>AMFJ01033903.1_pt1 | contig 10728 bp, 9 predicted proteins | sample 427208 | NCBI WGS metagenome assembly AMFJ01 (sample SAMN02954298, study PRJNA114691) | groundwater metagenome | biome: aquatic; feature: subsurface aquifer; material: sediment; isolation source: subsurface aquifer sediment | place: USA: Rifle, CO | collected 2008-08
TGTTTCAATTGCTGCTGCAGTTGCCGTATTGCATGCAACTACTACGATTTTCACACCGAGAGTAATAAAAAAATCTGTGATTTTGCACGCTCTTTCTATTATCTCCTCTTGAGGCCTTGCTCCGTATGGGCAATATGCACTGTCGGACAGATATACAAAATTGTTATTGGGCAGTATCCTAACCAGCTCCTTCCATACTGAGAGCCCTCCAACACCGGAGTCAAATATTCCAATTGTCGCCTTTTTCTCTTTTATATGACTCATATAAATAAAACAATCGCATCGATTCATCGATGCGATTGTAAAGTTACAAAAATAATTTTTGTTTGAATCTTTTATTTAGCAGTTGCAGCAGGCTGTTGTACAGGAAGTTTTTTGTCTGCCGGAATTTTTAATTCTGTTTTTGCCATTGGCATAACATCTATGCTTACCTCTGCATTGATAAACGGAATAACTCCCGATGAAGTATCAAAGATGTAGGTAAAGCCTTTTTCTTTCCCGATTTTTTGTACAGCAGTGTTTGCTTTTAAATATACGGGCTGAAGAAGCTGAGTTTGCATTTGCTGATACTCAGTTGCAGCACTTTGCTGGAATTGCTGCAGTCTTGCTTCAATTTCCTGAAGTTCTTTTTGTTTTGCCTCAAGAACAGCTGCTGTCCATGTTGCCTGTTTCTGCTGATATGTGTTTACTTTGGTATTGAACTCAACTTGCATTGCCTCCATTGTTTCATTGAGGTCTGTTGCATATTTCTCCAGTTTGACAACTGCACTGTCTCTTTCGGACATAAGAGCAACAAGCTCTTGTGTATTCAAATGTCCAAACTTAAAGGTCTGCGCCGTTGCAGATGCAGAGGTGAGAACAAAAAGAATCAGTAGGAGTTTTGAAAAATGTTTCATAAATGATATTATTATTATTTAGTTTATTCTATTGTATGTTTAGCTTTCTTAGAACCTTAGCGGTTAAATCGTAACGCGGATTATTATATATTATTCCCTGTGCTGTTGCTATATCTATAACAAATGCCGAGCCAGATTCAATTGCTACCGACTCAATAGCTTTTTGAACCATGTCGCGAATAGGATTAATGAGCTCCCCGGACATTTTTGACATTGTTCCCTCTTCTCCGAAATACATTTTCTGCCTATCCTTAACAGCCTTTTCCATTGAAATTATCTCTCTTTCTCTAACTAGACGCTGTTGTTCATTTAGCCTTGGTTTCTCGGCCTGGTAGCGCATAAAAAGAGACTCAACATCTTTTAGGCTGTTCTCTATTTCTGCCTGATAAGTACCTCCTGTTTGCTCCAGTTTCTCTTGTGCTCTATTGTACGCAGGGATTTTTTCAAGAATTTTTTGAGTATTTACATATCCGTATGATTGCGCTCCTAAAGATATTGTGGCTGCACAAAAAACTGCAATTGCAAATAAAAACCTTTTCATAACTTAATGTATTAAAGATTAAAATTGTTGTCCTATTACGAAGTGGAAGTTGCTTCCGCCTCTCTTTTTGTCCAGTACCGGGTCAAATCCGTATGCCCAGTCTATTCCCAGCATACCAACTATAGGGAGGAGTACTCTTACGCCAACACCCATTGAGCGTTTAATCTGGAAAGGATTGAAGTCTTTAATGTCTGACCAAGAGTTACCTCCTTCGAGGAACACCAGGGCATATATAGTGGACTGTGGCTGAAGAACAACCGGGTATCTGAGTTCAACGGTAAACTTGTCATACACGTTACCAACATAACCGTTGTTCTTGCGTGGTGTAAGGGAGTTATTTGGATATCCTCTCAATCCAATGATTTCGGAACCATATGTATTGTAGCCGGACATTCCGTCGCCACCCACTATGAATCCTTCAAACGGTGAGTATCCGAGGTTTCTGTTAAAGGTTCCAAGATATCCGAACTGTGCTCTTGTCATAAGAACAAGGTCGCCTGTGAGAGGCGTGAAAAGAGAGCCCTTGAATGTCCATTTGTGGTATTCAATCCATCTGTACTTCTCGCTGTCTACCATTCCTTTGTAGTTTGTGTCTTTAGGACGGAATAGTGAATATGGAGGAGTTATCTGAAGTCCCATTTGGAAATCCGAGCCTTTTCTTGGATATATTGTCTGGTCTGTTGAATTTCTTGCCAGTCTCAGCTTCAAGCTCACATTGTTTGAAAGTCCGTCTGTGAACAGGAAGTAGTATTGCCAGTCTGTAAGTTTGTATGTTTGCCAGCTAAGTTCGGTGGAAAAAACAAACCAGTTGTCCGGCCATTTGAGGCGTGTGCCAATTCCTGCGCCAAATCCAAATACTTCCATACTTTGACCAGAGTTCTGGTAGAAGTAGTTTGAGTTTGTCTGGCGGGTATAATATGCCGATATATTTAGCGATGTCGGTTTCTTCCCGGTGAGCCAGGGCTCGCTGAAACTTGCAGAAAATGCAGTATAATATGTTCCGTTTGTTTGGAAGCGGAGTGAAAACTGCTGTCCATCGCCAAGAGGAACTGGACGCCATGCGCTTTTCTTAAATACCCTGCCAATGGAAAAATTATTAAAACTTAAGCCAAGAGTACCTACAAATGTATTTCCTCCCCATCCGCCGGCAAGTTCAAACTGGCTGTTTGGTTTTTCTTCCACGTTATATGAAACATCAACGGTACTTGCATTATAATTTGGCATGATGTTGTATCCCGTTGGAGACATTATTTTCTCGGGGTCAAAGTGGCCCATTGAAGCCAGCTCACGGAGAGATCTTTCAAGGTCCGTTTGGCTGAACAGATATCCCGGTTTGGTCATTACCTGGCGTCTGACGATCTTTTCGTTGGTAATGTTATTTCCGTTGATGATAATCCTGCTGAATGTTGCAGGTTTGCCCTCAACCATTCTCATCTCAACATCAACTGAGTCTCCCTCAATTTTCACTTCAACGGGAGATACATTAAAGAACAGATAACCATTGTCTCTGTATAACTTGGAAATGTTACCCTCTTCTGCTTCGAAAAGTCTTTTTTCCATTGATACAACATCGTATATGTCGCCTTTCTTGATTTTAAGAATCAAATTCAGCTGATCGGCAGAATAAAGCGAATTCCCTGTCCATGTTATATTTCTGAAATAATATCTTTTACCTTCATCAATTTTAATATCGATGCCCATTTTTCCATCTTCGATGTAAAAAATGGAATCCTTTAATATCTTGGCGTCTCTGTATCCTCTTTCGCCATATGCCTGCAGAAGCAGCTTCTTGTCGTTCGGATACTCTTTTTCGTTGAATTTCTTTGAACTGAAAAAGTTAAGGATTCTCGCATCCTTTGTCTTCTTCATTGCAGATGCAAGTTTTGACGATTTTACGTTATTGTTTCCTACAAAGTTGATTTTCTTTATCCTGACTTTGCTTTTACGGTCTACCTTAAAGGTTACCTTAACAGCATTTTTTATGAGTGTATCCTGTACCTGAATAATATCTACAACTGTTTGAAGAAATCCTTTTTCGACATAAAATTTACGGATAATTTCGGAAGACGAATTGATTAGATATTCCGAAAGTTCGCTCCCCCTGCGTAATTTAAGTTTTTCGTTTAATTCCGATTTCTCTCCCGATTTGATGCCTTGAAAATCCCAGAATGAAACTCTTGGACGCTCTTCCAAATGAAGACGAAGAAAAGCGATGTCGTTATTTACTGAATCTATGTAAATTCCAACATCGGAAAAATACCTCTGGAGATAGATTCTTTTGAGAATTGCCGAAAGGTCTTCTCCGGGAATTGTAATCGTATCGCCCACACTTAGTCCAGTGAGAGAAAGTATCTGCTCTTTTCCCAGATATTGGATTCCTGTTACATCGATTCCTCCTATGACATATGTCTTTGGCAGATTATAATCTACAACGATTTTTTTATCCTGTGAATTATCCTGAGCAAATACTCGAAATGGTGATGCCAGAGCTAACGCTAAAAGTAGAAATATTGGAAGTGACTTCATTTGCACACGGTGTCTGTAAAGGTGCAAATATAGATTTTTATTTGAATTCAAAGCCCTTTTATTTTAGATTATTAAGTTGTTCTCCAGTTTTTCCGTACCTCCTCTCTCTTGATGCAAATACATCGAGAGCTTTCTGGAAGTCAGTTTTGCTAAAATCGGGCCAAAGTACATCGGTAAAATAAAATTCTGAATAAGCTGCCTGCCATAAGAGAAAATTACTGATTCTTTGCTCTCCGCTTGTCCGGATCAAAAGGTCCGGATCGGGTATTCCTGCTGTGGTAAGAAAACTCTCGAATTTGGCTTGATCTAAAGGCACTTCAGCCGATAAAGTTTCTTTCATATACCTCTCCATTGCCTGAAGTATGTCCCACTTTCCACTATAACTCAAAAAAATTATCAAGCAAAGACCTGAGTTCGTTCCTGTTTTATTTTCTGTAACAAAAATTTTATCCTTTACCTTAACGGGAAGTCTTGATAAGTCTCCAAGTACGCGAAACCGGATATTGTTTTTCATAAGGGTTTCCGTTTCTCCAACTATTGCGTCCACCATGAGTTCCATCAAACCTGAGACTTCGTCTTGCGGCCGGTTCCAGTTCTCTTCGGAAAAAGCAAAAAGGCTCAGATAGCCAACTCCTTTTTCTGCTGCAAACTCCGTGGCCTGCCGTACAGCCTCAACTCCTGCTTTATGGCCGAAGATTCTCTTCAATCCCTGTTTTTTTGCCCACCTGCCATTACCATCCATAATGATGGATACATGTTTTGGAATACTGCTCATATTAATGATTAACTATTTCTTCTGTCTTCGCCCCAAAGCAATTTTTCCTTCAAAGCTCCAATAAAACCGGAAGCTGGAAGTGAAATATAGTTAAGGTCAAAACTTGCCTTTGATATAATAAATTTATCCCCCGATGAGATAATTATCGTTCTATTGTCCAAACAAAGTATTGCTCCTGTTTTTCTTGCGGTGACCACTAATTCGATTGATGTGTCGTCCGGAACAACAAGAGGTCTTATATTAAGATTATGTGGGGCAATTGGAGCGATTATCAATGCTTTGGCAGTTGGGAACATTATTGGCCCGCCTATACTCATCGAATATGCTGTTGACCCGGTGGGCGTTGCAATAACTATCCCGTCCGACCAGTATGATGGCAATTCCATTCCATTTATCTTGAGAGTAACAGAGAGCATTGAAGGGTCCTGCCTCTGAACAGATACTTCGTTTAAAGCAAAAGGATACATGCAACTGAAACTGTCACCTGAAGATACTTTTAAAATGGTTCTTTTCTCAATTTTGTAGTCGCCTTTAAAAAGCATATCAATCCATCTGTTGCTGGGAGCAGAGTCTGCACTGGTTAAAAAACCCAGACGGCCAAAATTGACTCCTGCAACAGGTAAATTTCTTTCTCTTATGAGTGTGAGTGACTCCAGAAAAGTACCGTCTCCGCCAAGGCATAAAAAAATATCTATATCGAGTGGCAGATCTTCGTGAGAAGAAAATGTTTCGGCAACAGGCAAATTAAGCAAATACTCTTGTTTCGCCTTTTTATAAAATGGCGCAAAAAAGACAAGTTCCGCTCCTCTTTCCAACAATGCAGCCACTACCAGGTTTAGCCTGATGTGCCACTTTGCGTCTATACTCCTTGCAAAAATTGCTATCTTCATGTTAATTGTCTAAAAAGTCGTCAAAATTAAATAAATTTGCATCCACTATGACAAAATTAAGCGTAAATATAAACAAATTTGCTACCCTCCGAAATGCCAGAGGAGGAAATTTACCCGATGTAATTAAAGCGGCTTTGGATTGCGAGAGATTTGGAGCCGAAGGAATAACTGTTCATCCCAGACCGGACGAAAGGCATATTCGCTACGACGATGCAAGGCAGCTCAAAGGAATTCTTAAAACAGAATTCAATATTGAGGGAAACCCAATTGAAAGTTTTGTAGAACTTGTTCTTGAAATTCTGCCGGCTCAAGTTACTCTTGTACCGGATTCGCATGATGTTCTTACGTCTAACTGCGGCTGGGATACGAAGAAAAATCAAATTTTCCTGAGGGATATTTGTAAAGTATTCCGTTCAAATGGAATCCGCACTTCAATTTTTGTTGATCCCGATGTGGAAATGATAAAATACGCTTCAGATACAGGATGCGACAGAATTGAACTGTACACCGAATCTTATGCCGCAGGTTACTTTTCAGACAAAAATGCAGCAATTGAGCCGTATGTAAAAGCAGCAGAAAAGGCTGTGGAAATGGGTCTTGGAATTAATGCAGGACACGATTTGAACCTTGATAATTTAAAGTTTTTCGGCAGTATCATTCCAGCCCTTTCAGAAGTTTCTATTGGCCATGCACTTATATGTGATGCTTTATATCTTGGCCTTGAAAATACTATACAGGCATATCTTCGACAATTAAAGAAATATTAATATATTTGCGTTTTAAACACTATTACAAATGAAAAATGTCTCATTAATTCTGACCTCCGTATTAGCCGTAGCGGTAATTGTACTTTATGTTCTGTTTTTTACTTCAAAACAAGGTTCTTCAATAAGCTCCCAAAGTGAAGGGACTGTTGCACCTGCCGGAAGTATTGTTTACATCCAAATTGACTCTCTCATGAATCAATATGATATGTTTAATGATCTTAAATCGGAACTTGAAAGTAAAGCTCAGGTTATTCAAGACGAACTAAGCAAAAAAGGAAGAGCTTTCGAGCGTGACTATAAAGACTGGGAAGAGAAAATTCAAAAAGGTCTTGTTACCCGCGCACAGGCAGAGACTCAGCAACAACAGCTGGCAATGCGTCAGCAGGAACTCCAAAACCTAAGCCAGCAAAAGCAACTGGAGATGGCAGAAGAAGAGAGAGTTCTCGTAAACAAGGTTATGGATGCCCTTCATTCTTATCTTAAGGAATACAATCAGGAGAAAAATTTTTCAGTTATTATTAACTCCTCTGCTACAATGAATACTGTATTGCAGGCCGATTCATCCCTTAACATTACAACCGATGTGGTTGCCGGTTTAAATGACCGTTATATTAAGAACAAATCTAAGGAAACCAAATAGCGGAACCGAGTGAAAATAGCAATCTTATCCAGTTTTTACCCATACAGAGGTGGGATTGCTCAGTTCAATGCCAATATTTTTCAGGAACTTGGCAAGACTCATGAAGTGAAGGCTTTTAACTTTAAAAGGCAGTATCCTGACTTGCTCTTTCCGGGCAAAACCCAATATGTAGAAAAGGACGATACTGCTTTAAAAGTTGAAAACACCTCCATTTTGGATACTGCAAACCCATTTTCATACTTCCGGACAGCCCGTGCAATCCGATGCTGGGAGCCGGATTTATTAATTATGCGCTACTGGATGTCCTATTTCGCACCATCTTTGGGGTATGTTGCAGGTCACCAGTTGAAAAAGACGAAAGTTATTTCTGTGCTGGACAATGTAATCCCTCACGAACAGCATTTCTTTGACAAGCCTTTTACCAAATACTTCCTTAAATCAAGTGATGCATTTGTGGTTCTTTCCGACGCTGTGGGAAGAGACCTCCTTGCACTTAAACCCTCGGCTAAGTTCATCAGCACTCCTCACCCTCTTTACAATCACTTTGGCGAAAAATCCGATCGCGATATTGCAGTTGAAACTATAGGTATCGAAAAGGGGAAAAAGAACATACTCTTTTTCGGACTCATTAGAGAATACAAAGGACTGGATATACTAATCGAAGCATTTTCCGGACTGGACGAAAGTTACCAGCTAATTATTGCGGGAGAGCCTTACGGAAGCTTCGAAAAATACAGGCAGATGATAGACGCCTCTCCAAATAAAGAGAGAATAAAACTTTTCAACGGATATATTTCGGACAAAGAAGTTCCCACATTCTTTTCGGCATCCGATGTTTGTGTATTGCCATACCGCAGTGCCACACAAAGTGGGATCAGTGCAATTTCCCTTCATTTTGGACTGCCAATGATCACAACCGATGTAGGAGGCCTCCGTGAGGCAATCGAAGCCCCTGGAACCGGAATTGTAGTTAAAAATCCGGACCCGCATGAAATAAGAGATGCAATAATTGACTATTTTGCATTAGATAAAAGAAGTTTCTTTGAAAGAAACATTGAAAAAGAGAAGGAGAAACTCTCGTGGGAAAATTTTTGCAATAAATTAACTGAGTTGTACAATACCCTATAAAAGACAAAAAACAAACATGAAAGCAATTACAAGAACCGAATTCAATTTCAAAAACCAAACAGGGAAATATGTAGGCAAAGTAAGAGATGTTTACAGTATTGGCGACAACTACCTTGTGATGATTGCAACTGACCGAATCTCGGCATTTGACGTTGTGCTCCCAAAGGGCATTCCGTATAAAGGTCAGGTTCTCAATCAAATTGCCTCAGGTTTTCTTGACAAGACTTCTGATATTGTTCCTAACTGGAAAATTGCTTCTCCCGATCCAATGGTTACAATTGGGCACAAATGTGTTGGTTATCCGGTAGAGATGATAGTGAGGGGATACTTGACCGGAAGTTCGTGGAGAGCATACAAATCAGGAGCCCGTGAAATTTGCGGCGTTAAAATTCCCGACGGGATGAAAGAACACCAGGCATTCGAAAAACCTGTCATCACCCCCACTACAAAAGCAGAGCAGGGATCTCATGATATGGATATTTCAAGGGAAGAGATTCTTTCAAGCGGCCTTGTCAATGAAAAAGAGTACATTAAACTTGAACATTATGCGCTTGAGCTTTTCAAAAGAGGCAGTGAAATAGCTGCAGAGAGAGGCCTGATTCTTGTAGATACAAAATATGAATTTGGCAAAAAAGGTGATACTATATACTTGATTGATGAGATTCACACACCGGACTCTTCCCGATATTTTTACAAGGGAAGCTATAATGAGTTATTTGAAAAGGGTCTCCCTCAGAGACAGCTTTCCAAGGAATTTGTGAGAGAATGGCTTATGGAAAATAACTTTTCCGGACAAACAGGGCAAAATGTGCCTGAGATGACAGATTCAATTGTGAATTCAATATCCGAAAGATATATTGAACTTTTCGAACATATTACCGGATCTCCTTTCCTGAAAGCAGAATACTCCGATGATATTTACGAAAGAATTGAAACCAATATTTCAAATATGCTTGCAAGATTATGAGAACAATAACCATTATACTGCTTGCCGCTTTTACACTATTATCTCCTGTACTTTACAGCCAGTACAATCCCTCTCCTGTTAAAATATCTACCGAGTTATTAAACAGAGACGGACTAACCTTTTACGTACACCGTGTAGAGAAAAAACAAACACTGTTTTCAATTGCAAAAGCATATAATGTTGTTCTTAACCAAATTTTGGAAGACAATCCGGCCATGCGATCGGGCATAAAAGAGGGCGATCTAATTTATATCCGAAACTTATCTCCTGCCGTTGAACAAGAGCAGCCTGTTATTCAGCCAGCCAATCCGGCTAAAGAGGTTGAATTAAAAACTGAAATACTCAAACACACTGTGCGGTGGTATGAAACTCTTGAGTCAATTTCAAAATTATATAGTGTAACTGTAGAATCTATTGTTGCACTTAACTCATTAACCGATAGCGAGCTTAACACACGGCAAATACTCCAGATACCTCTGTCCGGCACAAATACCGTAGTCAATGAGTCCCCTGTTTTATCCGCATACACTCCATTGCGGCAAACTATGTTCAAGGATCATAAATCTTCAGATTTTCACACAGTCTCTCTCATTCTTCCTTTCGACAGTAAAAATTACGAAACAAATTCCGGAAACAATAACTATCTCGATTTTTATCAGGGTTTCCTTTTGGCAGTTAACGATTTGCGCATTACCGGAATGAATTTGAATCTAAGAGTCATAGACAACAAAGACTATTCAAACAGCTCACAAATTGCACAATCCGGAAGACTCGACGGTTCGGAAGTAGTAATTGGGCCTGTGTTTTCCGAAGAAGTTGCAGGACTAATTGATTTTACAAGAGAGAACAGAATCCCTCTGATTTCGCCTATGGACCCCGAGAGTGAGAAGTTTCTTGAGAACAATCCTCATTTTTTTCAGGTGTCGGTCCCTTTGATTGACCAGCAGAACGAATTGCTCAATTCAATTCCTACAGACTCTCATGTTGCAGTTTTTTATGAAGCTTCTTCTCCGGACTCAAATTTGGTTAACATTACCAAAGAGATACTTACTCAAAAAGGAATAATTTTCACATCCTTGTCCTACAACCTTTTAAAAGGACGAAACGTATATTCGGCACTTGTTTCAAATTTAAGTTCATCTAAGGAGAATTCGGTGGTCGTAGTTTCCAATTCGGAGGCTTTTGTTTCCGATATTTTGAGAAATTTAAACCTCATCAACACCAGAAGCGGATATAAAATAACACTTTTTGGAACATCCAGATGGAGAAATTTTGAGAATGTAGACATTAATTACTACCACTCTATGAATTTGCATCTTTCGCTCCAGTATAATATAAATTATTCCAACGAAGATGTTAAAGTATTTCTTTCAAAATACAGGGCGCTTTTTGGAACTGAGCCTTCGCCATATGCATTTCAGGCATACGACCTTGGATTATATTTTCTGGGAGCACTTTACAATTATGGCCCCGATTTTATAGATTATTTAAACGAGTTTACTTCCAGCAAGTTACTCCAGAGTACCTATAAATTCGTAAGAAACGGAAGAGGAAATGGTTTCGTAAACAGAAACTCACGCCTCATAATTTACAAACCC
>AMFJ01033969.1_pt1 | contig 10728 bp, 4 predicted proteins | sample 427208 | NCBI WGS metagenome assembly AMFJ01 (sample SAMN02954298, study PRJNA114691) | groundwater metagenome | biome: aquatic; feature: subsurface aquifer; material: sediment; isolation source: subsurface aquifer sediment | place: USA: Rifle, CO | collected 2008-08
TTGTATTTAAAAATAAGTTATATTTACACCCGACACTTAGTTCCTTGTTTTAATGAAATTTATAAGAGCTTAAAAACCCTTTTATAATATAGTAATTACTAACTTAAAATTTGGAATTCATGTATGTTTCTCAAAAACTAACCGTCTGGCGTAATACATTTATGCTAGTGGTAGGTGCTGTGCTGCTATTTTCATCTGTGGCATTTTCTCAAAACATTACTGTGAAAGGCAAAGTTGTTGACAAGAATGGTACCCCGCTTACGGGCGTTATTGTCAACATAGACGGAACCAACAGAAATGTTCCAACTGACCTGGATGGAAATTACACACTACCGGCACCGGGCAATGCAACTCTGGTATTCTCCTTTATTGGAATGAAAACTGTTAGAGCTGCCATTAATAATCGAGCTATCGTAGATGTTCAAATGGAGGAGGATGCAATCCTGCTCGGGGATGTTGTGGTAGTCGGTTATGGTACTCAACGAAAGGAAAATCTTACTGGTGCTGTTGCAACAGTAGACACAAAGGTCCTGGAAGCAAGGCCAATTGCAGACGTTGGCCGCGGACTTCAGGGATCCACTCCCGGACTGAATGTAGTAATTCCGAGCGGAGAAATTGGATCGGACCCAATTATGAAAATTCGGGGTCAGTTTGGTTCTATGCAGGGAGGCTCTTCTCCTTTAATTTTAATGGACAACGTGGAAATTCCTTCTATCCAGATGATAAATCCGGATGATATCGAGTCCATTTCGATTCTGAAGGATGCTGCATCTGCTTCCATTTACGGTGCAAAAGCTGCTTTTGGAGTTATATTGATTACTACCAAAAAAGGCGCCAAAACCGAGAGTGTAAATGTGTCATATTCCGCAAACATCTCTTTCCAGAACATTTCAAAAAAGATGGAGATGGGAAAGCTCAATGCTCTTGAATATACACTAAGCGCTTTTGAGCGGGTAGGAGGTACTGTAGCAGGCGCTTTCTGGATGGTAACACGTGAAGGCTATGAAAAAGCTAAGATTTGGGAAGATAAATGGGGCGGAAAAATTGGTCCAAATGACCCTATGTTGTATGGCCGTGACTGGTATGTAGATGCCAACGGCAGGAAAATTGGGTTGAGAACATATGACCCTTATGACTATATGATCAAGGAGTGGACACCTACTCAAACTCATAATCTGGCAGTTAACGGGAAGAGCGGAAAAACAGATTACAATATCAGTTTTGGATACTTGGACCAAACCGGCCTCATGAAGCCGGCAAAGAAAGACGACTTCCAGCGCTACAATGGAGCAATAAGGGTTGGAATGGATGTGAAAAAATGGCTGAGAGTATATGCTGGAGCAATGTATTCAAAACGGCTAAAGAGATATGCGTATGCGACAAGTTCAACAACAGCAGACCCCTGGCTCTACCTTTACCGCTGGGGACCAACTTATCCTATGACAACAGAAGACGGGGACCCTCTGAGGAGCCCTGCGTATGAAGTATCTGCTGCTAATACTGCCTCGATGGAAACCAACTACACAAGTCTGAATGGCGGTTTAACATTCACTCCGCTTAAAGACTGGAAGATAAATTTTGACTATACTCATGCAAATCAGGTATACATAGACAACAAACCCGGAACAAAGTACACTGCAAGAGACACATGGTCTTCGCCATTGGCAAAAACTGATATTTACGGGAACAGAGTTTATGTGAATGACTCGGGCGAGGTCGTTGGACAGGGATATGTTGGCGCAATGCCGGCATACAATCTCAGCATGCGCACATACACATCTGTTGGATCAAATCCCGACCACATATACCGCCTGTCAAGAAATGACCAGTGGAGCACATTAAATGTGAATACTACTTATGACCTCAATCTTAACGATGTTCATAAAATGAAGTTTATGCTTGGAGCCAGCAGAGTAGGTTTTAATTATGCCCACAACTGGTCCCAGATTACACAACTGGTAGACGAATCAAATCCGCAGTTTAACCTTGCAAACGGGACACAAACTACAGGCGGCAACGCATATTGGGAATCACAAGTTGGTTTCTATGGCCGTTTTAACTACAACTTCAAGGAGAGATATCTGCTGGAAGCAAACATCAGATATGACGGAACATCAAAATTTCCTACAGTATTAAAATGGAGGTGGTTCCCGTCATTCTCGGCAGGATGGCGCGTGAACGAAGAGCCATGGATGGAGTGGGCAAAACCTGTGCTTAGCGCATTGAAGCTTCGGGCATCTTGGGGAACAATAGGAGACCAGTCTGTTGGTAACTCACTCTATGTGCCTACAATGGGAGGAGCATTCAACAACTGGCTGCTTGCAAATTCCAAACTATACAGGTTCAGTACGCCGGGTGCCGTTTCAACTTCTGTTACATGGCAGGATATCACAACACTTAATCTTGGTGTTGATGCCAGATTCTTTAACGGAGAACTGGGATTGTTGTTTGAGTGGTACAAAAGAGACACCGAGAATATGATTGTACCAATGGAGGGCATTCCTACTACGTTTGGAACAGGGGCGCCTCAAAGCAACTTTGGCTCTTTAACAACCAACGGTTTCGAGGTAATGCTCGACTATAACCACCGCTTTGCGAATGGTTTGGGAATTAATATGGTTGCCATATTTTCCGATGCAAAGACAAAAATTACCAAATACGGCTCTACAAACAGCATTGACTCATGGTATGTTGGCAAAACTTATGGAGAAATTTGGGGTTATGAAACAGACCGGCTTTTCCAGAAGAGCGACTTTGAGTATGGTACCGATGGAAAATTGGTTACTGTAACATCTATAGACGGATTTACAGTTAACAAACAAGTAGATGCTACAGCTGCAACTCAGGGCAAGCTTCAGGCAGGCAACTTCCGGTTTGGTCCGGGAGACGTTAAGTTCAAAGACCTTAATGGCGACGGAATAATCACACCGGGAAACAGGCTGCTGGTAAATGCCAATGGCGATCCCGATTATGGTGACCTTAAAATCATTGGTAACTCTACTCCTCGGTATGAATATAGTTTCCGCGCAAGTTTGGACTACTCCGGCTTCGATTTTTCATTCTTTCTTCAGGGAGTAGGCAAACGCGATGTATGGGGAGACGGATTCCTGGCCATACCAGGATACAACTCTGCCGATGGTGCAATACCACAAGCTATTGCAGGGAACTTCTGGAGGGAGGACCGCACAGATGCTTTCTATCCTGCTCCTTACAACCAAGCCGGAAGCAGCACAACTCTCAACATGCAGGTTCAAACCAGATATTTACTAAATATGGCATACATAAGAATAAAGAACATTACACTTGGTTACTCTTTGCCTGCCAATTTGCTAAGGAAGTCGAAAATAAGCAAAGTGCGCATTTATGCTGCTTTGGAAAACTTCTTCACATTTGACCATCTTGGATCCCTCCCAATTGATCCCGAGGAAATTGCAGGATACTCAATGTGGAATACATCTAACTACAATCTGGGCCGTACGGGAGTTGGAGTTCCAACCTTCAAAAGCGCATCAGTTGGACTACAGTTGAACTTCTAAAAACATAGGAATTATGAAAAAATACATATTAATATTATTATCTGTAGTTACTCTTGGATTGGCCAGTTGCAGCGAATTTCTCGAGAGACCGTCGCTCACAACCATGGACGATGAGATCTACTGGACATCGGAGAACAGCCTTAGGCTATTCGCAAATGGGTACTATGAAAACTATTTTGTAGGATACAACTCTACCTGGGGTGTCGATTATGCTCCGCTTAGAGGTTACTACTTCTCAGATGATTTTACTTCATCGGGAAAGCAGGCCGGATTTGAAACTCAGGCTCCTGCATCAAGAGCTTCTACCAGTGAAGCACCTTCAATGATGATTACATATGCCGGACCAACATGGAACTTTGCCTGGGTCAGGAAATCCAATCTGTTTTTGGAAAGGATAGAAAAGATGAAAGACGTATCCATCACTACCGAGGTATATAATCACTGGAGTGCTGTTGCGCGTTTTTTCAGAGGTTACGAATACAGCCGTTTGGTAAGTGTGTTTGGAGATGTGCCTTATTATAACAAGGTTGTAACAGAAACGGAGCTGGATCTGCTTTACAAAGACAGAGACAGCAGAACACTGGTCATGGACAAGGTATATGACGATTTTGCCTACGCGCTTGAAAACATGAGAGTTTCGGACGGGAGTGCCCAGTATCTTAACAGATATATCGCAGCGGCATTTATCTCCCGGTTTATGCTGTTCGAAGGCACATGGCAAAAGTATCACCTGAACAATAACGAAAAAGCCAAAAAATATCTGGAGCAGGCGGTTGCCGCTGCAAATATTGTGAAGACTTCGGGCAAATTCACTTTTACCAGTGATTTCCGTTCACTGTTCGGATCTTTGGACCTGGCAAGCAACAAAGAGGTAATTATGTACAGGCACTATGATGCTGCTCTGGGAGTTACTCACCACGTTGCGTCATACTCAAACCTTACAGAGAGCCAGGGCCCTGCGCCAAACCTCTCTCTTGCCAAATCCTTCATTTGCAACGATGGTATGCCTTACAAAGTGTCCAATATCGCAAATGCAGACAAGCTTGACATAAAAAACATGTCACTAACTCGTGACCCTCGTTTTGAAGCAACATTCTGGGATGCACCAAAGAAAGAGTCAAGTACCATGCTTTATGCCTGCAAATTTATAGACCGCGAAGGCGTTAAGCTCTATCCGGGACCTTACCCTGCAATGTATGGTTCAAACACAAATACAAATGATGCTCCCGTTATAAGACTTGCAGAAGTTGTTTTAAACTGGATAGAAGCCAAGGCAGAACTGGCAACAATGGGAAGTCCTGCTGTAACCCAAACCGATATCGACCAGTCAATTAATGCAATCCGCAACCGTCCGCTTGATGCAACAGCCATTGCAAAAGGCATCAAGAAAACATCTCCGCTTGTTTTGGCTGCTTTGCCAAATGATCCCGACCGCGACACGGATGTTCCTGCATTGCTTTGGGAAATAAGACGCGAAAGAAGGATGGAGTTTGTTTTCGAACACACTCGTCTTTTGGATATTAAGAGGTGGAAAAAGATAAATTATATGAGCGGAGCTACTAATCCGGATCTTTTGCTTGGCCCTTGGGTTAACTTCCAGGCTGAATATCCGGAGTGGTTGATTGCTGCCAAAGTAAATAAACTTAAAGTCAAAAAGGCAGATGGCACAGTAGTAACATATACCGGTACAAATGGTGCAGATATGGTAGGCTACTATGTTCCCGAAAATATTTCGGACAGGGATGCATTTACCGCCAGAGTTTATCTCTCTCCGGTAGGCAATACTCAAATAAGTCAATACACTGATAAAGGTTACACTCTAACACAGACCCCTTTATGGAATTAGTGACAATTTGATGAATTTTATGTTAAACGGGGCATCTGACAAATAATTTGTCAGGTGCCCTTTTTTTATAAAAATATTCAGGAAAATGGTGCAGATATTATAATAATCACTAAATTTACACATATTTAAAACATGAGTGAATATTGATGTTTCAAAGGCTTTTTTGCCTTTTTTTTATAAATTAAATTAATTATTAACCAAAAACTTAAATTCATGTATGTTTCACAAAAATTAGCCGAATGGTGTAAGCGATTTATGCTTTCGGTATTCGTCCTGGCTCTTATCTCGGGGACTTTGGTGGCTCAAAACATTAGAGTTTCCGGCAAAGTTATTGACAAAACAGGACTGCCTTTAATGGGTGTTTCTGTGTTGATAGAGGGAACCAGAACAGGTGTTGCAACAGAACTTGACGGAACCTATAAAATTGAGGTACCCGCAAATACTGTTCTCCAGTTTTCTGCAATTGGCATGGAAATTCTGAAAGAGTCCGTAAACAATCGCACTGTTATTAATGTAACAATGCAGGAATCAACAGTTTTTCTTGATGAACTTGTTGTAACGGCTCTGGGTATCAAGAAAGAGAGAAAAGCATTGGGATATGCTGTATCCGAAATCAAGTCCGATGAATTGATGAGGAATAAGACCGCAAACCCAATTTCTTCACTTTCAGGTAAGATTGCCGGTGTTAACATCACCCAATCTTCCGGTGCAGCAGGTTCTGGCGCGCAGATTATTCTTCGTGGCGGTACTTCAGGATCTGAAGGCAAAGACAATCAACCTTTGTTCGTAGTCGATGGTGTGATTTATGATAACTCTTCAACTCTTGTAGGTAACTCTGCATTTGACGGTTCTTATAAATCGGCAACCACAACTTCTAACCGTATTATGGATATAAATCCTGAGGATATTGAAAATATGTCCATATTGAAAGGACCGGCAGCGTCTGCACTTTATGGTTCCCGCGCAGCCAACGGCGTTGTCATTATTTCTACCAAAAAAGGTAAAGAAGGTGTAATTGAAGTTAATGTCAACTCCAAATTTTCCACATCTTGGGTGAAAAACCTTCCTGAAGTTCAAACTGAATACACAAGAGGTTATATGGACGATCAATACGACAACAGCAGGAATTATCTCGGAACTGTTTTCAATGATTTTTCATACAATTCTTGGGGAGAAAAGTCTAATGCACAGACTTATGACAACATTGGAAACTTCTTACAAGGGGGAGCAATCTATGACCAAAGTGCCAGCATTGCGGGTGGTACTAAAAACAGTAACTTTTACTTATCCGGATCTTATTATGATCAAAAAGGTATTGTCCCTGAAACTGGGTATGACAAATACACCTTCCGTTTCAATGGTGAACAGAGAGCCGGTATATTCACATTCAATGCAAATGCGGCTTACTCACAAGCTCATACAGACAGGACGTTGACCGGTGCGGGTCTTTATGGTTCACAAGGAACCGGTGCTCTTTACGGCGTTTACAACTGGTCTCCATTTGACAATATGTCAAATTATTTAAATGAAGACGGTTCTCGTTATAGAATGTTCGATGATAGGCTTGATCCTTGGGATGAGCGCGATAATCCATATTGGATTGTTAACAAAAATAAAATGTTTGACAATACAGATCGTTTTACAGGCAGTTTAGGCGTAAAGGCAGATATTACAGACTGGTGGTTCGTTCAGTACAGATTGGGTATTGACTCATATACTCAAATCAACTCTAATCGTATTGCTGCCAAAGGAGTTATCAAACAAGTCTGGCAGAATGGTATGATGAGTGACAACACTATGCGTTTCAAATATATGTCACACAATTTCATATCAAATATGAATAAGAAATTCGGAGATTTTGACTTTAATCTGTTACTTGGTGCTTCTTCAGATGATACTCAGACTAACAGTAACTTTATGATGGCTTGGAATTTCTCTGTTCCTGATTTCTATTCTTATGCAAATGCTTCAACAGAAAACAAGCAATTTGCCAACGCTGCATCTAAAAAGAGACTGTTAGGTTTATTCGGCGAATTCCGTGTAGCTTGGAAGAATATATTATATATGACAGTTACCGGACGTAATGACTGGACATCAACCCTTCCTGTCGAAAATCGCTCATACTTCTATCCGTCTGTCAGTGGTTCATTTGTATTTACAGAACTTCTTCCTAAGAATAACATTCTTACTTTCGGTAAGCTTAGAGCATCTTGGGCAAAAGTGGGTAAAGATACAGGCGCTTATGAAACAAACACCTCTCTTTGGCCTGTCGGGACATATCTTGGTGGTAAAATTGGTGTCGGTAACTCATGGACTCGTGGTAACCCTTATCTTAAACCGGAAATGACCAAATCGACTGAAGTCGGGATTGAATTAAGTCTCCTCAAAGATCGCTTACGTGTTGACTATGCATATTATACAAACGACTCTTACAACCAGATTTTGTCTCCTCGCGGACCTCAATCTACCGGTTATATTTTCTGTTCAATCAATGCAGGAAACGTTTATAATAAAGGTATGGAGTTGACTATTTCAGGTACTCCTGTTGAAACAAAAGATATGAAATGGGATGTGGGCTTGAATATCGCAGGTAATCGTGGTACTTTGGACGGACTTCCTGCCGGTATGGATGTTATGTATGTTACAGACGTTCAGTATGCAGGAGCACAAGCAGCATCATTCAACGGTGGTAACTTTATGGCTATAGCGGGTACTGAATGGAAGAGATATAAATATGATCCTGAAGATGCAAACTCTCAAAAAGAATTAGACGGACAAATTATTCTTGATGCAAACGGAATGCCAACCTACACAACTTCTTTATCAGAAGTGGGTAATCGTGAGGCTAAGTTCTCTGGTGGTTTGAATAATACTATTTCATGGAAGAATTTTTCTTTTAATATGTTGTGGGAATTCAGAGTAGGTGGTGATGTTATCAACGGAACACAATATGCTATGACTAATAGTGGTGTTAGTAAATTCTCCGGGGATATTCGTAATAAAGAGCTTACAGTAACAGGTATCGATGCAAGCGGAAACGCTGTATCTAATACTTGGAGTGCAGATAACACATACCTTTTTAATGGAGTAGAAACAAGCGGTCATAATATTATTAAAAATTATTATACTAATTATTATACTAGACAAACTTCCAATTATATTACAGCCGTTAATCTGCTAAGACTTCGCACACTATCTGTAATGTATGATTTTCCTAAGAGGTGGCTCGACAGAATAGGATTCATTAAACGTGCTTCTATTTCTGCTTCTGCAAACAATCTTCTTCTATTTACCAATTACGAGGGAGATCCTGAAGTAGCTGCATCTGGTGCAGGTGTCGGTGGTTCATCTTCTGTTGGATTTGACTATTGTGGAGTACCTGCAACCTCAGGTATGACATTCGGTTTAAATTTAACTTTCTAATAAGTTTTAAGTATTTAAATTTAATAATATGAAATATATTAAATCATTAATTTCTCTGTGTGTCGTATGCTTTATTACTCTCACACTGGCCTCTTGCAGCGATTGGCTCGATATTAATACTGACCCTGAGAATCCTTCTTCAGAGAGTGCTACATACCAAACTCGTTTGGCACATATACAATTTTATACCAATTCAGCAACTCAATTTGCCGCTTGGCGTACAAGTATGTCCGCTGGTGATTGGACGAGATATTTCAATGGTAGTACCTATTGGAGTATGTCTTTTTGGAGTCCTCAAACCGGTGCTGTTACTACACCTTACCAATGGTGGTTTGTAGGTGCAGCAAGTAATATATCCTATATGTATGACAAAGCTATGGCAGAAGAAGCCTGGCATTATGCAGGAGTAGCTAAAGTTATCCGTGCGTATGGATTTATGTTAATGACTGACCTATATGGTGAAATGCCTTATACAGATGCAGTGGGTGAAAACGCAACTCCTACTTATGACAACGGAAAAACCATTTACTTAGGCTGCTTAAATGAACTAAACGAAGGTCTGGAACTTTTGGCTAGAACTCAGGATGCAAAGCTTCCTGCATTGGCAGAAGGTGACTATTGGAACAACGGTAATGTTGCCAAATGGATAAAATTTGGTAATTTGCTTAAAGCTCGTTATGCAGTGAAACTAAGTAAAAAAGCTGACGGAAGCTATCTTGATGGTAAATATGATGCTGCGACCATTCTTGATGCCCTTTCAAAAGGTCCTCAAAGCAATGGAGATAACACTATAATCTATCATACAGATGACAATAGTACAACACATGACGTTCTTGGATGGAACGAACCTGTTGACTACTCTCCTATATACTCTGTTTGCGGTATGAATGCCGGTTATATGGTAACCGATATGCTTTATGAGAACCTTACCAATTTTGCAGGTAGCGGTGTTGAAGACCCTCGTGCCGACAAAATTATTCCTTGGGCTAAGTCAGGTGAATCTGCAAGCACCCCATCAGAAATTAAATGGAGTGGCAATTGGAGACGTTCACTTGGTGTCGATATGGTGTCTAATAATGCTCCAAATCTTAGCGGTGGACCGTTAAGAGCAGGATATACTGCTGCAAAAAAATGGTGGATAGATTCTTCTTCTCCTGCTAGAAAGGGTGATACTGTTTATGTAGAGGCTACAAGTTCATCTAAAGGTTACGCTGCCAAATCAGATCTTCTTTATAGAAGAGACGGAACGGATGCATCAAAGGAATCAGGCTCTTTCTATTCAAGAGTCTCTTCTCCTACATACATCGGTACTTATTCAGAAGCTTGCTTTATTAAAGCAGAAGTTTTGTTCAATCAAGGTAGTGCTCCAGCTGCATTCACTGCGTACAAAGAGGGTATCAAGGCAAGTATGGAACAAATGAATGTGACCCTCAATTCTTGGATTGCAGGTGATGCAACCCTTGCCGATTGTCCTTCATTTACTCCGATGACTCAAACACAAATGGATAATTTCTTGAATAATGGTATAGGTACTGCAGGCAATCTTACTCTAGGTAAGATTCTTACTCAAAAACGAATTGCCTTACACTTCTCAGTCGAAATCTGGAACGATATGCGTCGTTATGACTTTGATGAAGATTTGTTCCACAATTGGGGTGTTCCTGCATATCACGCAGTTAATGCTACCGCTCTTCAAGGAATTCCTGAAGGAAAACAATACCGTCGTTGGCGTCAATGCTCACACGAGCTTAACTACAACGCAGCGAATCTGCAGGCAATCGGTTCAGAAGTTCCGGGTGCAAATATGAGTCTTAGTGGATGGAACAGTGCTCAAGATGTTTGGACTATTCCTGTATGGTGGGATTCTAGTCAAGAGTAATCTCATTTTCCAATAATAAATAAAGCAGGGCGGTCATTTTGACC
>AMFJ01000754.1_pt1 | contig 10725 bp, 12 predicted proteins | sample 427208 | NCBI WGS metagenome assembly AMFJ01 (sample SAMN02954298, study PRJNA114691) | groundwater metagenome | biome: aquatic; feature: subsurface aquifer; material: sediment; isolation source: subsurface aquifer sediment | place: USA: Rifle, CO | collected 2008-08
TGGCTTGAATTGAATTGAGTGGATACCTTAAAAAGAATTTGATGAGAAGGAGATGTTAAATCAATTTCAAGAACCAGATCATTTAATTTTGAAATGACTACGGATAAAAACAAGCTTTGGCTAAAGCTTGTTTCAAATTTTGAAACAGCTTATATTGAACTTATGAAAAACAACTTTGAGACAAAATCAATTGGACTTTATCTTAGAGACAAACAAATGAAAAGATATTTATATGAATGAAAATTTGAACAATTTACAAATAATAAGAAAACACTTTTAGAAAGCCTTAAAAAACTTTTCAGTGCTTATTTTATAAATTGAATCATTTATAGGTCCACAGGAGTTATCTTTTCATCATTTCAGAAAACAACCCCAAAACAACTTTCCTTATTTAATGATAGTAATGAAATTTATAATAAAAATAAAAAATTAGCCGATACTATGGCTAATCTGAACAAAAAATTTTGAAGATCTTTTGTTACGACAGCGAGTAATCTCAAATAACTAGCCTTTTATATTGATAATAGGTTTTAAATGATGAAGTATCTGAACCATATCTTTTTGGAACTTCATTACTTCAAAAATATTTTTGTAAGCAAAAGGTGCCTCATCTATGGTTTTAAAATCTACTTTTGCCTTTATTCACTTCATTGTTTCCTTAAATTCATCTAAGCTGATACTTCTTTTTGCTTCAGTTCTGCTCATAATTCTTCCTCATCAATGAGAGCTTGAGTATAAACTGTCAGGATTTCATTTTCATCTAACCACAAAACTTCAGTCTCTCATGTTTCATGGAATGATTCATAACATTCATCTTTCCGCATGAGTCGCTCATTTTCTATGTATCCATAATGAATCTTTGAGCTCAGCGTGATTATGATGTCTATTTATCATATTTTCATAATTTATTTCTTTCCTTTTTCAGCTAAGATAATAATCAAGTTCACCATAAGTCGCTTTTAACATTTGTTTTCTGTTCTCAAGAGCGAATTCAAGACAGAAATTCATATCCATGATATATTCTTTTCATTCTTTCGAATCTGATTTTAACCCATAAGTTCATTCAATGCCTCATTTGAATAATTTTTTTCATTTTTCAAATATATATTTTCACTTGATTTCCTCATATTCCTCTATATCTTTTTTCTTCAGTTTTTCATAATCTTCGATTTCTTCAAATTCTTTTTCAAATTCCCTAAATAATGGATTCTCAATCATTTTTGCTATTCTCATGTACTTTGCAGCTGTCTTATATCATACTCATCTACTTCAAGAATGGACCACTATCCAAATGTTATCTTCTTCATCATAGGATATTTCTATAAAATGATTTCATCAGCCGAGAGTTCAAATCTGATAAATTCAAGTTTTCATAAGATTTTCTAGAAAGTTTGAATGCGGAATTTTTAAATAATCCCAATCGATTTTCTCTTTTCTTGATAATCATTCTCAACAAGGAACAGATCTATATACAGAATCGAATATCCTATCCTCCAAGCCTTTTATCTGTTTCTTTTTATATTCAGTTTTTATAGCACAAACTCCACAGCCGATATCATATCAGATAAAAGCAGGGAAAATATAATCTTTTACCGCGACAACCCCTCATATAGGAAGTACATAACCGCTATGAGCATCAGGAAGTAAGACTCATTTTATCACACTATCAATCTTCATGACTTCGTTAAATTGTCTCATGGCTTCATCTTCTATTTTTTCTCAATATATGTGAATTTCTTTTTCCATTTTTTTAATTTAATTATAACATCATATTATAATTAAAATTTGTCATTAATAAAAAAATTTTTATAATCGGCATACTTTTAATTTTTTAAAAAAATACTATGATCCAAAGAACATTGGTTGTATTAAAACCAGATACTGTACAAAGAAAAGTTGTATGAGAAATTATTTCAAGATTTGAAAGATTGGGGTATGATATAATTGCTGCAAAAATGTTGAATGCATCAGAAGATCTTTTGTATAAGCATTACGAAGGAATCGGAGCGCTTTTAACAAGAAAAGGACAAAAAGTTTTTGATTTAACTTCTAGCATGATGAGAGGTTGACCAGTTTTAGCAATGGTTTTAGAGTGAATCGAAGCAATTGATGTTGTTAGAAAAATAGTTTGACCAACTGAACCAAAAAGCGCAGCTCCTGGAACAATAAGATGAGATTATGCGACTATGAGTTATGGTTATGCAGATGCAAATTGATTAGGAGTTGTAAACTTAGTTCATGCTTCAGCTAACGAAGAAGAAGCTTCAAAAGAAATACCTTTATGGTTTTCTTCAGAAGAATTTGTAAAATAATTTTTCCCATAGATTATTAAATAATGAATTTGACATATAATAATTTTTCATAAAATTTATGTAAAGATTAATTATATAAATATGTCAAATTCATTATTTTTGCCTTATATATGCGATAAACCAATAGAAGAAAGTGAACTTAAACTCCTTTCACCTTATGATATTGATATTTTATCGAATTATAATGATTCTTTCGGTGAACATATTAAGCCTAAACAAATCATTACCATGCTTTGACGTAGTTGAGCATGAAAATCTTTTGCAATGAAATCTGTAATGGAAAAATTCCGTTATAAATTCATGTACAATCTCACCGATAGGAATATGAGAGGTTATGAAAAAGTTGGTTGAAGTGATTATTTTCATGTTTCAACTGAGGTTTTTCGAATAATTTCACAGGAAAAATTTATTTCTTGGAGAGTTCCTGAATGAAAGAATAAAAATTATTATTGATTGTTATGACCTACTGCTGATAAGAATATAATTGCCTTAACTCCAGCATGAATCGAAACGTTGAGAAAATATTGTGTTGATAACAATATAGCATTTGATAGCATATTCATTCATGCTTCAAGTGATGTATGTGAAAAGAGGATGATAGAAAGATGAGATGATGAAAAAGACATTAAAGATAGGCTTGAACATGATGAGAAGGTATTTTCAGAAGAAAAATGTAAAGAGTGTTCTGATTATTCAATAAATTCAGACATTCCAAAAGATCAATTTGAATTTGAGATCAGAAAAACTATAATGCAAATACAAAATAGAGTTTTAAATGTTTTAAATTCTTAATATGAAACAAACAACATTCGCATATCTTTTTAATAGCGAAGGACAAATTCTTCTTTGTATGAAAAAAAGATGATTTTGAGTAGGGAAGTGGAATTGACCAGGTGGAAAAGTTGATCAGAATGAAACAACCAGACAATGAGCAAAGCGTGAATTACAGGAAGAAACATGAATTAATATCCCCGAAGAAAAACTTGAATTCAAAGGATTGTTACATTTTTTTTATGATTGAAAACCTGATTGGGATCAAGATACAAATGTTTTTATATATAAATGATATGATTGAGAATTCTGTGAAACTGAAGAAATGCTCCCAAAATGGTATGATATTAAAGATATTCCATATGATAACATGTGGATTGATGATAAGATTTGGCTTCCTGTTTTGATTAATGAAGAAGATTTTGAATTTACATTTAAATTTTGAGAAGATTGAAAGATTAAGGAATATCAAAGACATAAATAATTTTTTAATTTAATTATATGCAACAAGAAGTAAAAAAGAAAGTTTGAGCATGATTTTGAGTTATGCTTTTGAAAGATAATAAAATACTTTTATGAAAGCGTCATATTGATCCTGAGCTAGCATCAAGCGAAATGAATTGAGCTGGAACTTGGACGATGCCTGGATGAAAATTTGAATTCTGAGAAAGTTTTGAGGAATGATGAGCAAGAGAAGTATTAGAAGAAACTTGAATAAAATTAAATGATGTGAAAGTGACTTGTGTCAATAATGATAGAATAGAAACAGCCCATTTTATAACAATTTGAATGTTTTCAGATGATTTTGAATGAGAAGCTCAAGTTATGGAGCCGGATGAAATAACTGAATGGAAATGGTTTAGCATGGATGATTTGCCCGAAAATATTTTTAAGCCTAGTGTTAAAGTACTGGAAAATTATAGAAAAAGTGCATTCTACATCAAAGATTAATTATATGAATAAAACAACAATTGTACTTATTTTTGATAATGATTGAAAGATTCTTCTTTGTATGAAAAAAAGATGATTTTGAATGGGGAAGTGGAATTGACCAGGATGAAAGGTTAAAGAAAATGAAGAAATAATTATGGCTGCAAAAAGGGAATTGGAAGAGGAGACAGGGATAGTTATCGAATCAAATAAATTCATATCAAAATGAAAAATTTATTTCAGTTTTCAAGATAAATCTGAATGGGATCAGGAAATGTCAATTTTCATAGTTAATTGAAATGAATTAAAAGCAATTGAAACAGATGAAATGAAACCAAAGTGGTTCAAAATCTGAGAAATTCCATACAATGAAATGTGGGAAGCTGACAAATACTGGATTCCAAGAGTGATCAATTGAGATTGTGTTGAATATAAAATACTATTTGATGTCAACTGAAAGCTTTTGAATATTGAATTAATAAAATAGTCCAAGATTATTGACTATATCATTAATTTTTCTATAATCATATTAAATATTAGTTAATTTTTATATATGAATAAATTATGACAATCATCAGATGTAGTAGAGAATAAAGATGAACTAGAAAATTCTCTAAGTTCAAATGAAAGAAAGGTCCTAGAAATTCTAGATACTAAAGATTACTTGAATAATTTGAAACATTTTTCTGATAAATTTAAAGAAACGTTATCTTTTTTGTTCAAGAATGGGATACAGGTTTCTGAAAAGGAAAAATTATTCAAAACCATTTCATGATCGCTTATTGATTTGTTTAACGTTATAATTCATTTTAAAAGCTCAAACGATGAAGCATTCAAAGCAAATTCTAATAACAACATATTGCTTGCAGAATTATCTAAATTAAATTCAGCACAGATATTTTATTCTGTTGATAAATTAGCTAATATCCTGGGTATATTGAAAAAGTCTCAACAGATAATGGAAGAAATTCTAGCTAGTACTAATTCTTAGATAGATAATGAAATTTTGCGTTTATATATTTGAAAGGGAAATACGAAGAGTTGATATGTATCTATCAGCTCTTTTTAAGGATCAATCCAGAAATTATATTCAAAAGCTTATTGAAAAATGATTGGTTAAAGTCAATGGAAAAATAGTTTCAAAAAATGAAAAATTAAGGAATAAAGATGAAATCGAGATGATTTTTGAAACAGAAAAAATGGAAATAGAAGCTGAAAAAATGGATCTTGATATTATTTTTGAAAATGAAGATTTCGCAGTAATAAATAAGGATCCAGGAATAAATGTACATCCGGTTCCAGGTGAATGATGAAGATCTTGAACACTCGTAAATGCACTCTTATATCATATGCAATGATTATCTGTCATAAATTGAATAGAACGTCCATGAATTGTCCATAGACTGGATAAAAACACAAGCTGACTTTTGATTATTGCAAAAAATGACAAATCAATGAAATCTTTGCAAATCAAAATGAACAAAAGAACGATTAAAAAAACTTATTTGGCCATAGTTTGCTGAATCATTAAGGATAAAGAGGGTTATATCGAGTCATTTGTCTGAAGAGATCAATTCGACAGGAAAAAAATGACTGTCATAAATCCGATTAATCCTAAATTAGCCAAAACAAAATTTAAGGTTTTAGGTTATCTTGATGATAAATTTACCTTGGTTGAAGTTGATCTTTTGACATGAAGAACGCATCAGATAAGAATTCATTTTGCAAGTATAGGCTTTCCGATTGTTTGAGACACGACTTATTGAAATCAAAAAATCAATGAACAAGCATATAATAAATATAATTTGAATAGACAATATCTTCATGCGTATAAATTAAGTTTTAATTTATTTTGAGAAGATTATAACTTTAAGGCAGAATTGAAAAAAGATTTGATTGATATTTATAATGAGGTGAAGCTTTTTGATTAGAAATATTATTTATAAACACAAGAAATATGATAGGACATTATATAAATTTGATATTTAGAGGAACATCAATAATGAGATGGAACAATTTTCCAAGAATCGAAAATGTCTCAACAACTGATAACCTTGCTTTTGTTTCCCATATCGCTCTTCTTTTGTCTAGTATTCTTAAAGAAAAGGAAAATATAGAAGTGAATGAGTTATATGTTTTCAAGAAAATAATGTTCGATTCTTTGAAAACTTTCATTCTATCAGATATAAATTCTGATGTTAAAAATAGGATCAAAATAAAAAATTCAAAAATATCAGATGAGCTTGATGATAAAATATATAATTTTCTTTTAGGTACGAATATTCCAGATTCAATTAAATTTGAAATGAAATTTATAAACGAGAATAAAAATAATGAAAAATATAAAATAGAGAATGATTTGATTAGTTTTGCTAAGCAAGTTGCTGTTTGATACGAAGTTTTAACTAATAGTAAAGTTTATCCGGATGTTTATGAAAATGTCATGGTTTCTGTTGAAGATAAATTAAGAAATGAGAAATATAGCTTATTTTTAAAGTACATCAATCCTTTTCAGACAAATAACGATTTAGGAAAATATCTTTTGAATATAAGAAGATTGCAATGAAATTATAGATGGAATATGCATAAAAAAATCTACCAGATATCCGTAATGTCTCATTTGTATATAACTTTTTTCCTGCTTTATATTATTTGAAAAATTGAAGAAAAATCAGAATCTGATTTATTAGAATTGCTAAAAATAGCTATTTTTCATGATATTCCAGAGGCTATTACATGAGATATTGTCTGACCTACAAAAAGAGCTGTTCCTTGATTGGAAGAATTGATCGCAGAAGTTGAAACAGATATGCTTGATGAATATTTTCTTATATTTCTTGATAATTTTAAATTCAAAGATGATTTCAAAAGATATATGTTGAAACCTTGGGAATGAGAAAATTGAAAATTAGCAAAAATGGCAGATATTTTTTCATCGCTTTTTGAATCAAAACTTGAAGTCTCATATGATGATAAATTCGCACAAATATACAAGAATACAAAAAGAATACTTCATAAATATAAATATAAATCAGCAGATTATCTCTTAAAATATTGAGTGGATTATTTTGATGATAACATGGAAGATATAATCAAATTATAATTTTTCATATTTTTTGTTGTTTTTTAATAAAAATACATTAACTTAATTTATTTTTATTCCGAAATTTTCATAGCTGTTTTTTATGGTCAAATTTTCATATTTTTTCATATTCTCATAATCTTTTTCGGATTCGTGATCAAAACCAAGGATATGCAAAATTGAATGAATTAATAATTTGTAAAACTCCTCTTCAAAACTATTTCAAAATTCCGCTGATTGTGAATATATCTTACTTTCTGAAAGAAGAATCTCTCATGCTATATCTTTCTTTTTTAATCTTGAAAAGTCATCGAAATAATGAAAACTTAAAACATCGGTGGTCGAATCGATTCATCTGTATTGATTATTGAAAATTTTCATTTGGTCATCATCTACAAATACTATATTAAGAATTCAATTTTGAGATATATTTACATTATTTCAAATATCATTAAAAATGAAATCAGCAATTTTTTTGTTGATTTTTATTTCTTTAGGCTTATTTATGATTTTATAGTTGAACATTATTGATATTAACTTTGTAATTATTTAGTCAAGGCTGTCTGTAAAAATTCGTTTGATTTGAACATGATTTCGGATATGTGATATATTCGAAATTTTGTGTTGATATTTTGGATTTAGGGGTAATTGTATAGAATTTAATGAAATCATAATTGCTATTTGATGTATCAATATTAATATTTTCAGCTTTTGAATTAAGTTTGGTTCATTTTGGTACCAAAATTCTTACGAATTGCCTATTCTCTCATGCTCATTCGATTATAGTAAGTCTTTCTCTTTCTCAGATATCTGTTATTTTTAAATCATTGAATAATTTTTCGATTTCATTTTTTTCATTCTCTCAAAAAGTATTTGTTGATATGAAGCTGAATTTATTACTTATTGAACAGTCAGAATTTGCTTTTGTCTCAATGTTAAATGTCCTTTGCATGTATCTATCAGATTTATTTCATGAAATAGAAGTGAAGACAGGATAGAACCAATTAGATTCATCATATTTCCATTTCTCAGAATAATTGTATTGTTCCAAAAAATTTTGAATTTCTTCATTTCTTGAAGAAATAAGTATTTCTCATTTCTTGAAATTATCTGAAATGATATCAAAATATCAGAAAAAATCTTTTCTATCTAAAAGCTTTTGCTCTAATTTTTCAGTGAATTTAAATAAGATATCTTTCGGGGAATCGACTTTACCGAATTTATTTTCAACCAAAGTTGACATGATTAAAGAGAAATTCTTGTTGGTGATATCAATATTTACTTCAGGCAAATTGACTTTTCAATATTTCATCAAGAAATCAGTTATTAGGTTCTGATTGATTGCAATTACAGAATCAATACTTGCTCAACCTCATTTTTCATAGAAAAAATTGATTTTTTCAACACTTTCTCTGAATATTGGAAAATAATTAGCATCTCTGAGTCAATGATTAGGAGAAATTATGTTTAATCATTCTGGTGGAGTCTCTAGATAAGGAGTTATATGCCAATCATAATAATATACATCTTTTTTATCATAATTCCTGATATTTCATTTATATAATTCCAGAGTTATGACACTTCCTGGAAATCATCAATTTGCTCTTATTTCATCGTTATTTTGATTTAAAATCAAATATCTTTGAGGTTTTGTATCTCATAGCATATCAAATATCTCATTCCTGTTTTTGATATAAAAATCAAGTAGCAAGGAAGATTTTAAAAGATCAGCCATTACCTTTGAAAACTTGCTGTTAAGCGATGGATCAGGGAGTTTGCCTATCTTTGAATAATATCAAATAGCCTTGTCTAGACTGTTTTTGATTTTTAGAATATTGTCATCTTCGTTTTTCAGAAAATCGGTAATTTTTATATTTTCGATTTTCTTCAATCAAATTTCATTTTTATTGATTTCTGGCAATGATTCGAAATCTAAATAAATCTGTCAAAAATTTGCCATTATTTCAGAAATTTGAGATCATCATTTTATGACATTATCAGCTAAAACAATATTATCATTTTTGTAAATGAAGTTATTTCATAATAAATTGGCGGGTGTAAAGATAAGTGATAACAGATTGAGCTTATTTTTAACTTTAAGCGCCTCGCTTTTTAATTGCGATCAGTTTTTAATGTTTTTAAAATTATATATTTTTTGGTATGAATCAATTACTTCAGCCTGAATATAATTTTTTAATCAAATTCAAAAAAGAACAAAAGTTCACAAAATCAAAAAAATCAGAAAAGAAAACTGAAATCATTTTGTAAAGGATCTTATTATAAGTTTTTTATGTTTTCTAAAAAATGAGTATCATTTTTTAGAAATACTTGAAGGTAATTTATAGATATCAGGATATTCTTTAAAAAACACACATTCCTTCATTTCTCTTATATCTAAAGTGTTTTTTTGTAATTTTGGTAGCTTACTAGATAAATCGATACTTAAGAATATTTTTTTGAATTTTTTTAAAATTATTGTTGGGGACTTTTTCTTTTTATTTCAAATAATTTCAACAAATCAAAAATTTCTCAAATAATCTATTTTGATTTTTTTGTTTATTGATAAGTCGATCTTCGGTAAAACTCAAACTTGTATATCTTCGAGTATTCTTCAGTTGTTATGGAAAATTGCATTTACTTCTTTTTTTGGAAAAAAATCATATAAATCAATGGGGATTGTCAAAGAATCCTCATTGATAAATAAATCATTTAATATATATTTTCTTTCCGACATTTTTTGTATTTTATATGAAAAAATTATAGTAATTTTTGAAAAAATACAATCCGACTTGCCTTTTAAAACAAAAATGAAGTTGACATATTACATTTTATTTTTTTAATAATTGATTTTTCTTAAAAAATACTTTAAAATATGACAAATTATTTTTTAAATAATATAATTATGGAATTAAATTCGAATAATTGCGAAAATTGCCCTCAGTCAAAGGTTATCGAGCAAGAGCTTTTAGAAAATATTAAAAAAGCGAATTGATTCGCAATGGGAATTTTGGATGGATGTAAGTGTTGATGAAAAGAATTACCAGTATTTGAACATCTTTTAAAAAAATATCAAAATTAATATATTTTTGACATATTTTTAAAATTAAATATAAAGAATAAAGTTTATATTTAATTTTTACTTATGGAAAAGAGAGAGGTATTATTTAATGAAAATAGTTTTCAAATAGAATGTGGTAGTTTTATAGCAAATTATAACAGATACATAGAAAGATTAATTTCTTCAATAGACGAGTTAGAGGATCATTTTAAAAACGACGGATTAAGTTTTATGATGGATGAATTCTTGGTTTTTATAAAAGCAAATAAAGAGCATATAACAGAAAAAATAAAAAGAGATATTTATATACAATTAAATTCAAGAGCTTTAAAAAGAGAATTTTTTCATAATGCTAACGAAATATTTTGAACAGCATCTTATCTATTATGGGAAAGTATAAATGATGTATTAAATAAACCTGAAAACAATTCTTCAATATGAAAAATTTCTAAAGAAATTAATTCAAATGTAAGAAGGGTAGTTTGAGACAAACAATTAAAATTATCTGAAAATACATTGATAAAATTTATCGAGGCAGATCTAGATGAAGAAGAGATAAATCCGCTTGATAA
>AMFJ01005515.1_pt1 | contig 10725 bp, 14 predicted proteins | sample 427208 | NCBI WGS metagenome assembly AMFJ01 (sample SAMN02954298, study PRJNA114691) | groundwater metagenome | biome: aquatic; feature: subsurface aquifer; material: sediment; isolation source: subsurface aquifer sediment | place: USA: Rifle, CO | collected 2008-08
ATATCCGCCGGACCTGTTATCGTCTCTATTAAAATTTCCCATAGTGTTCATTATATCACAGATTGCGCTTTATTGTCGGAGCACTTTGTGGCTATTTTTTCACCTCAAACCAATCTATTGGAGTATTGTCGTCCGGTTCGCCGTTATAGTTAACAGTGATTTCCTCTCCTTTTTTAATATTTTTAATAGCTCTGTAAGTCATGCATTGAGTTTTAAAATTCTGCTTCCAGTCTGCGTTGGGGGAGAAGGAGTGGTTATAGATGGAACCAAAACCAAGTGCGATGGAGGCTCCGCGTGTAGATTTCCAGGGATAAATGTAATGGTTAAGGAGTGTTTTTTCTAAGCTTTTTCTCTCCTTGGGGGTAAAAGTCAGAACCGGTGCATTTTCAATTATTTCTCCGGCTTTAAAATCCTTTAACGCGAATACTCCGCGTCCTTTTTTGGGAACTCTTTTGACTACTATATAACGCCTCATATTAGATATAATACCTTGTAATGAAGACTTGGCAAAGAATCAAAAATGCCCCGAATCTGATGGAAAAACACCTTGTTCGGGAAAAGGTGGTTGACACTATCCGCTCTTTTTTTAAAAAACAGGGTTTCCATGAAGTTTTTACCCCGATTTTAGTGCCTGTCCCTTCAACCGAACCCAATTTGGAGGTTTTTAAAACCCGCCTTCGCTCTGCGAGCTACGATGGGGCACAGCCAAACCACGAGAGGGATGCGTACTTGATAATGAGCCCAGAATATTCAATTAAAAAGCTTCTCTCGGCGGGAGTGGGAAACTGTTTTGAAATCGCGAAGTGTTTTAGGAATGAAGAAGAAACAAGTAACCTCCACAACCCCGAATTTACAATGCTTGAGTGGTACAGGGTGGGGGCAAATTATTTTGATGTGATGCAGGATTTCGAAAAACTTTTTATTGAAATTGTTAAAAAAGTAAATCCGGAAGCCAATTTAAAAAAATGGGAATATCAGGGAAAGTTTTATGATTTAACCCCGCCATGGCCAAGGGTAAGGATCGCCGATGTTTTTAAAAAATATGCGGGGAGCGATGTTTTAGAAATCCCGGATGAAGATTTTTACCAAATTTATTTCAACAAAGTTGAGCCCAAGCTGATGCAGATGGAAAAACCTTATTTCATTTATGATTATCCGATTTCCCAAGCCTCGCTTGCCAAACCCGCCAAAGACCCCCGTTTTGCCGAGAGATTTGAAGTGTTTTTGGCCGGAATAGAACTCGGGAACTGTTTTTCGGAGCTTACAGACGCAAAAGAGCAAAAAAGAAGATTCGAAGAAGATAAAATCCAACGGAGGACCCAGGACAAGACCGACTATCCGATTGATTACGATTTAATTGCGGCTCTCGAAAGTGGTATTCCGGAAGTTTCCGGAATAGCCGTAGGGGTTGACCGCCTGGTAATGCTCGCTGCCGACGCTTCGTCAATCGGGGAAACTTTGTTTTTTCCCGGAAAAGAGCTATTTGACCTCTAAGGCGGTTGGACTTAAAATACGCACATATGGCAAACACAATCAGCGCCGGAAATATTAGCAAAGGCAGTTTCATTATTTTTAAAGGAGCCCCTGTTTTTATCACCAAGGCGGAATTTATGTCTCCGGGAAAAGGCTCTCCCGTTATGCGCATCAGGTTTAAGAATGTTAAGACCGGTGCGGCGGGGGAATTTACATACAAAACCAGCGAAATTGTAGAAGTTGCCGAAATTGAGAAAAAAGAAATGGAATATTTGTACCGGGACGGAGAAGACTTGGTTTTTATGGATCCAAAAAGTTACGACCAAGTAAACATTCCGCTCGCTTTGGTTGAAGATCAGTTTGGTTATTTAACGCCAAATCTGAAGTGTTGGATAGTTTGGTATAAAGGCGATGCCATTGGAGTAAATTTACCCGCCCACGTTACTCTCAAAGTTACCGAATCACCGGACGATGTTGCCGGAAACCGCGTTAATGCCCCGAAAAAGACTGTTAAACTTGAAACAGGGATCGAAGCTCAGGTTCCGCTTTTTATCAAAGTGGGGGAGAAGGTGCAGCTTGATACAGGAACCGGAGAATATTTGGGAAGGGTTAAATAATAGTTTAAAATGTAAGGAATGTCTTCCTTACCGATGATACTGGTAGCCGCCCCCTTTGTTTTATTCTTGATACTTCTTCTTTGGAAAAGGACGCCGCTTATTTGGGTTTCACTCATTACCTTAATTTTGGTAGCTGCTTTAGCCATTTTTTATTGGCAAGTTTATCCGACGTATATTTTAAATTCGTTGGTCAAGGGTTCCCTTGTTGCTTTTGACATTCTAATTATTATTTTTGGAGCGGTGTTTTTTCTGGAAATTATCCGAGAAACAAAAATTCTTGAAAATATCGGTTACCATTTGGAATCGATTTCAAAAGATCTCCGTGTACAAGTAATATTTTTAGCGTGGTTTTTTGAGAATTTTTTGGAAGGCACGGCCGGGTTCGGAACCCCGGCTGCCGTTGTTGCCCCGCTTTTGGTAAGCCTTGGAATTACTCCGTTAAATTCTGTCATAATTGCACTCCTGGGTAACAGTGCCTCAGGTGTTTTTGGCGCCGCCGGAACTCCTATCAAGGTCGGTTTTGGCGCACTTGCCGGCCCTTCGGTTCCCATAATGGCCGCAACCATTAATTTGATTGGAATTTTGGTACCGGTTTTTATGCTCTGGTTTTTGACCAAAGACAGGGAGAATCATAAGAAAGAATTTTTGGAGGCGCTTCCTTTTGCAATTTGGGCCGGGGTTGCTTTTGCTGTACCTTCTATTTTTGTAGTCTATATAGGTCAGGAATTTCCTTCGATTTTGGGATCGGCAATAGGTTTATTTTTGGTCCTGATTACCACCAAACTCGGCATTTTTGTACCGAAAATGGAGAAAGATCTCGTGGACACGCCACATCCCGCCAAACTTCCCTTGATCAAAGTTATATTTCCTTACCTATTTTTAATTGCAATTTTGATTGTAGGTAAATTTACACTTGGTTCTTCGGGTGTTCGAATCCCACTTCCCGTAGCCCATACATTTACTTATTTTAATCCCGGCTTCGCCTTTATTATTGCCGGTGTAATAACGCTACTGGTATATAAAAGAAATATTAATCTTTTTGCTAATTCCGCGAAGGTGGCCTTTAAAAAATCATTAAGCCCATTTTTAGTTATCGTTTTTATGTCGTCAATGGCGCAAATTATGGTCAATTCCGTCCACAATGCAACCGGACTGCCGTCGATGGTGGGTATGCTTGCGGTTTACGTTAAAAATAATTTTCTTCCGCTTTTGGCGCCTTTCGTCGGAGCTTTCGGAAGTTTTCTCACAGGCAGTGTCACAATTTCCAATCTGATGTTTGGAAACTTTTTGGCTGTAGCCGCGGGGGATTTGGGTTTTAGCGTAGATAGAATTTTGGCGCTTGCAGTTGTCGGAGCGGCGGCGGGAAACATGATAGCCCTTGCGGACATACTGGCTGCGGAAACAGTTGTCGGACTGAAGCACAAAGAAAGAGAGATATTAAAAGGAGTTATAGTGCCATGTTTGATTTATGTCGGTTTGGTCGGTTTGGTGGGAATGCTTTTTTTCAGTCAACATTAACACCTCACATTTCCGCCGCAGTGCTGACAGCTATTTATAAGTTGTCCATGGGGCCTTATATTAACGGCTCCGCAGTGCGGACAAGTAAAATTAAGCGAACCGTATCTATCCTTATTTCCTGCGAAATTTAATGTCAGCGAGTTTTGCTCAAGGCCGGAAAGCGTTTGATTGCCGGCGCAGCTGACCGAAAAGGTGCCGATTATTCCTTTTTGTTGCATCTCCATGGCAATAAGTCTCGAATCCTTGCCGGAATGGATTAAATCAACGAAATATTCAATCAAATCTTTGTCGGGCTTAGAGGTTTGGGTTTCTTCCTTTCCAATTAATAGAAAAAGGTCCGTAAGGGTGAAGTTGTCATCGGTTACAAATAGTTTGTTGCGTAGAACTTCGGGGTCACTGACTTTTTCCAAATTCGGATTTAGCTTTGATGCGATTTCTAGTGTGTGCCGCCTTGAGGTATCAAACAAGACGGTAACATTAAAGGTTGTCTTTTCGTAGTCCTCGGTCTCAATCTTGTACATAGTTATTTTGTTGCAGGGGTATGCTGCTTCATAAGACGGACTAATCCATAAAGCCACACCTGATTCGTTTTCGCCAACCCATGAAGTAAGACAATCCAAAAACTCGGCATCCTTCTTGCCGAGATAGGTCGAGGTATCTATTTTTATTTCGGTTTCTGTCTTTAGATCAACCAACTTTCCTTCTTTAAACTTGAATTTGTAATCGTCAGCGTTCCTGTGTGTTTCGTTAAAAGCACTGACAATTTCCTGGCCCAAGCGGTCCGGTTCTGTAAATCTCCACGAGGGAATGAAGTTTTCAATTGTTTTCGTTGGGGCTTCTAAGTAAGTCATATTCCTGCTCGGGACTAAAGGGTTGGGTTCTGGATATACAGTTGCGGCACATCTACGGAATTTCACCGTATTTCACCAATTGAAAACAATTTACTTTTGTAAAGTTTAAAGGTCAAGTAGCAGATGTAGTATCATAAATGGAAAGGGGGTGAGAAGAGTGAAACTGTCTAGTAAAAATAAAGAGCAAATCTCTAAAGTCCTGATGTTTGGGGCAGTTATTTCCGTCCTATTTTCAATGTCTGGATGGATAGGGAGTGATGTCTGGCTGGCATCCACGCAGTGGCTTTTGGTGGCTGCCGTGCTTGCTCTTTTTAGTATTTATCTTAAATAAAGACTTATGCGGTTAAACTGCGTTAATTTTGCGGTAATTAAAGCAGTTACCTAAACTTGACTTTAATTCGGTCAAGTGGTAACTTTCGCTCAAGGTGAATATTAAAAAGATCATTTTGCTTTTTTTGGCCTTGATTGTGATTGCAGCTCTACTGGTGTTTGTGCTTCCTAAATTTAAGAAAAATAATACTCCCGTAGTTCCTCAAGAAACTCCCGGCATTGAAGAAAGGATCGAAGAAAAATTTAACGGTCTAATAATCCCGGATGACGAAGAAAAAACCGAGCTTAAAAATGTCTCGGGAGGGGAGGGAATCGGTATTGCTACAAGAAATGAAATATTGGCCGACCTGCCTCCGCTTGGCCCGGGCGAAAGTTACCAGGCGCTTATAAGTAACGGTTCAAAAACAGTGCTTTTGGGGTCAATGAGGTTGGCAAAAGGGGGCTATATCATTGAATATGATTCAACTAAATACCCCGGATACAATCAAATCATTGTTAGCAAAGGTTCGTTGCATATATTAGAAGGTTCATTTTAGTCTATAGACCGGGATGCCACTTTTGAGTTAATATAACTTAGGCATGCAAGTAACAATATACTCCACAACCAGTTGTCCGTACTGCAAAATGCTCAAAGATTATTTATCAGGTAGAGGTATCCGGTATAGCGAGAAAATGGTGGATTTGGATGAGACAGCCAAAGCTGAAATGGCTTCTCTCTCCGGCGGTTTTTTGGGAGTGCCCTTTACCTTAATTTCTAAAGACGATGGAACAAAGGATACGGTGATCGGGTTCGATGAAAGAAAGTTGAGCCAATTAATATGATCTTTGTCAATTACAAAACATACGAAGAAGGAACCGGACGGGGGGCTATTGCCTTAACCAGGATTCTTGAAGAAGCGGCCCATGAAACTCAGATTAAAATTATTCCGGTTGTCCAGGCAACCGATATTAAGGAAGTAATTACCTCAACAACTCTCGAAATCTGGACTCAAAAAATCGACCCGTTTGAACCGGGTGCTCATACGGGAAGCGTGTTGGCAGAGGCGGTAAAGGAAGACGGTGCGGCGGGCACCTTCCTTAACCATTCTGAGTCAAAATTTCAAAATTTTGAAGAGCTTGCCAGGGCAAGCGACCGGGCTAAAGCAAACGATCTAAAAACACTGATTTTTGCGGCCGATACAAAGGAACTTAGGGACGTTTCCTCTCTTTCTCCGACCTATCTTGCGTATGAACCTCCGGAGCTTGTTGGCAGCACTACCGATTCTGTTGCCAGCAGACCCGAGGTGATTAAAGAAAGTTCAGAAATTGCAAAACTAGCAGGAATTCCTTTGATTGTCGGGGCCGGTGTCCATTCAGCCGAAGACGTGAGAATATGCCTTAGAGAAGGAGCGGCCGGAATTGCTGTAGCCAGTGATATCCTAAAATCGGAAAATCCGAAGCAGGAAATACTTGATTTGATCGAAGGGTTCAGATAAACGGGTTCTACTAAACATTATGAAAATTTTTCTTGGCGCAGACCATAGAGGTTATGAACTGAAAGAAAAAATAGCCAGGTGGCTTTTCGAAATGGAATACCCCTATCAGGATTTAGGAGCAGACCATTTTGATCCCCATGACGACTATACAAAATATGCAGAAAAAGTAGCCTCGTTGGTTGCCAAAACCGAGGGTTCCCGGGGGGTTCTTCTTTGCGGAAGCGGAGTGGGGGTTGATATCATGGCCAATAAATTTGACGGAGTCAGGGCATCAATTGGAAAAGATGTTTTTCAAATTGAGGCTGGCCGAAATGATGATGATATGAACGTATTGGTTATTGCCGCCGATTTTACCGATGAAAAAGATGCGAAGGCCATGCTTATCGCGTTTTTGGAAACGCGATTTTCGGGTAAGGCTAAATACGAGAGAAGACTTCAGGAGATAGAAGAAATAGAAGCTAACAATTAATGATGGACCTGCCCAAAATTACCGATATTGATGTTGCCGGAAAAAGAGTAATTGTCAGAGCGGACTTGGATATTGATATCGGTGAAAATTACAGGCTTGAGGCAATTCTTCCTACGTTTAAGTATTTATCTTCAAAATCGGCAAAAATAATCGTTATCGGGCACTTGGGAAGGCCCGAAGGAAAAACGGTCGAAGAATTAAGGATTGCTCCGGTGGCAGAGGCCTTAAAGAAAGTTGCTCAAGGAATCGAAATAGAGGTTTTGGAAAACTTGAGATTTAATCCAGGCGAAGAAGCAAATGATATAAATTTTGCCAAAGAACTATCCGGTTATGGAGATGTTTTTATAAATGATGCTTTTGCTTCATCACATAGAAATTCAGCTTCTATTACCATGCTTCCAAAACTTTTGCCCCACGCTGCCGGTATGAGATTTATTAAAGAGGTAGAAAATTTAAGCAAGGTTTTTGATAACCCTGTTAGGCCGGTTGTGTTCGTTATCGGCGGATCAAAAGATGATAAAAAGGACTACATTAAGAACCTGGAAGCTTTTGCGGATAAAATTTTAATTGGCGGCAGGCTGCCCGAATATTACGGTGATCAGGCACTTGAGAGCGTCAGAAACATTTCGTCGGAGAGTAAAATTGTTATGGCCAATCTGAACCAGGACAAAGAGGACATAACTCTTAACTCGATTGAAAGGTTTGAAAAAGAGATAGAAAAAGCGGGGACAATTATTTTGGCCGGTCCGATGGGCAGGTATGAGGACAATGGTCACAGGCAGGGGACTGAAAGGGTCTTTAAAAAAGTTGCGGAAAGTAGTGCATTCAAAATTGTCGGGGGAGGAGATAGTCTTTCTGTTCTTTCAATGTATTCACTAAAAGACAGTTTTAACTGGGTTTCTGTCGGGGGAGGGGCAATGCTCGAGTTTCTATCTAAAAAGACTCTTCCAGGGATCGATGCTCTTCTTTAGCGCATCCAAAGATTTATTACGGACGGTATTATCTCGGAAAAGAATCGAAATAAATTTTTGTATTGTTATTTTTGATTCTTCGCTGCTGCTGTAAAAAGAACCCCCATCCATAGGATAAAAACTGCCGGCATCTTCTTTTCTAAGCTCACCCTTAACCATCCTGATGATTTCGATTTGGGCTATGTTTTGCAGCATTTTAAAGGTGCCTATTTTTTTAAGCCGGCGAAAAGAGTAGGTGTATTTCGGTTCTTTAATCAAATCAAGTTTGATTCCCATTTTGCCGGCTCTGATAAGCAGGTCTTCACCCTCGCTCCAGGGGATATTGGAATCAAATCCCCGGAGTTTTTCGAAAAGATTTTTTTTGATAAAAATCATGGATTCCAGAACGTAAGGCCTTTTTGAATTTTTATTTATCTCCATGACGATATTCATAAAAGTCGCAGTGAGTTTGTCTTTTTTTATGATGCTGTCGGGAGATATCCAGGTGGATACAATATCGGGATTTTTCTCTTCAATATAATTGCGGACTCCCTGTAAAAAATTCTTAGGAAGGCGGTTATCGGCGTCCATGAAAACGATCCACTCAGTATTTGCGTTTTTGGCCCCAAGATTCCTTTGATAAGAAACATTCTTTTTGTTACTGACTATCACTTTGGCTCCCAGTTTTTTGGCTTTTTGGGTAGTTGAATCTTTCGATTTAGCATCGACAACAATGACCGAAAAATCGGAAAATGTTTGTTTTTTTAAATCACCAAGCAACCGCGGTAGATTTTTCTCCTCATTTAAAGTGGGGACTATGATAGTGAAGTCGTTTTTCTGCATCCTGCATTATATTATACGATGAAAGCGTCTTAAATATTTTATATTTAGATTGTATAATGAATTTAATCTACTCATATGGCTAAAGTTAAGGTCGGCATAAATGGTTTTGGTAGAATTGGAAGAATTGCTTTTAGAATCGGCGTTTTGAAACACTCCGACGAAATCGAATTTGCTGCGATTAACACTTCGGGCTCTATGCCCACATCCGGATGGGCGCATTTAACCAACTACGACACGATGTATCGTGCTTTTCAGTACAAAGTTTTGGCAAAAGACCTGAAGGATCCGAAAGAGGCAACCGACGAAGATCCGGTGATAGGGGAGTTGTCTATTCCTGAAAGAAACATAAAAGTTCCGGTTTTTGCACAAAGAGATCCTGCCAAAATTCCTTGGGGAAAATACGGCGTTGATGTGGTAATTGAGTCCACGGGAGTTTTTACCAAGGAAGAAGATGCCAAAAAACACGCAATTGGCGGCGCTAAAAAAGTTGTTATATCGGCTCCTGTTAAAGGAGGAAATGTTTCTACATATATTATTGGGGTGAATGAAAGCGACAACTTGCCGCAGGTGATTTCAAACTCTTCCTGTACCACAAACTGTGTTGCTCCGGTCGCGTCAGTAATTCAGTCAAAATTCGGGGTCCAAAAGGCATTGATGACCACGGTTCATAGTTATACCGATGACCAGAATTTACAAGATGCGTCCCACAAGGACCTCCGCCGCGCCAGGGCGGCCACCCAAAATATTATTCCTACTTCTACAGGAGCCGCAATTTCGACAACCGAAACAATTCCTTCTCTTAAGGGCTTGTTTGACGGTATGAGTTTAAGAGTTCCTACCACCACAGGGTCTATAACAGATTTTACTATGCTTTTAGGTCGCGATGTTACAGTAGAGGAGGTAAATAATGCATTTAAGGAGGCAGTAGAAAATCCCCTATATAAGGGAATAATAGCCGTAACTGAGGAACCTTTGGTATCAAGTGATATCATCGGTAGAAGCGAATCTGCGATCGTCGATCTATCTTTAACGCAAGTGGTTGCGGGAAATTTGGTAAAGATTTTTGCCTGGTACGATAACGAATGGGGATATGCAAACAGATTGGTTGAACAAGTAATACGTGTCGGACGAACTCTTAATGGGGGAAGGGCTCCAACAGATCCTTTAACTTTAAGTTTTAAATCCTAGATTTAGACATTAGAATTTAGAGATTCATAGAATATGGAAGAACTCAAAAAATATTCCGGTAAAAGATTTATTAAAAACATAGCCTTTTTCGGCGATGCCAATATCTCCGAGACGGATGAAACATACGTTCAAGCATTTGAAGTGGCAGAAGCGTTGGGTAAAAGGGGCTATATGATCATTGACGGCGGAGGTCCGGGGGTGATGGAGGCAGCAACAAGCGGAGCGAAAAAGGGTGGGGGAAAAACAGTTGCCATAACTTTCGATCCGGTCGGTGCCGTTGGTTATGAAGGGCGTTACATTAAAAATGTAACCGACACGGAAGTGGTGACTACTAATTACATTGAACGCATGTTTAAACTTCTTGAATACGGGGATGTGTTTATTATTTTTAAAGGCGGGAGCGGAACGGTGTCTGAATTCGGTACAGCCTGGGTGCTGGCTAAGCTTTATTACGGACATCATAAACCGATCATTCTTTACGGTCATTTTTGGGCCGAGATATTAGATACTTTTAGAAAAAATATGAATATTGATAGCACCGAAATGAGTGTCTTTGAGATATGTGGAAGCTGTGAGGAAGTTTGCAATGCAGTTGAAAGATTTGAAAAAAGGATTGCCGAAAGAGACCACACGGAAGATGGCGATGGTACCATTGACGGGGCTTTTAAAGTATAGCAACCAGGCGTTAGCGGCTTGCCACTGGAAACTAGTATGAACAAAACAACAGAAGAATTGCAACAAACCGCTCTTCAGGTAAGACGAAACATCATTGAGATGATTTACAAGGCCGGTTCCGGTCATCCCGGGGGATCGCTTTCGGCGGTGGAAATTCTGGTGGCATTGTATTTTAAAATTCTTGAAAAAGATGACCGTTTTTTCCTGTCCAACGGACATATCTGCCCGGCACTTTATGCTGTTATGGCTGAAAAAGGTTTGATTGCAAAAGAATCGCTATCCGGATACACCGAGTTGGGTTCTCCCTTACAAGGACACCCCGAAAGAACCAAACTT
>AMFJ01008344.1_pt1 | contig 10712 bp, 8 predicted proteins | sample 427208 | NCBI WGS metagenome assembly AMFJ01 (sample SAMN02954298, study PRJNA114691) | groundwater metagenome | biome: aquatic; feature: subsurface aquifer; material: sediment; isolation source: subsurface aquifer sediment | place: USA: Rifle, CO | collected 2008-08
AACAATCACCACCTAATAGGATTGAACTGAGGTATAATTTCCATATGACCGTAAAAACAAACCTAAGCAAGGGAATAATTACAAATATATTTTCCAACTACGATTTAGGAGACTTGTTGGATTTTCAGCCCATTTCTAAAGGTACCGTTCAAACTAATTACCTTGTAAATACTACAGAATCAAAATTTATTCTCCGATATTATGAAAATCGTTCGAAGGGTTCTGTAGATTTTGAATGTCATCTCTTAAATTACTTAAAAAGTCATGAATACCCCTGCCCAAGAGTTTTAGCTAACAAGCAAAGTGAATATGTTGGCATATACAACGAAAAACCATATGCTCTATTTGAATTTATGGAAGGTGAAAACCTTGAGAATCCTACTGAAGAGCAGCAGAACCAATTGATTGAACAAATTGCTAATTTACAAAATCTTACTAAGGACTATATTCCTATAAGCAAAGAGGACCGTTGGAATTATAGCGTTGAACTATGTGCTAAATTAGCTCAAAAAGAGGCATTTCAGTTAAATACTGAAACATCATCACACAAACTGGAGTGGTTAAAATCGGAACTAAATAAGTTACAATTACCCGAATCCTTACCTAAAGGAATTTGCCATTGCGACTTTCATTTCTCAAACGTTTTATTTAAAGAAGGTAAGTTTAATGCGTTAATTGATTTTGATGATGCTAACTATACTTTTCTTACCTTTGACCTTGTATCTTTGATTAATCCTTTTATATCCAATTTTAGTTGGGATACTTGGAATAACTATGCAAAGGAAGATAACGTTTTCGACTTTAAAGAGACAAAAAAAGTAGTATCTGAGTATACAAAATACAGAAAAATGAATACAGAGGAGACGAAACACCTATTTGACGTTTTCAAACTAGCAATATTGTTTGACTGTATCTGGTACTTTAAAAGAGGAGAGTACCAAGACTTCTATGAAAAAAGAAAGATTGATTATCTGAATACGCTAGGAAGAGATGAATTTTTCAAAAACATATTTGGCTAAAGACACTATTTAATTATTTGGCGTAGCTAAAGTAAGCTGTTCGAACTTCTTCCCCGATGAACAGCCAAAAGGAGCTTTGTAAACATAGACCCAGATGCCTCAGTTGGCACCATACAAACTTAAAATGCAGGAATTTTTAAACTCAATTTTAGAATCTTCATCCAGTGAAAAAATAACAACTGTTTTAATTGCACCAATAATCTCAGCTTTTGCTGGTGGTTTTTTTGCAGCTTTTTGGTCAAATAAATACGAATCCAAAAGAAGAATGGACGAACTACGAATGGACAAGTATTTAGAGCACAGAAATACTATTGTGCAACTGGAACATGAGTTAATTCCAGAAAGAGTTAGTATGTCGAGGAATTTAGCATCATTTGTAGCGTTCAAAGAAGGCACCAACGAAACCCGTTTCAGAATACTTCTAAGGCTTTACAAACTAACACTCAGCCCAGGACTGACACTTAAATTGTTAAATATGGATGTACTTAATGAGTATGCGGATTTATATAGCATGCTTGAAAGCATAAATTTAGATATTGTTTACCATGATTACTTATCAGACAAAATACTAAACGATGCCAAAGAACATAAAATAGATGAATCTATGTTATCTATGTATGCAACTCTTGTGGAAAATTTGCAAAAAAATTGTTTAATAGCGGACGAAAAATCAGAAATTTTATTAGCAAAATGTAAAGCTATTGTCGATTTAAGCGATGTAAATATCAAGTCTGAATATATTAAAAATGGCGGTACTATAAAATATTCCATCCCAAACACCGTTCTGCAAGAAAAGCGAAATGATATAGTTAGCCAAGAAAAACCACTCGATCATACCAATAGAATACAGTTTGTTGCTCCTTACATGGATCTGGTTAAACCTGCTCGATAAACGGCGAGTCTACTACCATTTTATTGTAAAGAAAAAGCTGTGTATTTAAGCCAATAATAAATTCTTTTCTTTCTTTCAGTGAACCTTCGTATATTACATGTTTAGCATATATCTTAAAATCAGCTTTGAATGGTGCATTCGTTTCAATCTCACGATTTAACGTATTTGCTACCTTCTGAAATATCTCAATATTTGCCCTAAGCTTTTCACTTATATTAAGGTTTTCATGTGTTTCTATATACTTATAAAGCTCATCAAATAGGTCTTGTTCAGTAATAAACGGTTCCTTGCATGTATAGTCTTTGGAACGATTGCAGTGGTAATAGACATGACGTTTGTATTCACCACTTATTAATTTCTTGAATTTTTCCTCACCAGTAATGTTTCCCTGACATCCAGCACATTTAATGGTTCCAGAAAATGCAAAACCTTTTTTAGGAGTTAGACTTGATAAATTCGTGTATATTGCTTTTTTGATCTAGTAAATTTAAGTTAGTATTTTTTGAATTAAATTGAAACTTATAGAACAGACCTATAATTGGCACGGCTCTTCTATTAACATGCATACAATTGATATAGAATTAATAAAACATTTTATTATTAGTCCAAAAGAAAAATAAAATATATGAAATTTACAGCAGATTGGTTTTCACATAATATACCTCATCTTGAAAAATACTTAGAACCATATAAAAGCGAAGAGATCAGGTTTTTGGAAATAGGCTGTAATGAGGGAAGGTCTACAGTATGGTTCTTACAAAACATCCTCACCAACAAAGCATCAAAAATAGATGTTATAGATACTTTTAACAACGGCGCTAATTACGAATTGTCCAATGATAAAATTAGTCCCATGGAAAAAACATTTAGAAACAACGTAAAAGAGCTAGGGATAGAAAGTACAGAAAAGGTCTCAATGCACAAAGGTTTTAGTCGCGAAATACTGCGAAATATGAAACTGCATCCAATATATGATGTAATTTATATAGACGGAAGTCATATCGCTTCCTCAGTGATGGAGGACGCCGTACTATCGTGGGGTTTATTAAAGGAAGACGGACTTATTGTTTTTGATGATTATCAATGGGGGTATAACGGTTATGAGTGGCCCGGATTTACAGAAGACTACCAAAAACCTAAAATAGCAATAGATGCATTTATAAAATGCTACACTCCGTCTTTAGATGTCATATACAGTGAGTATCAATTAATAATAAGAAAGACGAGAACCTAATATATGGACACTAGTAAAGGATCAGGCTTAAAAGAAGCAACAATAAAATTAATAAAAGAAAGTGTCGAGAAATACAATGATCGCCGATTCATAAGTATTTACAGAAACGTTGGATTTAAAATAGCGCACGAACTAATCTCAAATGTAAAAGAAAATAAAAATGAAGTTATCTCAATAATTGTTCCCATGTATGGAGAAATGGATATCTCTAGACTTGAAACGTTTCTGGTCAGTACTAAGCAACAAAAAGACGTACATATGGAAGTAATTTTAGCCGAACAAACATTTGATGTTGAACGGTACATAGATATAGCAAAAAAATACGGTGTCACATACGTATGCGATCATGTTGATGAAAATGTGAATGGGAAACACTTTAATCCAGGACGTATTAGAAACGTGGGTATAGAAAAATCAACTGGACAATTTATATATGCAGCGGATTCTGACGTAGTTTATCCAGATCTATATTATATGTCCAAAGTGGTTTCTATACTTAAAGATTATCCTGATACCTTTCTTGTTTGGCCTAAAATGAAACATTTATTAATCGAAAATCAAACAACATTACATAAGGATTTTTTAAATAACCCTGAGTGGGATTCTATGGCCAAAAATTTTATAAAACATGGAAAGTGGGCTGTTGAATATATCACTGATAATATTACAAAACACGAGGCGATACCTTTTCGTGAAATGATGATTGGGGATAGAAGAATGATTATGCGAGAAAAAGACTATATTGATTACAGTAATAATTTAGATAAGTTTCGGGGTTGGGATCCTGTATGGTTGATGTCATGCCGACACGATGGAGCCATTGCAGCAAGAAGAACTCACATAGATATAGTTGGTGGATACTCTGAAGCCTTTTATAGGTGGGGATATGAGGATTTTGATCTGCAGTGGAAACTTAGTGAACTTTTTTGCCAGATTTCTTTAGAAAATATCTCTGATTTTGAAACCATACATCTTGATCACAATAAAGGTTGGTTTGACAAGTTATTATTTGAAAGAAATAGTGGAATTCACTGGCAACGAAGAGAAAAAGGTATAGCAGTGGCAATTATTTTTGACGTGATGGAAAACAGATCCAACTATGCTAAGAGACTTAGAACACACTGGCACATTAACTTAGGTTAATTTCATTATCTACAGTACAACTTGTTTTGGCATAAGTGCAATTAATCTGTCGTAATATTTATCTGTAAGTACTTGAGCGAAGTCTATTGCTTCTCTCCCACTTTTTAATAACACAACCTTCTGCCACCAATTATTTATTTCGTTTTCTATTTCTGCAGAACAATTACCAAAATAGGCAGGGTTTCTTCCGATCAATGCAGGCCTTGTTATACACTTTAAAATAATATAATTCTTTAAAATGTATTTTCTAATTCCAGTGTGATCAGTATATAAGGCCATCTCATTCAGTTTAGCGTAATTATCACTGTTATAAATTCGGTAATTTCGTTGAGTAAACCCTTGGTTATACATATTTCCCCCTAAAAAACGTTCAACGTCATTAAGTGCTCTACGAGGGCTCGCTGTATACGGCGCTTCATTTGAATATATTATTTTAGCTTCTGTACGCTCTATCTTTGCTGATAATCTACCTCCCTCGTCTGCTAGCTCTATTCTTTTCTCTGCGTCAAGATAGTCTAATGTATATCCTCCAACAGCAATGTACGCTTTGCAAGAAACAGCGAAACATTGATCTGTAGCGAGCCTAATAAAATCAAAGAATACTTTTTCAGTAAACAGATATTTATTACCTCGTATATCCAACCAATCAATAGTCTCCTTATCAAAAAAGATTGTCCCTACTTCATCTAAATATTTTTCTACCAAATTTGGTACTTTTTGCCAAAATGAAAGCGGGAAGCATCCCGCGTTGGACATTAGATCAAAACCCTCCTGATCAAATTTTTTAATAACATTAGCTACCCAATTACGATGAAATAACACATCGCCGTCGGCACTTGCTAATATGTCTGTTTTATATTTTTCGTTGCTAATTACAAAGTTATAACCCGCTATTCTTGCCGCAACTACACTTTTGTCTTGCTTAGTTATCAAACTAATACCAAAATAAGAATTATTTTCCGAGAAATTTTCGATCAGCTCAATACTTCGGTCTGTACAACCATTAGCAACGATAATTACTTGAAAAATATTATTAGCAAACTTTTGGTTATTAAAATCTCTTTGTTCCATAAGAGAATCTAATGTATGTAATACATATTTTTCTTCGTTGTGGATTGGAATAATTATTGAAAGACGTGGATTGCCCATATTACTCTTTTGTTATTTTGTTAACTAAATATTTTTCTATATCATCAATAGGTACTTCCTCGTTTACCAAAGTTTTCCTTGAAATTACAGTGCACTTGCCTTTTTTAAACATACTTTTTTCCAATACAACAATATACGGAATTCCGATCAGATAAGCTTTCTTTAGCTTTTCTTGTATAGTAACGTTTTTCCTATCATCATAGAGTACATCAAACTTTATATCCAAAGATTCGTAAAGGCCATCCGCAAATTTTGTAATAAGTGAATTGCCACTTAAATCTGGGGCTAAGTATATGTCGAAAGGCGAAATTTCTCTAGGCCATACAATTCCCTTTTCATCATGATTTTGCTCCACGATTGATTCCATTAATTTCATTAAAGTTGTTGTATTTTCATCTATACCGTTTATGTTATTGTTTTTTATTTTCATCCTAAGCTAATTATAAACTACAACCACATATACTTTTCCTTAAGGTATAATTTATTTATGAATTTAAGCAAAGTATTTTTTCTGAAAACAAACGATCAAACCGTATATGACACAACTGAAACTCTTTTATTAAAAGGTTGCTTTATTAAAAAATATGTAGATGGGAGATATTATTTTTTACCTTTAGGCACAAGCATACTAAATAAAACAATGAACTTGATAAGAAATTTTATGAAGACAATCGGAGCTCTTGAAACAACGATACCTTTATTTCACTCCACGGACCTTCGAAACGAAACTAATAGAAAATTTGAAGGGGACTTATTTATTAAAAACTTATCAGATAACAACGGCATTAATTACAATTTAGCGGCATCGCCCGAAGAAATGTATATAAATTTGTTACGTGATTATGAAATTAGTTATCTGGATTTGCCAATTAACTTTTTTCAATTTGGAAAAAAGTTTAGGGACGAAGACCATCAAAGGTATTTACTTAGACTGAAGGAATTCACGATGATGGATTCTTATTCTTTTCATACTGACTCTAATAGCTTTAGTAAAGAATATGACAAAATTACAAAACTTTATAACAATTTATTCACAGAACTAGGACTAAATAGTGTTAGAGTACCTTCGTATAACTCTCTGCTAAATGAGGGCACCGCGCATGAGTTCATTGTTGATTGCGATGCTGGTGAAAGCAAGTATTTTACGAATAAAGATGGTACCTACACTATGCATAAAGATCTTTACGAAGAAAGCGAAAACCAACAAAAAGAATTAGTAGAAAAAAGAGGTATAGAGCTGGGTAATACTTATGATGTGGGACATGCCTTTACTGCTAAAATGAAAAGTGCAACATATAAAGATAAATCAGGAAACTCGAAACCTTTTTATATGGGTGCATATTCTATTGGCATTGAGCGTTTAATAGCATCTGTTGCAGAAAAGAACCAGGACCACCTGGGTCTGATTTGGCCAGAAGCTATTGCCCCGTATAAAATTTACATTATCTTAGAAAACGAGAATTTGGACATAGTTAGCAACATTGAAAGTAAATTAAATACTTCAGACATATTGTTTGATGATAGATATAATTTATCCGTTGAATCTAGGTTGAATGATGCATATTTAATAGGTTGTCCTTTTATACTGGTAATGGATGGTAAGAATCAGCCAAATAATGCAGTCACCCTCATAAATAGAAAAGATTTAAGTCAAACGAAACTGAGAATTGACGATTTAGCTGTAAATTAGCTGAGTTACTTCGTAAGAACAAAGTCATCCAAGACTAAGGTATCTACATTAGTAGAGTAAAATAAAGCTACTGCTTGGTCGGGAGACTCTACAATAGGTTGCCCGCCCACATTAAGACTTGTGTTTAATACACCAGGAATACCTGTTTTACTGTAAAAGCTCTCTATAATTTCCCTATACCTTCCCGATCCCTCATATACACTTTGTAATCGTGCTGTTTTATCTACGTGTGTTGCCTCTTTCAGCATTTCATAACCGAGATCGGTTGCTTCAAGCGTTAACGACATGAAAGGTGAATCCTGATACGATTTTATTAAGTCCTTTCCATGTTCGTGCAAAATGGAGGGTGCAAATGGCCTAAATTGTTCGCGGTTCTTAATAATATTTACTTTGTACTTCATTCCATCTATCTTAGGATTTGCAAGTAATGACCTATTTCCCAATGCTCTTGGCCCAAACTCCATCCTCCCTTGAAATAAGGCTACAATTTTTCCATCTTCTAGATCGCCCGATATTTTATTTGCGATATTTATTGGACTTGTATAAGCTACCCTGTTCTTATCAAGATATTCTTTTATAAAATCGTTTGAATAATCCGTTCCTAAGTAGGCATTGTTCATATCTCCTACTTTAAGTCCAGATTTAACCTGAACATAAGTAGCTGCCCCTAAGGTACCACCAGCATCGCCTACAACAGCTGCAACATATACTTTTTTAAATAAACCGCTACTAACAATTTTTCCGTTCAAAACCGAGTTTTGTGCAACACCGCCAGCAAGACATAAGTATTCATCTCCATCAGCTTTGTACTTCTGGATCAATTTAAATACTGCGTCCTCTACTGCCTTTTGTGCGCTAGCTGCAATATTCTTATGATCATCATTTATTTCTTCAGTAGGTAATCTTCTTTTAGGTAAAACCTTTTCAAATAAATCGCTAAACCAAGGCTGCTGTCTTGTGACAAATTCCGGGTATCTCTTCCAAACATCTTTATGTACAGACTCCGGATTAAATTCATAACCATCTTCCGTAATTTTTAATATACGTGACATATCTATATTAGGTGAGCCATGAGTAGCAAGGCCCATAACCTTTCCCTCGTCTTCGCAGCATCTAAAACCCAGGTATTGGGTGATTAGTGCCATAAAAAGCCCTAAAGAATTCGGAAAAGCAATTTCATCTATAAGTTTAATATCAATGCCATTTCCTCTAAAAACACTCGTGGAGATACCGTCACCTGTCATGTCTATAGTTAAAATTAATGAATTTTTAAAACCCGAATAATAATATGCTGAAGAAGCGTGTGCTAAGTGGTGACTTACAAATTCAATTCTTTTCGGTCTTGCACCAAAATTAAACTCGCAATAAGGATTTAGCTTCTCCTCATGTCCAAACCATGTGGTTCTAGGAAACGCTAATACATCCACGTCCTTCATGGAAATATTTGCTCTTTTGAGACAATATCGAACTGCCCTATCTGGCATAAGTCCAAAGGCGCATTTATACCGTATTAGCCGTTCTTCCTCAATTGCAGCTACAAGTGCACTATCTTGTAATATAACTGCATCTGCATCATGCTCTGGGCGACCAAAATTGCCTTGTAATCCTAAAATATTCATAATTCTTGGCGAAATTATAACATAATGTTAAAGTTAATCATTATAGTAAGGGGCATTTATTATTGTTATAATAGCCTCGCATAGCTATGAAACAAGATTCATATAAGAAAAATCAAATAAAAGATCGAGATGTTGATATAGCTGATTGGTATAACGATATTGTATTGAAAGCTGAATTGGCCGATTATGCACCTGTCAAAGGATGTATGGTAATTAGACCATACGGATATGCTCTTTGGGAAAGCATCCAGTCATTTTTGGATAGATTAATCAAGGAGCATGGGGTAAAAAACGCTTACTTTCCTCTTTTTATTCCTATGCATTATATGCAAAAGGAAAAGGAGCACGTAAAAGGGTTTTCTCCGGAGCTTGCAATTGCAACTATAGCAGGTGGCGAAAAATTGACAGAAGAGCTAGCAATCAGACCTACAAGCGAAACTATTATGTACGATATGTATAGAAAGTGGACAAATTCATGGCGTGATTTACCTGTTTTAATCAATCAATGGTGCAATGTTGTCAGATGGGAAAAGAGAACATATCTATTTTTACGTACTTCAGAGTTTTTGTGGCAAGAGGGTCACTGTGCGCATTTAACTCACGAAGAAAGCACAGATACAGTAATTTGGGCGATTAATGCTTACAAAAAAACTTACAACGACCTTATGTCTATATATGGAATTGTTGGTGTTAAAAGTGAGTCAGAAAAATTTGCAGGGGCAGTCAAAACGTACACTTTTGAAAGCTTAATGCCCAACGGGAAATCATTACAAACATGCACATCACATGATTTGGGTCAAAATTTCTCTAAGTCTTTTGAGTGGACAGTACAGGGCAAAGATAGCGATAAAATCTATCCATGGCAAAATTCCTGGGGCTTTTCAACACGTTCGATAGGAGCACTTATATTAGCTCACGGAGATAAAAATGGACTGGTATTACCTCCGAATATTGCACCTATTCAAATAGTTATTGTGCCAATACCGAATCATCAAGATGCACAAAAATATGCTGAAACTCTCTTCTCAAGTCTTAAATCAAAATATAGAGTAGAAATAGATACCGCCGAGGGAGAGACTGCTGGTTACAAATTTAACAAATGGGAAGTTAAAGGCGTACCTATAAGATTAGAAATAGGAAACAAAGAAGCTGAAAACCAAAAGGTGACGCTATTTAGACGTGACACCGGAGAAAAAGTTTCAAGCGACTTGCAAGACTTAGAGAATTCTTTGAATAAACTTATGCTTGAAATTCAAACAAGCTTGTTTAATAAACATAAGAAATTTACTGAAGAACACACATACAATGTAAATGATTACACTGAATTTAAGAAAATAATGAGCACAACAAAAGGATTTATAAGTGCACACTGGTGCGAAAATGCTGAATGTGAAGCCAATATAAAGACGGAGACAACAGCAACAACAAGGTGTTTGCCGATTGATGCAAAAGAAGAAAAAGGTAAGTGTATTCTTTGTGGTAAAGAAAGCAATCATCGCTGGATTTTTGGACAATCGTATTAAGATGTGGAAAAAACTATCTTCAAAAGAAATACTTAAACACCCCAGACTAACAGTAATCGAGGACAAAGTATTGTTACCTAACAATGAAAAAACTACATATCTGACTTTTACGAATGAGAATGACTGCGTACTTGTCATAGCTAAAAGCGACGACGGAAAAATACTTTTACAAAAAGAATATTCTTATCCTCAAAACCAAGAACTGTATCAGTTTCCTGCAGGATTTATGAAAACTGACGAAACTAAAGCCAATGCTGTAAATCGGGAACTTAAGGAAGAGTCCGGATTTCAAGCCAACAATCTAAAACTAATCGGTAAATTTCTACTAAATAACAGACGTTCTAAAACAATGGTGTTTGTCTTCCTTGGTACAGATATACAAACCGTTACAAATGGAAAAAAGTTAGATATTGAAGAAGATATTAAAACATATTGGTACAGTG
>AMFJ01016917.1_pt1 | contig 10688 bp, 5 predicted proteins | sample 427208 | NCBI WGS metagenome assembly AMFJ01 (sample SAMN02954298, study PRJNA114691) | groundwater metagenome | biome: aquatic; feature: subsurface aquifer; material: sediment; isolation source: subsurface aquifer sediment | place: USA: Rifle, CO | collected 2008-08
CTATTCAGGAGGGGGTAATTCACAGAGTGAATTGGGGGAGGTGTATCGCTACATCTCGGACGCCATTTCCGTCTCACGACGTTCGCGGGCCTTGGCCGCACGATTCTCGCGAATTTGTTTTTCCTCGGCTTCCACTTTGGCAGCCATGGCAGCATGATCTACACCATAACCGGTACCCACTGGGATGAGCTTACCGATAATAACGTTTTCTTTCAGACCACGGAGGTAGTCGACTTTACCGGTAACAGCTGCATCAATCAGCACCCGAGCCGTTTCTTGGAACGAAGCTGCTGATAAGAAGCTATCTGTTGATAATGACGCTTTGGTAATACCAAGCAGAATGTTTTCAATTTCCGGTACTTTGGCGCTCTTGGCTTTGGCTTCAGCTTTGGCTTCCCACAATGAATCACGGGTAATGATATCACCGGCCACTAAATCAGTTTCACCTGGCTCCACAATGCGATAACGTGAGAACATTGAACGTACAATAATCTCCACGTGTTTGTCGTTCAACTTTTGACCTTGAGAAGAGTAGATATATTGAATCTCTTTCAGGATGTATTGCTCGACTGCTTCACGACCACGTAACGCAAATAGCTCATGCAGATCCAAATTCCCTTCACTGAGCTGCTGACCACGCACGACCAGATCGCCCGGTTTGACCCAAATACTATAGCCTACCGGCACCGGCAATTCAGCCACCTGCTCACGTTCACTGAAGATTTGAATTTCTTTATCAGTTAACGACACCGTACCAGCCGCATGTGCTACCACTGGCTTTTTGGCTTTTTCCGCAATGGTTTCACCCTCCGCCACTGTTTGACCATCTTTCACCAGCAGCTTCATAGTTTTGGTGCGGCGATGAATTTCTTTACTGTTGCGGACGGCTTTTACCTTAATCACCTTCTGTTTACCTGTTTCAATAATATCATCCACTTGACCGTCCACATCAGACAAGACCGCTTTCTTCTTAATCGGACGTGCTTCAAATAATTCTTCCACCCGCGGTAAACCTTGTGTAATATCAGCACCGGCCACACCGCCAGTATGGAAGGTCCGCATGGTCAGCTGGGTACCAGGTTCACCAATCGATTGAGCGGCGATAATCCCGACGGCGGTACCTATGTTCACCAATTTGTTGTGGCCAAGATCGTAGCCATAACACAGCTGGCAGGTTCCGCGGTTCGTTTCACACGCCAACACTGACCGCAACTTCACTTGCTTGGGTTTAGCTTTGTCCAGCAATTTAAGATGTTCCTCTGTCACCAAATCATTCCGTTTCAAAATCACTGTTGAACCATCTTTCACATCTTCCGCCACTACCCGGCCCAACATCCGATTCGCCAACGATTGCCCCATGGCTTCACTCTCTTCGGCCGTAATCACCCGACCATCTTTTGTTCCACAATCGAGCTCACGGGTAATTACATCCTGGGCGACATCAATCAACCGACGCGTCAGATACCCGGCATTGGCGGTACGGAGAGCAGTATCGGTTAACCCTTTACGCGCACCATGGGTAGAAATGAAGTATTCTAGAACATCGAAGCCTTCTTTAAATGATGTCTTGACCGGCAGTTCGATAGTTTCACCGGACGAGTTAATCACTAAGCCTTTCATACCCATCATCTGAGTCAATTGACCCCATGAACCACGAGCACCGGAATCAATCATGGCAAAGGCTGAGCTGTTTTCATCTAAGGCATTTTGACAATAGCCCTGAATTTCATTTTTTACCCGAGTCCATAATTCAATAATGCGGACGCGACGTTCGTCATCGGTCAGTAACCCCGTTTCATATTGTGACAATATTTCATCCACCTGGGTTTGAGCTTTGGCCATGATTTCTTTCTTCTGCGTCAATACCGGCGTGTCATCCATCCCCCAGCTCATACCCGATTTCGTGACGTACTCAATCGCGCGATCTTTAATATCGTCAATCAACTGTACAGTGCGCTCATTGCCGAATAAGGAGAACACGCGAGCAATAATGGTTTTTAGTTCTTTCTTATCAACCAGAGTATTCACAAAGCCAAGTTCGGTGGGCAATAGTTCGTTGAATAAGATACGACCAGCTGATGCTTCAATTAGTTTGCTGTCATATTTCAACCATACCCGTGTTTGCAATTCAATGCGACCGGTTTGATAAGCCAACAACACTTCGTCGAAATCGGCAAAGTAGAGTTTTTTACCATTGGTGGTATCGCGTAACAACGTCATGAAGTAACAACCTAACACAATATCCTGGGAAGGTGTGACGACTGGTTCACCGGTGGCCGGTTTCAGCAAGTTCTTGGATGACAACATCAGCTCAGCCGCTTCGGCTTTGGCTTCCGTAGTTAACGGAACGTGTACAGCCATTTGGTCACCATCGAAGTCGGCATTGAACGCCGTACAGACCAACGGATGAATTTGGATAGCTTTACCTTCAATCAGTACTGGTTGGAAGGCTTGAATACCTAATCTATGTAAGGTTGGTGCACGATTCAATAACACATGCGACGTACGGGTAATGTCTTCCAGAATGTCCCACACTTCCGCTCGACCAGATTCAATAAAGCGGTTAGCGCTGCGCACATTGTAGACAAATTCACCTTCAATCAACTTCGAGATGACGAATGGACGGAACAATTCCAAGGCCATGCGTTTGGGCAGACCACATTGATTCAATTTCAAGTGTGGACCAACCACAATCACCGAGCGACCAGAGTAATCGACCCGTTTTCCAAGCAAGTTCTGGCGGAACCGACCTTGCTTGCCTTTTAACATATCCGCCAGAGATTTCAACATCCGTTTTTGGCCAGTGGCGGCGGTGACGGTCTTCCCATGACGCGCTCCGTTATCAATCAAGGCATCAACGGCTTCTTGCAGCATACGTTTTTCGTTGCGTTGAATCACTTCCGGGGCATTCAATTCCTTTAAGCGCTTCAACCGATTGTTGCGGTTAATTACGCGACGATATAAATCGTTCAGATCGGAAGCGGCAAAACGGCCACCATCTAATTGCACCATTGGGCGCAGATCCGGTGGGATCACCGGTACCGTGGTCATAATCATTGAATTTGGCCGGATGTTATTCTTTTTGAGATTCTTCGCAAGCTTCAACCGGCGAATGATGCGTTGTGCCTGGTTTTTGGATACCGTTTGCATTTCCACTTCAATTTCAGTGATCAGTGCATCTAAATTGACCCGGGTGAGTAATTCATGCACGGCTTCGGCCCCGATGCTGGCTTCAAACAGATGACCGTACTTTAGAGAGAGATCTTGGTATTTGGTTTCGGAAATAATCTGCATGGGTTTGAGCTCACGCAATTCTTTCTTGGCCATGTCCACGGCATCATCCAGATCTTTCAATTTTTCATCACGCATGATTGAGGCATTAATCAACTCCGATTCATATTTATCGGTAAGCTTTTGCTTCTTTGACGGCGCAGTTTCTTTGGCCACCGCTTCATCACGCTGTTGTTTGATTTGACCAATCGCACGACTATTCTCAGCCTTGATGGCTTTGCGTTTCTGTTCAGCCTCTACATCAATTTGCTCGATGGTTTGCACTTTCAGCTCTTCATTGACATCGGTAATGATGAAGTTGGCAAAGTAAATAACCTTCTCAAGGGATTGCACAGACAAATCCAGAATCAAACCAATTTTGGATGGCACACCACGCAGGAACCAGATGTGCGATACCGGTGCCGCTAAATCGATATGGCCCATGCGCTCACGGCGCACGATGGAACGAGTGACTTCGACACCGCACTTATCGCAGACGATACCTTTGTAGCGAATTTTTTTATACTTACCACAATAACATTCCCAATCCTTGGACGGACCAAAAATCTTTTCACAGAATAAGCCATCTTTTTCCGGTTTTTGAGTACGGTAATTGATAGTTTCTGGACGAGTGACCTCACCATGCGACCATTCATGAATTTCATCAGGCGAAGCGATGGTGACGCGAATGGCGTCGAAATCGTGGGTACGGGTTACTTGATATTCATTCATACAGGTGATTATTTAGTCTCTTCAGTTGGCTTAGGTTTGACCACTTCGGTATCCACTTCACTGCCGAGCACTTGGCCTTCTTTAGAAAATAGTTCTACCGATAAGCCCAAGCCTTTCAATTCTCGTACTAACACATTGAACGATTCCGGCACGTTGACCTTGTGAATGGGTTCACCTTTAATCACGGCTTCATAGGCTTTGGAGCGACCGGGCACATCATCTGATTTAATCGTCAAAATTTCTTGCAACATATGGGCAGCACCATAGGCTTCGAGGGCCCACACTTCCATTTCACCAAAGCGCTGGCCACCGAATTGCGCTTTACCGCCTAACGGTTGCTGCGTGACTAAGGAATAAGGACCAATGGACCGTTGGTGAATCTTGTCGTCCACCATATGGTTCAGCTTCAACATGTAGGCGATACCACAGGTGACTTTGTGCATAAACCGCTCACCGGTACGACCATCATGGAGCACAATTTTACCGTCTTCTGGGTAGTTGGCTTTTTTCAATTCCGCCTTAATATCCGTTTCCGAGACACCTTGGAATGGCATGGCTGCCACTTTGTAGCCTAATGACCAAGCGGCCAACCCAAGATGGGTTTCGAGCACCTGGCCAAGATTCATACGAGACACAATACCGAGTGGATTCAATAAAATATCCACTGGCCGCCCATCGTCCATGTAAGGCATATCTTCCACTGGAACAATGCGGGAGATGACACCTTTGTTACCATGCCGACCAGCCATTTTATCACCCACTTGAATTTTGCGCAGTTGCGCAACCGATACTTGAATCGTGCGAATGACACCAGAGGGAAGTTTGTCACCATTTTCTTTGGAGAAGATCTTCACGTCGACCACCTTACCGTGTTCGCCATGCTCAAGGTACATCGAGGAATCTTTCACATCTTTCGATTTCTCACCAAAGATGGCGCGCAGTAATTTTTCTTCAGCGGATAATTCCGTTTCACCTTTTGGCGTGATTTTTCCGACCAGAATATCACCAGATTTTACCTGAGCACCAATCCGGACAATTCCATTTTCATCAAGATCTTTCAGTTTTTCTTCAGACACATTGGGAATATCGCGAGTGATGATTTCTGGTCCCAGTTTCGTATCGCGGACATCCATGGTATATTCCTCAATATGAATGGAGGTATATTTATCGTCCTGCACTACTCGTTCTGAGATAAGGATAGCATCTTCATAGTTACCACCTTCCCATGGCATATAGGCGACCAATACATTTTGGCCCAAGGCTAACTCCCCATTTTCGGTGGAGGCGCCGTCAGCAATGACCTCACCAGCTTTCACTTTCATGCCTGGTTCTACAATCGGCTTCTGGTTCATGCAGGTGGAGGCATTCGACCGTAAGAAATTGCCTAAGTCATATGTATCAAACCCCTCTTTGGTTTTGATGGTGATTTTGTGGGCACTGACATGTTCAATTTCACCAGCTGTTTTTGCCACAATGGCCTGACCAGAATCGACGGCGGCGCGGAACTCCATGCCAGTGCCAATAATCGGAGCGTCCGGACGAACCAGCGAAACGGCTTGCCGCTGCATGTTTGTACCCATTAAGGCACGGACAGCGTCGTTATGTTCCACAAATGGAATCATCGAAGTTGCCACAGAAATAATCTGCTTCGGCGAAACATCCACGTAATCAATTTTCCAGACATAATCAATATCAGGTTTACCGTATTTCCGTACCTCACTTTTGTCTTTCACAAAATAACCCTGTTCATCAAATTCAGTGGTGGCCGCAGTGGTCACGGAGCGTTCTTCCTCAAAAGCATCTAAATAGACAATTTCATCAGTGACACGAGCTGTTTTATTCTTGGGATCTTTGTCGACCTTGCGATACGGCGTTTCAATAAAGCCGTAGGCATTCACGCGGGCATAGGAGGCCAAATGGCCAACTAAACCAATGTTCGGACCTTCTGGTGTAGCAATCGGACAGATGCGACCATAGTGTGTACGATGCACGTCACGGACTTCAAACCCAGCCCGTTCGCGGGATAGCCCACCAGGACCCATCGCGGACAACCGCCGTTTGTGTTCCAGCTCAGCCAATGGATTGGTTTGATCCATGAACTGAGACAACTGTGAACTCATGAAAAATTCGCGAATCGACCCAATGACTGGACGAGCGTTAATCAGCTGGCCCGGCGTTAAGGTGGAAATGTCTTTCGTGCTCATGCGATCTTTGACGATGCGTTCCATCCGAGCTAAACCAATTCGAAATTTATTTTGCACCAATTCACCTACTGCCCGGACACGACGGTTGCCCAAATGATCAATATCATCCGCTTCCATCTGATTATTATTCATCTTGATGATTTCGCGAATCACGGCAATGACATCTTCCCGCATCAACACCCGAGTTTTGGGAGTAATCTCTTGATCAAACACAAACCGTTTGTTGATTTTATAACGACCGACTCGACCAAAATCATAGCGGTTGAAGTTGAAGAACATGGCGTGAATAAGACCGCGCGCGTTATCGACGGTGGCTAAATCACCCGGGCGAATGCGTTTGTACACTTCTTTCAAACCTTCGCCTTCTGATTTGGCGATATCTTTAGCCAGCGTGGCTTCGATATATTTATTCTCGGCATCAGTATCGATATCTTGAAATAAGGGAATGATGTCGGCGTTGGTGGAATAGCCGAAGGCGCGCAATAAAGAGGTAATGGTGACTTTGCGTTTACGATCAATTTTGACGTAGATGACATTGTTGGCATCGGTCTCAAATTCTAACCAGGCACCGCGGTTCGGAATAATTTTGGCACCATAGTAATTTCGACCACGGAAATTTTCAGAAGTGAAAAATACACCGGCCGAGCGGATCAGTTGAGATACCACCACCCGTTCAATCCCGTTCACAATGAATGTGCCACGATCAGTCATTAGCGGAAAGTCGCCCAAATAGACTTCCTGCTCTTTAATTTCTTTCGTGCGTTTGTTCACTAAACGTGTCATCACCCGTAGAGCCGCTTCAAAGGTAACATTCTTGGCTTTCGCGGTGGTTTCATCAAAGCGCGGCTCATCTAAATAGTAGTCATCAAAGTGCAGTTCTAGATCACGGCCGGTGAAATCTCCAATCGGAGAAATCTCTTCAAATAATTCTTTCAGTCCTTCTGATAAAAACCAACTGTATGAAGTGCGTTGCACCTCAATAAGGTTTGGCATATTCGTCGCGTCGTGGATGGGCGCGAAGGTTTTGCGGTGGGACGGAATATCACTGGCTTTGGGCATACTTTATTCCCTTACGGGCAGTAAAAAAATAATCCACTAGCTGGGTCGCAGTAGTGCACTATTGGGTGAATTAATTGTAACTCGGCTGCATCACTCTTGGCCTGGGAGTGAAGAATTAAATGTTGGTTGATTCTTTATGCAACACAAGTTCGGGTCGAAGAAATCAGGCCGTACCATACAATGGTTTCCTGCCCCCGTCAAGGGCCTAGGATAGGGGTTATCCACAGGTTATGCCCATGGTTTTACCTAAGCACTCAGTACCAGTACGCTAGGACTAGTCCAATAGTAAACGATGCTATATTTGCAATGGCCGAAATGAAGATCGCGGCTCTCTTTGAAAGCGGTACCCATTTACGTAACAGCATGGCTTCCACAATAATGACAATGATTTCCTCCACCAGTGTGCTCCAGACATACCACTTGGGGAACACCACAGAAATGTACGGTATGTTGGGTAGTACGAACCAGAGATATGGCAAAGTAGCCGCCGATAACCCTACACCAAGACTAAGCACGGTTTTCCATCGTACAGCGGGTTGTAATCGCTTACGCAATACTACTTTCAATGCCAAAATCAATACCGCCGTTTCAATGATGAATGTCAGCAGTAACGCTAACCAAAACGAACGACTATGGACTGGGCGAGCCGCAGTTGTAGGGTCCGCACTCAAATCAAAATAGGAAGTACACGCTTGAACAGTAAAGTGAGTGTCACATTCTGAATATGGTTTATTGCCAATATTGACGAGCGAAGTTGTATGATCAACTGTGGCAGTAAGCAGACAGTAATCGATATAACGATAGTTTAAATAATACGGTTCATCGATGCTGCACCCATAACTTGGACACTGCGCCGCGAAACTATACACTTCGACGGGGGTATAGCTCCCAGGCGCTAATTCTGGACTCGGTCCAGGTGCCCAAGAATAGCCATAGCAGGATACCGCGAAATCCACTGGGGCGGTCACTGGGGCATTGTCTTGTTCAAAGTAGATGGTTGTACTCGTTGGAAGAACGATATCTGCTAAAGCTGCCTGGGGCCACAATAGGCTAAATAGCACTATCCAGAACATACGATTATGTAGAATGCAATAAAGTATTGAGTTCTTCACGCGACACTATCCGATCATCCCACGGCTCTTTTTTACCATGCGCTCGGCAGATTTTTTGGTCCGCGCCCTTACAGGTGAGGAACACCACGTCACCAGATTTTGCTAAATTGAAGGCTGCGGCAATAGCTTGACGGCGATCGGGAATCAGCCAGTAATTTTGGTTGAGTATTTTTCCGGCACCTGTGACACCCTCAGCCACCTGCTGCATAATCTGCATTGGGTCATCATCATAGGGATCCTCATCCGTGACGATCACATAATCACATAATTCAGCCGCTACTTTACCATTCCCAGTTCGCCGTGATACATCCCGCCCACCGCCCGTGCTGCTAATCAGCGTAATTAATTTCTGGTTTGGTGCCATCTTTCTCCAATAATTGTACAGCAGACCAAGACTCACTGGTTCATAGGCATAGTCGACGATCACGGTGAATGGTTGACCAGCTTCAATTTTTTCCATGCGCCCTGGAATTTGTGGTAGGTGTTCCAGTGCCGCTTGAATAGTCGGGTAATCTACCCCTTGCGTGAGTGCTGCACCCATGGCGGAAGCAATGTTATCGATACTCCAGGCACCTAATAAGGGTGTAGACATCTGATACCCGTTCACCATAAAGGTCAGCCCGGTATTTTGTTCGGAGATGTTGTTGAATTGAAGATTGGCCGAAGGTGACTGGCGTTGCGACCAAATAATCTTGGTTGGTACTAAAGCCACGGCTTCAAACTCGCCCAACTGTTCTGAATCACCATTCAGCACTACCGCTTTTTGAATGGCCACCTGATTGATCTGTTTCAGTGGTAGTTGGGAGAGATGTTGAAACAAACTTAATTTAGCTTGCTTATACGCCTCGAAGCTTCCATGGGCATCGATATGTTCCGGAAAAAGATTTGTCAGTACACAGACATCATACTGAATGCCTAAATGTCGCCACTGCTTAATGCCTTCCGAGGAAGTTTCAATAATGGCGTACTGACAACCTGCCTGTACCATATCGGCTAACAATTTTTGTAATTGGGTGCGACCAACCATTGTCATCTTCGTAGCATTCAACCAGGCTTTATCACCAATGCGAAAATTTGCGGTTGTTGCCATACCAACCGTATAGCCAGCAGCCGTTAATAATTGCCAGAGGATATTACACGTGCTGGATTTTCCTTTGGTACCAGTCACGCCAATCACGATAAGTTTGGCAGACGGGTGATGAAACTTCCGGGCCGCTAGTCGTGCCAATGTTTTGTGGTACGTACTCAGCAGCCAGTCTGGCGTAAACCGTTTAATGAGCGCTTTCATACGGAGTACTTACCTAGTGTGTCTATCGCCCAAACAAAAATATGCCCGACAGTAATGGAAAGCACGAACAGCCATTCAAACCAAACGATCAGCGTGGCTCGGCTCACCTGCCTACGTTTTAACCAATCCGTGAAGACTTGAAAAATAAATGAAACGCTTGTCAGTGCAGCCAACATACCGATAAATGATAGCCAGAGTGCATCCAAAAACCACGCTGCGGCCACCAAAATACTCGCAAGCAGTAACCACCAAGTGGCCCGATGCGCTTTTTTCCAAACATCAGGGGCACTGCGGTGAATAACAAACATTGTCACCCATAACATGCCAATGGCAACGTAGCCTAAGAGAATGATCATCATACACTCACACGCCTGGCCCCCGTTAAGGTACTGATATTCCCTAAATCATCAATGGCACGCACCTTATAAAAAAAAGTCTGGCCAGCTTGAGTAGTTACGTCGATATATTTTTTTTGCGTGATTACCCCGGATAAGGATTGATATTTTCCCGTTCGCTCGGTGGCACGATACACTTTATATCCCACCACGTGCTCACCTTTTGGTTTATACCAACGTAGTTGCACATCCCCCGTGGCTATGGCTGCAGTACTGCGCCAGGTTGGCCGTTGTACCTTTCGATCAATCACATATAAAAATTCACTCAACTTGGAACTATTCCCATCCACATCCATGGCCTTGATGCGCAGCCGGTAAGTTTTTTCGTTACCCTTCAGTTTTTTTCTTGAACGAAACTGCCGACTGGTTTGCAAGTCACCGGCCACCAGTGGATCTTTTCGCTTACGACCAAAGTAGACATAGTAGCCAGACACGCTTGCCACACTGGTTGGTTTATTCCAAGTAAAAGACGGACGCTTGCCCCTGCTCCGTTCTCCCGAAGCCGTTTTATTGTGGCTAATCACTACAGCAGTTGGGCCGCCAAAATTTTCCGTTGCGGTGATGGCGTGCGCGGCGTTCACTCGACCGGCGCCCAACTCAGGCAGGCCAATATCATCCACCGAATCGA
>AMFJ01000394.1_pt1 | contig 10672 bp, 9 predicted proteins | sample 427208 | NCBI WGS metagenome assembly AMFJ01 (sample SAMN02954298, study PRJNA114691) | groundwater metagenome | biome: aquatic; feature: subsurface aquifer; material: sediment; isolation source: subsurface aquifer sediment | place: USA: Rifle, CO | collected 2008-08
TAACCTGGTAGAATCCCTGGCAGAACCGGATTGTGAGGAGAAAGAGAGGAATGCTATCGTTGCAAGTATGGCAAGTATCACTATGACCACAATGAGTTCCACTAGGGTGAAGGCGTCGGTTTGTTTTTTTGTGTTGGGCATATTAAATGAATTAATGATAAGCCGGTGCATTGTAAACTATTTTTTTAAAAAAATAAAATTTATTTTGAAAAAATATAATTTTAGTAATTATATAATGGTTAAAAATTTAAATGAATCATATGCTGAAAATCAGAAAACACTTAAGATCAGATATTCCTTATCGTGTTAAATGGATGAATAATCCTGAAGTCAGCAGATTCTTATGAGATGGATCAGGAAAGAAGACGACAAAATCCGAACAGGAAAAATGGTTTGATGCATATATAAAAGTCAAGAATAAAACATTTTTTACCATTTGCGATGAAGAATTGTCCATCGGCTTCATGTGATTGTCCAATATAAGCAAGATCAATAGGAATGCGGAATTATTCATTGCAATATGAGAAGATGCCTATAGATGAAAGTGATTCTGAAAAAAAGCTTTCCTATGGATCCTCGAATACTGATTCAAAAAACTGCAGCTTCATAAGCTGATATTATATGTTTATTGTGAAAATGATTCTGCCGTAAAGCTATATCAGAATCTATGATTCCAGATAGAATGAACCTTCAAAGATGAGGCATTCATCGACTGAAGATTCCATGACTCTTATTCAATGGCATTATTTTCCTCAGAATTCAATTCAGGAAGCCAATAATTGCTGATAAAATAATTTCGCCATGAAATATTAATAAGGTTTGAATTTTATCAAAAAAATCTTAAACTGTTAATGGTTATTTATTGCATTGACTTATAACTTTAACTTATAACTTATAACTCCCTTAAATGTCCTTATACCAAAAATACCGACCTAAAGATTTCGACTCATTAGTCTGACAGGAATTTGTGAAGATTTCTCTCAAAAACGCATTAGAGCAGAATAGGCTTGTATGAGCCTACCTTTTTTATGGTTCACGCGGTACGGGTAAGACAACAACAGCAAGAATTTTGGCAAAATGAATGAATTGTCTTGATTTGAAAAAAGATGGAAATCCTTGTTTGGAATGTACGAATTGTCTGGCTTTTGAGAGAGAAGAGCTTCTGGATATAATAGAAATAGATGCCGCATCAAATACTTGAGTCGACAATATTCGTGATCTCATTGAAAAAGCCCAATTCCAACCGAACCAATCCAAATATAAAGTTTACATAATAGACGAGGTCCATATGCTTTCAAAATGAGCATTCAATGCCCTGCTGAAAACATTGGAGGAGCCGCCTGTACATGTAAAATTCATTCTTGCGACAACAGAAATCCATAAAATTCCAGAAACTATAATCTCAAGAACCCAAAGGTATGACTTCAAAAGAATCAATGAGAATGATATAATAGACAGGCTTAAATTCATAGCACACTCTGAGAATATCGTGGCAGAAGAGCCTGCGCTAAGCCTTATCGCAAGATTATCAAGATGATGATTAAGGGATGCTATAGCCTTTTTTGAACAATACTCAATTGGGGGAAACCTCAAACTTGATTACTTAAAAGATAATCTGCAGCTTGTATGAGATGAATTTTTGAAGGAGCTTATAGAAAACCTAGTCAGCAAATCAAGAAAAGAAGTGATAGTTAATATAGATTTCCTCAGAACCAAATGAATCGACGTTAAAATATTTCTAGAAGAGCTGACATTCTATCTGCACAATCTTCTTCTGAGCTCCGAAAATCCTGCAAGAACCCAAGAATATATGGGACTATATGAGCTCTTCCTAGAAATCTATTCAAGGCTCAAGTTCGTTCCGAACACTTTCATGCTTCTTGAGTTTTCGTTTATCAAATATCTGACTTGATTCAAGAAGCAAATTCAGGAAGAATATGCAGTTGAGGTCAAAAAAGAAATCAAATCGGCCATCAAAGATAGACCGAAAGAAATCCCACCGGCAAAAATTGAAGAAAAGAATGAATTGACGTCTTTTAAAGAAGAAATCACCATAAAAGAAGTTCAAAAAACAGAAGAAAATATTAAAAAAGAGGAGAAGGCGCCTTCTGCAAATTCCAGATTTGAGATTGACACTTTGATAGATAGCATGAAAAAGGATAAATGAAGATGATTTGTCGCAATGAGCCTTAAATCATCCAAATTAAGCCTTAAAGATTGAGAATTGTCTATTTATGTCAACAATAAATTCAATTACGATAAAGTTTCATCTCCTGAAATAAAAGTCTATATTGCAGGAAAGCTGAGTGAACTTTTTGCCACGGATGCGCAAGTTTCCGTAGTCCTTGACGCATGAAGCGGTTCTAGCGATATAATGGCTGACGTAATGGATGTGTTTTAAATAAGTTTGAAAAGTAGTATTGCCATTAATGTTATAGATTCCCGCCTTCGCGGGAATGACAGAGCCTCCGGCGGGCCCGTTAATGTTAAAGGTTCCCGTTTTCCCAAAGGGAAGCCTTTGGCTCGAGGGAATGACAGAGCCTCTGGCGGGTACCATTAATATTAAAGGTTCCCGTCGCGGAATGACAGAGCCTCCGGCACGGGTATTGCCATTAATGTTATTGCCTGCCGGTAGACAGGTTCCCGCCTTTGCGGGAATCACAGAGCCTCTGGCGTGGCTCAAGCTAATCCTAAATCCTAACCAATAATACACATGAGAGTTCCTTCATTTGCAAGACTCGTATTCAACAAATATTTTTTCCAGAAAATTTTTGCAATCGCTCTTTTGGTGCTTGCAGTTTACGCACTTAAGCAATTCATCCCGTTGTTTCTTCTGATATTCTTATTCTCATATCTTTTCCTTAATCTATGAGAATTCCTTCATGAAAAACTCACAAAATATGTGGTTTCAAAAATGGAGTCAAAGAAATTCAAAAAAACTTTCACTTTTCTTTTTGCAACAAATTCAATAGTCCTTTTCCTTTATCTCCTTTTTGTATGACTTATAGTTTTTGCCGTATCTGATCTGTTGCCGAAAATAATTGAAGAGCTGACCGATCTTCCAAAATCACTTCCCTTCCTTTCGGCGCAAGTTAGAGATGTGCTAGGCAAACTGGAAGAAATAAAGAACTTCAAACAGGATATAAAATGAACGCTTGAGACTCTTCTGACCCAAAGCAATTATGATATAGTCCTCAAGTTCATCGCAAATTTAAAAAGCGCATGACTGATGTTCATAGAATTTGTCGTTGCTCTTATATTAAGCTATGTTTTCATTATTGACAGGATTAAGATAAATTCATATCTAAGAGAAGTCAAGAAATGAAATTTCGCTTTCTTATACAATGAATATGCTGTTATTTTCGGAAAGATATCGAATGGTTTCTGACTTATCTTCAAGGCTCAAAGTTTGATTTCTTGAGTAAATACAATCCTTACCGTACTTAGCCTTTATGTGATTGCGTTTGTCCATTGAGCTGGGACTTTTCCATATATTTTCACTTTGGCAATAATAGTATTCATATTCTGAATGATTCCAGTTTTATGAATGTTTCTGTCTGCTATACCGATGTTGATGATATGATTTTCATTCTGATGAATACCTGTAGTAATAGAAATCATATTAATGGTTACGATAATTCACATGATAGAAGCCTATTATCTTAACCCAAGAATAGTATCATCATATGCAGAGCTCCCTATCTCACTTACGTTCTTAATTCTGGTCCTCTCCGAGCAATTCGTATGATTCGCATGATTGCTTATATGAGTCCCTATTTTCTATATCATAATAGATGTGATGAAAGATTTCGATGTATATATTTCTAAGGTAAGAAAAGCATACGCCTGAATACATATCGTTAAAAGTGAGACAAAGAAGAATATTGAGAATGATTTACGCCTTAGTAGATCTTGAAAGAGGAATATCCATATTTCAGAAAATGACTTATAACTTAAAAGGCTTTTGTAGGCTTATTTAATTTTATTTTTTTAAAATTATCCAATGTTAAGCATAAAAAAAATAAACAGCGCATTCACTCTTGTAGAACTAATAGTAGTCATAGTCATTTTGGCGATACTTGCCACCATTACATTTTTGTCTTTCTCTTCCCAGTCAGGTTCTGCCAGAGACGCAGTAAGATTATCTGACATTGCCAATATAAGATCAGGCTTGGAGCTTAGACAAGGGATGACGGGGATTCTTCCTCTTCCAGCCAATCCTAAGACATATACCTGATGAGCCACTGCAACCGGAGTGTCTGGAGTCACCATAACCGAATGAACAGTCAACAATTCAATTTTATCAGCTCTATCAGCATGAGTCAAGGATCCTTCTTGAGGCGAATACAAGTACTCAACCATATCACAATGATGACAGCCATTGTATTATCAGCTTGCACTTGAATTAGAGAATCCGACGAGCATGAGAGAGAATGTAGTAAATCCTTTCATCGCTATGAGCGAGATCATTGCAAGTGCTGATGATACAACTTCCAAGATAGTCCAGTTGAAATGAAATTATATGTTTGATCCTAGTCTGCCGTCATTATTCATATTGTCCGGATCTACAAGCTCAGCAAGCTGATGAATATATAATCCTGATGTGTGCTTCGCACTTGATTGATCGGCTACTAATAGCTTCTCCAATAAGGATAATTGCGTAGCGAAGAAAGATATGAACCTGAAGGAATATGATAAAAGCTTAGTCGGTTATTGGGATATGGAGACATTGACTGCTGATTGAAAATTGAAAGATCTGAGCGGGAATGGGAATGATGGAGTGTTCAGTGGAGTAACCGCTCCGACCAAGGATTTATGATTATTGTGATGATCATATTTTTTCTGAAGCTGATGAACTAATAATAATTCCTGATTCGTACAAATAGCGAATAGTGAAAAATTCAATGATCTGCCGAATTGATTGACAATAAGCACCATAGTCAATAAATCGATCTGTTCTCCAAGCAGTTTCATTATCATAAAAGCCTGAAAAAAGGTAAATTTGGCCAATTATCAAACATGAAGCATAGAAAATAGCAATATGATTTATTATTATAATTGGTGATATTATTTATTCAGCGCCAATTGCACTTCTGATAATATCTGATTTTATGCAGTGAATCAGATACCCGATGTAAAAATAAACATGTATAACGTTGCGCATTATATTTCAGAAAATTCAGCTCCAGATTCAAATTATATAGCAATCAATAGGCCGGTATTATCAGACAATAAATACCATATAGTGACCTCAACTATGGATTGAAAATGAAATATAAGGAAGATATATATCGATTGAAGGAGATTAGGCGAATTCACAGTTCCTGCAGAGGAGCAGAATTTCTGAATCAGAAAATCAAGCTGAGATCTGTTCATTTGATCCAATATTCCTAATTTGAATTGAATATATTCAAAATGAGCGCAATATAACTGAAAAATAGATGATATAAAAATCTACAATCGTGTTTTATCTGATTCCGAAATCTATCAGCAAGCCAAATCAATTTGATTCTAATAAAAAATCCCGATCAAATCGGGATTTTTCTATTATTTCTTTTTGTAATTATTCCAGAATCTGTTTCTGAAAGCATCATAGTCTCAGGCAATGATATGTTCTCGGGCTCTTTTTGATATATTTATCAAGAACTCCAGATTATGCAGGCTCAGAAGCTGTCAGCCCAAGAATTCTCAAACCTGAAAGAGGTGTCTCAGGTATCAGATAGAATAATGTTTTGATACATAAGTCTCGAGCTCTGGATCTATTGGTATTCATCATTTCTCAAACTCGTATTTCTTATTTGTGATTTTAAGGTTTCCAGCCGAAGAAAATGCGACTCAATGCCTTCCAAGCCTTGTCGGAAGAACACAGTCAAACATATCGATTCATCTGTAGATTCATTCGATAAGATCTTCAGGAGTTCATAGTCACATCAGATAATGAGGTTTTCATTCAGGCAAAATGGGAGTGACTATATCAAGTACTTTCAATAGATCTTCTTTTGATTCTCAAACGCTTAATCATCAGATTGCAATTCCCGGAGTATCTAATTGCGATAGGAATTCTGCAGATTCTTTACGCAGGTCTTCATAAACCACTCATTGGATTATAGGGAAAAGCGCTTGTGGATTCTGTCATTTCTCGACTCTTATTTTTTGAAGATTCGTATGTTCCTCAAGACATCTCACTGCCCAATGATGAGTCCTTGTCATAGCTCTTTTTGCATAATTATGAGTGGAATCTCCTGGCGCACATTCATCAAAAGCCATTATGATATCGGCTCATAGCTTTTCCTGTATCTGCATAGCTTTTTCTGGCGAAAAGAAATGTTTTGAACCGTCTCTATGAGAACGGAATTGCACTCAATCCTCAGTAATCTTGACTAGGCTTTCTCAACTCTTATAGCCGGAAGTTCAGCTTTGTCATAGTGAAAATACCTGAAATCATCAGCTATCCGTAAGTATCGGCATATCAATAGACATGAATTTATGAAGTCATCCGAAATCCTCAACCAGAAGTTCTCATGGCTTAAGATATAGATGATAAGTATTCGATAGGATTATCTCGGATCAGATTTCTTTTATTTGTTCTCTGGTGATTCATTTCACTGTCGCCTGTGTTCATACTGGCATGAATATCGGAGTTTTTATGATACCATGTGGAGTTACGAACTCGCCCGCACGTGCGCTTCAATCTTTCTTAATTATTTTAAATTCAAACACAAAAAAATATAGATAATATAAAAATAAATCAATTGCTATAATATCTAATTAATTCAAGTTTCAAAATAAAAAAATCCTAAATTCACATTTTACTGATCATTTTCCCTCTATAGCCGTTTATAATGACTATTGCGTCAGCTTGTGAAATATCCAATCAGAATTTCTCTTTTCAAATGTTCCTTACATCCTGTTCATCTTTGGGACAATAAAACTCAATTCATGCAATTAATTCTTGCACCATATCTGTCTCATTATTCAATTGGGCAGCAGATTCATGAGTATTTTGCCGATCTAGATGCGACAGTATATCAATGATCATTTTACTTCTATACTTGCCAATGATGATGACTGCATCGGCCGGTGAAATCTCCAATCAGAATTTTTCTTTTCAAATGACCCTTACATCGTGTTCATCTTTGGGATAATAAGGCTCAATGCAAATTGCCATTTTTTGAATCATGCCCCTTTCTCTTGTCACAAGAGCAATAAATTCTTCAGAAACATTTGTTTCCTGATGTGATGATAATAACATAAATTATGTGCGTTAAACATATTTAGGTTTATATACTATACCATATATATATTATATGTCAAGCGACAAATATGCTTAAGCAATTGCCTTTTTATGTTTTGAAAATCAGTATATATTAATTTTGAAAAATCCGGAATATGTCCATATATGCAACTAATATAGAGAGAAGTATGAGCAATCAGAATCAGATTATATGAATGAATGTCTCAACCTTATCGCCGATAGCTTTTTTTCAAAAAACGAAAATTACCATCGAATTAAGAAGCATTATGAAAAATCTTCATCCATCCAATGCTGGAAATGGCAAAAGATTGAAAATTCACAGGTTTACGCTAAGCAACGCAGCGACTATGACATAGAAACTGATATCCAATTTCAATTCAACGAATTTGACAAATTGATCTCATAGTCCTATCGGTCATTGAATGCTGTTCATTGCGGCTGATCTCTCATAGGCGGTATCGGGAGCCACAAGATTCTTAACTATGATGAAAAGTATCTCAAGCACTTGCCTTGACTGATTGTAGACTTCAATGAATCATTCTTTCAGTGCTATCTTCCATTCATATCTATATGTCAATTCAGTATCTTGCGAAACTATATTATATCCGACATACGATCATATCATGCCTTTATCGGGTGTAATATTAAGATCAAATAATCTATTATCCCTTTTAATGGTAAATTTTATAGGCGCTTCATAATATTTTATAGCATTAACCATTTCTTCAGGTTTGGATACCCTTTTTCAATTTATAGCTATTAAGATATCTTTATCTTTTATTCCGGATCGTGCGGCCAAAGATGTTGGGCTTGTCGGGGATAGCATTAAGCCTTCAGCCTTAAGAAGTCAGATTTTCTGAGCTTCATCGAAGTTAACGAAAATCTTTGATTGATGAACAGTTTTGAATTGCGTATCTATAACCATCGGCTTTATTCAGTCATAGAAAAAGTATGAAAAAACCAATCAGGCAAAAATAAAATTCATCATGACTCCCGCAAGGACTATAATCATTTGCTTATATATAGGAGAGCCCGCAAGTGAATCCTTTTCATAGACGCTCATTTCATTATAGCTTTCTCATTTAAGACTTACAAATCATCCTATCGGCAAAAGATTTATCGAGTAAACAGTTCAAGACTTATCCTGATAAAGGTTGGCAATCCTAGGAGGAAGTCATATTCAGAATTCCTCTACCTTGATCCCGAATAACTTTGCAAATATGTAATGGCCAAATTCGTGTATAAAGACTATCGCAGAAAAAACGGCTATAAAAAGCAATATTGCTAAAATGTGATTTGTAATGAAATCTATATTCATGTGCTCTGTTTACTTTTTAAAAAAAGGGGAATTTCTTTAAGAATTTCCCCTAAATATATCTGAAATTTATTTATTTGCCAGTTCTTCTTTAAAATGATCAAACAAATGATTTATAAGGTCATCTAATTTTTTATAGTCTTCTCTCTTATATCTGAATCTCTTCCCATCTATGATAAGTTGCAACGAACCGTTGAAAAGATCCTTTTTATTTTTTTCCAATGTTAATGAGAGTTTTCATTCAATTTCTTCAGATTTGAATTTTTGTAGGTAATTATCAAGCTTTCAATTTAAATTTTCTTCAACAAGCCTTTCTGTTACAGGTCTGTCATTTGCCATATTTTTCAAGTTTATCTTTTTTTGAAGATTCATAAAGAATTTTTTTAGGTTATAAATTTGCCTTATATTATCGGCATCTGCATTATAAATAATAATATCTAAAATAGCAAGAATTTTTTAGCGAAAAACATGTGAAGATAAAAATGTTTTAATTTATTATTTAACTTCAAGCTTTCAGGTCCTGTAATCAAAAGTTATATGCTTAAGCTGATCCTTATATCAGGCGGTTATATCCAAACTTATTGTATTAGCCGGCATTTGAGTGGTATTATCAGAAAGCACTCAACTGAAAGATATATTATTTGAAATCCTATCAAAAATAATTTCCACAGTTCATCAAGTTAATGTGGATTCATCGATCCTCTTATATACTATGCTGTCAATCTTGTATCCATTATCTTTAAAAAAGGGAGGAGTAAATGATGTTCAGGCGACTATCAAGCTTTTTGCCGAATTAAGATATCTTATTGTCATTCAAGATGAGCTCATTTTCAAGCTTGAATAATCATAGTTAATTATAGAACTTCAATTCTTTATGCTTTTTCATGTTATTGCATTTATCTTCTCCGCATTGATTATAGATGATACCATATTCACCATTCTGTCACGCTTTTCTGTATCTGATTGCCGATTAAAATCAAATTCATTCATCATCATTGCCATAGTTCAAATTATAGCTATAACTACAAGCATTTCTATAAGGGTAAATGCCTTCTTTGACATAGAATATCAATTAATCAATAAAAAATATTAATTTTTTTGCAAAATATCTGAAATTAGTATATAATGCCTAAGTACAGGTGAATTATATACAAAAACACAATATTGTACAATACAAATTCATTTATTTTATATTTACTTTTTTAATATTTTTATTATGAGACACATAAAAAAAATTGCACTTGTTACTGCCGCTCTAATGCTTACAACTAGTGCTTTCGCTGCTTCTGGTACTGTAACTCCGCCTACTGCACCTGCTTCAGCTTCTTTAGAACTTAAAAGCGCTCCAAAGCTTGTAAGTAAGACTTCCACTTGAGTAACTCTTGAATGGGAAAAAGTTGACGCTGCTTCAACTTATATAGTAAAATACTCAACAAAATCTGTTGCAAACTCTACTGAGACAAACCCTCAATATGATAATGAAACAGATCCGGTTACTGCTACTGGAACTACTGTTGAAAATCTAGAAGCCAACACTGATTACTATTTCTCAGTTGTTGCTGTTGATAAAGATAACAATGAATCAGACACTTATTCAGATGAGCTGAATGTAAAAACTGATGCAGCTACTGCAGCATCTGCTACTGCAGGAACTGGTGCTGCTGCCGCTTCTAGCCTAGCCATCACTAATGTGACTGCTCAAGACAACAAAACAATCACTCTTGAATTCAGTGCTGCTCTTGGAACAGATCCTGTAACAGTTAAAATAACAAAAACAACTGACAGCTCAGATGTTCCTGTTGCTGAAGTAACTCCAGATGCTTCTTCTCCAAATAACGTTCTTGTGAAAGTAGCAACTGTTCTAGATGCAAATTCTAGCTACTCTGTTACGGTTATTAGCGCAAAAGATGCTGCTGGAAACAATATACAAGAAGGAGTTAACGGTGTCAAAGAATTTCAAACTCCAGTAAATCTTGCTGCTAGCCCTGAAGCTGGAGCCCTAGATGCTGCTGCTGGAACTGGTGCTTCAATGACTGGCGCAACTGCAACTGGTGCTCTTAATGGTGCTCCTGAACTGCCTGCAACTGGTACAAAAGAAAATA
>AMFJ01017070.1_pt1 | contig 10668 bp, 11 predicted proteins | sample 427208 | NCBI WGS metagenome assembly AMFJ01 (sample SAMN02954298, study PRJNA114691) | groundwater metagenome | biome: aquatic; feature: subsurface aquifer; material: sediment; isolation source: subsurface aquifer sediment | place: USA: Rifle, CO | collected 2008-08
GGCGCTTCAAAGGTTTCTTCCTTGGTGCCAACTTGGTTAGTGTTTTCTTCGTCGCTATAGAGCTGGGCCATCAATTGATCAATTTCCGCCAGTGACGTGCCGTAATTTTTTCGACTGTAATCAATAATGGCATCGGCAAAGTCTGGATTTGGGAACGGCGGCACATCAGAGGTGACGGCAGAAAACGGTTGGGTGGTTTGACCCTGCACACTCATTTTAATCAACATTTCGCGCACGCCTAAGTTAATGAAATCCTCTGTACCGAAAATGGGCGTAAACTCATTGGCTAAATAGGTACCATCATCCGCCCCCACGCGCATAGCGATAATCGAGCCGATATTACCAAACACGGTGCCTTTAATACGGTCAGGTACTTGGGCTAAATACTGGTGGGAGATCGTCAACAGCAAACGATATTTGCGTGACTCCGATAAAATGTTCTCGAAGGTCTCGGTGGCAAAGTTTTGAAATTCATCAATATACAGGTAAAATTCTTTGCGTTGCTCTTCGGGTAGTTTGGCCCGCGCCATAGCGGTTTGGTAGATCTTGGTAATCATCATGGCACCGAGCAACGCGGCATTTTCTTCACCCAGGCGGCCTTTGGACAATTCAATCAACAGGACTTTTTTATTGTTCATGATGTCGTCAAAGCTGAATTTGTTTTTCGGCTGGGCTACAATGTTACGAATCAAGTGATTCGATAAGAACTGACCGAGTTTATTGACAAGCGGCAAAATGGCTTCGTTATCGAATTTTTCTGACCAGCTGGAGAATTCATTGGCCCAGAAATGCTTTACAACCGAATCTTTTATTTCCGGAATAACTTTTTGGCGAAATTTCCGATTGGTCAACATTTTCATCATGCCGACAATGGTCGAATCGGGATAATCTAACATGGCCAATGTGGTATAGCGGAAAACGTGCTCAATTTTTGGTGACCAGTCACCGCCAAAGAATTTTTCAAATACTTCAATTAACCCTTGGGTGACTTGTTGTTTCATGTCGATGGACACATTTTCCAGGGGATTGAAGGCAATCGGCCATTCAAAATCGGCCACATTGAAATAAATGATGTCCTTCACCTTGTGTTCGGGAATGTACTTAATAATATCTTGAATCAAATCACCGTGTGGATCCATCACACAGACGCCCTCACCCTTGAGAATGTCATCGATAATCAGGGTTTCGAGTAACTTTGATTTACCCGAACCAGATTTACCCACCACATACAAATGACGGCGACGATCCTCACGCAGAATACCGAACTCGGTACGCTGTCCGCGAAAATTCGTGGCGCCAAAAAATGTAGCGGCTTCCGCTAAAGTGGTGTGGGGAGTAGGTAGGTTAAATGGAGGCTGGGCGCGTTTAGACAGAATCCAGTTAATGGCTGGCAATTTTAACATGGGATCGGGAATATGGAACAGGGACGCGACTTCTTCTTGGCTCAAAATGGTGCGGGCACTTTCCTGACGCTTAAATAAATCCTGCACGAACGATTGGATGTTTTGTTCTGGTGTGAAGACAATGCGATTTTTTTCGGCAGAAAATTCATGGAACGAGCGCATGATGTCATCCAGCGCTACTTTTGCCCCAGTGTTGTCACTGGCCGGAAAAAAATAGGCAAAGCGAATGACCGATTGAAACTTGGGAATTTCAACCGTCTCACCACTCCGCTTGGTTTCACCATAAAATAAACCACTCGAACCGCTCTCGACATCTTCATCGAGTGGGTCTAGCACCATTTGCCAAATGGCTCCGTGCGTGGGTGGAATAGAGGACAGGCTATTAATAAACGGACTGAGCGGGTCATTTGGTGCGGTAGATTTATAGGTGCGCAGAGAATACTGTTCTTTGTGAGCCAGATCAAGATAGAAGCTTAAGGCATGATCAGGCATGTGCTCGATATCCATAAAGCGCTTGACCGTAGTGACTTCGGCATCAGGAAAAATGGAAAACACCATGTTCTTCAGCACGCCGGCATTGTTACTGGGAGCCGTCAGATAAAAATTCAGCTTGTTGTACACACTGACCACTTCACAAGCAATACGCAGCGATTTGTCCTGATCACCCTTCAGTAAGTAGTAGATATTGTGAAACAGCTGCTCAAACTTGCCGATGTGATCAGCTAAAGGAGCGAGCGGGAAGCGAACCAGCAAGGTTTGTAGTTCCATACGATAAGCTGAATTTTAACATATTACAACCACTCTGTCAAGTTGGCCATAATCTTTTATCACGGAAATTTTCGCCGACGGAGAAACAGATTGAGCTATTTTTTTAATACGGGCGGCTTGATTGTAACCAATTTCCAAGACTATTTTTCCATGTGGTGACAACCAGTCCGGCGATTGCTCGATTACTTTTTTTATAATTGATAATGAGTCATGTCGAGGCGTCAGTGCAACCCGAGGTTCATAGCGCAGTGATTGTTTTCTAGCTTCCCGTTTTGTCAGATATGGTGTATTGCAAATCAACCAGTCGATTTTACCATGATATTTTTTCGGTAAGGCTTGCCAGACGTCACCGCGATAAAAAGTAACCGGAGTTTTTATTTTTTTTGCATTCCGTTTGGCAACCCCCAGAGCCGTTTTTGAAATATCGGTGGCTATCACGTTACAGCTGGGATGTAATTTTTTTAATGTAATAGCGATATTGCCAGAACCAGTGCCGATATCGCACACCACTTGACCAGGTTTGAGTTGGGGCAGAACAGTTTCAATGAGTGTCTCGGTGTCTGGACGGGGAATGAGGACGTGTTGGTTTACTAAGAAATCTAAACCATAGAATTCTTTGTGCTCAATGAGATAAGCCATTGGCTCACCACGTTCGCGCCGTTTCACCAAGTTTTGGAATTTGTTGTATTGGGATTTGGTGATTTTGTGCGTTGGATGTGCGTAGATAAATTCTTTTGGTTTTCTCAATACAAAAGCCATCAAGATATCCATTTCATGCATTGTAATCTTCATAGATTCTGCAGCTGCTGCTCGTGATCAGCCGCTTGCATGGCCGAGATGATCGGTGCGAGATCACCTTCCATGATCTGTCCGATATTGCTCCAGTTGGCTTTGATGCGATGATCGGTAATACGATCTTGCGGAAAATTGTACGTGCGGATTTTTTCAGAACGATCACCTGTGCCAATTTGGGAACGACGCATAGCGCTGTTTTTTGCCCGATCAGCTTCCAATTTTTGCGCCAATAAACGGGATTGCAATACCTTCAAGGCTTTGGCTTTGTTCTTATGTTGCGATTTTTCATCCTGACACGTCACAATCATGCCGGTGGGTAAGTAGGTAATGCGCACCGCGGAATCTGTGGTGTTGACGCTTTGTCCGCCGTGACCACCGGAGCGAAACACGTCAATGCGTAAATCATTTGGGTTAATTTGGAGATCGATCTCTTCCGCCTCTGGCATCACTGCCACAGTGACCGTTGAGGTATGCACCCGACCGGATTTTTCCGTATCCGGAACTCGTTGGACGCGATGAACACCAGATTCATATTTCATCTGGGAATAGACTTTTTGACCGGTGATTTCAAAAATAATTTCTTTAAAGCCACCAATGCCAGTGCGATTGGAGCTCATCACACTGACCTGCCAGCCTTGGGTGGCGGCATATTGCGAATACAAATGGAACAGTTCAGCAGCGAATAAGGCTGATTCATCACCACCAGCGCCAGCCCGAATTTCCACAATGGTATCTTTCAGATTAAGTGGATCAGGTGGAATTAAGGCGATCTGAATTTGTTGATCCAGAGCGGCTAATTGTGGCCGTAGGGTATCTAATTCAGCTTTGGCCAGTTGGGCTAATTCTACGTCGCTGCCATCTTGGATAGTGTGTTCGGCATCACGAACAGCGGTTTGAACATTTTGATAACGATTAAACAGGGCAATTTTTTCCTTCAGCTCATCAAACTCAACGGACAGTTTTTTTAACTGTTTCGGGTTCTGTAACACGGCTGGATCTTGTAAATCAGCCTGAAGCTGGCCGAATCGCTGACGCAGCGAATCGATTTTTTCCGTGATGCTATGAATCATCTAAGACTTGGCCGCTGCTTTGAGGGCAGATTTAGCGGCGTGCTTCTTCGTTTTTGACTTGCCACGTTTGGCACTGGCATCAGCCGTTTTTTTGGTACGTTCTTGGAATTTCTCCACGCGACGGGCCGTATCGACAAATTTCTGTTTACCGGTGAAAAAGGGATGACAATTGGAGCAGACTTCAACTTGAATCACTTCCACGGTGGAACCAGTGGTAAAAGTATTACCGCAAGAACAGGTCACTGTGGCGGTTTCAAAGTATTTTGGGTGAACGTCAGGTTTCATATACCGGAATAAGGTAACACAGTGTTTCTGGATCGTCAAGTCTAGAATCCAGCGTACTGGCTACATCCTTTTTTCACTAAATTATCCGCTACATCATACCCGTAGGTGTCTGACCAGTCGTCGAGCCGCTTTTGCAACAGTTCGTTACCAACTTCGGTATCGTAGGCGCCAAGCACTTCCGCGGCAAATTTGGCTTTGCGCGCGTCCTCGGTATCGGCAGAATCGCCAAAATCAAAGCCCTGATAATCCACACTGGTGGCATTGAGTGACTGGTTCACCAGATCGGTGACATTGTTTGGTAAACCAGCGGATAAATTAAATTTGTAGATAGCGAAGGTTTTCAATTTATCTGAACGATTCTCATCTCCAAATAACGTCACTTGAGTGGGAGTAATGTCTTTGTCCAGTAACAGTTCTTGGCTGTAGCTGATATTCTGCCATGACACAATCGAACATTCTTCTTTTAATACTTTTACACCTCGCTCATGTAATCTATTTGTGCTCACCTGCGTGTTAAAGTAGCTATTCATGCTTTCCGCTTCCGACAAGTTTTGATCATCGGTATAGCCACCAGTAAATACCACTGAATCGACGTTGTTCGCTTCATTACTCACATAGGTAGCCACCGCTTTGATGTAGTCTTGGTAGGTGGTATTACCTTTCACTGGCGTACCGTATCCCGCCACAATCACAGTGTGATGATCACTGCTGCCACCGAGCAAAGCCTTAGTGTCTTGGTAGGTTTCAATACCGGATTGAAGCTTATCTAAACCTGTACAGCTCGAACCAACCAAGAGCAGAAGTGATCCAGTGGCGATGATATATTTCATGGCCACAGTATAGCAGTTTAATTCACGATATACCACGGACCAAGTTTGTTGGCCATTTGTATGGTAACGATAATAACTAAAATGAGCCAAAGGAGCAGGATGTCAACGGCCGATTTGTTTTCTGGATGCTGTTGTTTGAAATGTTGATAATAAAATATGAAGGATCGGGCCAGTAAGATAATACCAAACAGCATTCCTAAACCAATCATGAGTGCATTCATGACGCGCAGCAGATCAATATTGCCAGTCATTGACCAGGTAAAGAACCAAGCGATTGGCGAAAGGGACACGAGTACAACAGCCGTAGTAGCGATACCGGCCATGGTACTCAACAGTAATTGTCCTACCGTAATACGCGATCCACGAATTGAGCTAAAGACATAAAGAGCTGGTAAACAGAGGATTTGTGTACCAAACAGGAGAACGATTAATTTCCACATCACATCCATGGCGTGCCACCAGTGCGGAAATGACAGGCTCATCACACCGCCAAAGATAGCTAGGCTGAGCAAACTAACCAATACTAATTCCAGGAGCTGACCTGATTTTATTTTATTGTTGAGCACGTCATCAAAAAGTTTGGTTTGCTGTTTAAGGAGTAGCGAACTGGTTGGTAGAAAATTCATAGATTTATATATTAATTAACTAGGTTTATTAATTCGATGAAGACATTACCGCTATTGGCTCTGGCAATGGGCACGGTGCCATGCACCGGATCAATCACCCCTACCCACGGTCGCAGTAGCCAACCCATTTGCAGAAACACCAGACCATACACGATTATCCAGATGATGGGTACAAATGGATTTTTCACCCAGCGATAAAGTAGAGTGAGGGCCAGCAGACCAGCTGCTACGAAGAATGCCACGGTGGCAATAAGCACTTGATCATGATTTAACGGATACACAATATAGAACCCGAGCAATAAGCTGAACGACGCTAAACCCATGGCTGTCACCGCCAGCAAATTTAAGGCGATATTCCATAATTCTTTGATCGACTTTTTGATGCCCAACAACAAACTCATAATGGCCAACGTGGTAAAAGAAATAAGCAAAGCGCTACCCATCAAGAACGGCAGCTTAATGAATAGATAGATAATTTGTATTCCACCAATAAATGTGCCGAGCATGGTCCCAAAAATTCCCGCAAAGAGTATAGTAATCAGTATCGCTGTCAACGATGGTGCCGCTTGACCATGCAATAAATTTTTGATGGCGGCGGGTAGCTGACGGATGGATTGCCGGTGACTGATGGACCAAATCAAAATGATCAGATAGGTGAATGTGGCCGCGATCAAGAGAATAAATAAACGAATGTTGGGATAGGTTTGATACGTAACATAGACAGCGTAATCCGCTGGAGGTGGGGGAGTGTTCGGCGGTTGAAAGAGCACTACCCGAAGACTGGGCGTTAAGCTGGCATCGATGTCGCTGATATCGATGGTATGGCTAGTGAGCTTTGTGGCTGTGTGGCCAGCGATGGGCCGATTATTGGCATCCCATAATTCCACATAGTACGTATCCAGCGGCCAGGTTTCGGGCAAGGCCACGGTATCCCATTCATATTCTTGCGTCGGTTCTTGCGCAATCACAATATGATTGGTGGGATACACTGGAACGGTATCAATAGTGGTAGGTGTGATCAGCGCTAGATAGATCGCTAGAGAGGATATCATAAAGCGTCGTTAATTTCTTTTATGGTCATCACAGAATTGGCATAGTAGTCTAGCTGCTCTTCTGAAATCTCTGGAGCGAGTAATTTAATTTTCAGGCGGCGTTCGTCAGATTGGTACAACACGGCCCGCACTTCAGACATGTGTTGATAGGAGCGGGTCTTTTCATAAAAATCATAATCTTTTTGTTCTGGCCGGCGGCCAAGAATATCCACATAGGCTTGGTAGATGTCTCGCTTCCACGGTAACGCATCTAGCTGTCCAGATTGATTCACGCCGGAAATAAACAATGGTGTCAGCGGCATGAGGATAAAGGCGCCAGTGGTGATGAGCTTACGATAGAGGAGAGTAGATTGTTTCCATAATCGATAAAGATAATGAACCGTAAATACAAAACTGATAATCACTAGACTGTACACAATAAAGAGTAGTGGATGAAACCATGAAAGTTGAACACACTGGCTAGGTGCCGCAGTAATAAAATCAGGTTGCAGATAAAGGCAATGAGGAAAAATAAATAATTCTAACCAACCTTGTTCCCTCCAAGCAAAGAAAATAACCAAACCGATTATACCATACAACAGGGTTGTTCTCTGGCGCAGTTTTAATGAAAACCAACGTAACCACAACGTAACACTTGCCACAATAACGACGATACTGTTATAAATGGCAGTCTCAAAATTATTAATGTCTAATATCACGGTCATGATAACAGATATGATAAAACCGGTACCCAACGCATAAAAAATGAGTGGTTTGCTTTGATGAGTGATGATGTGATATTGCCATTTCAACAAGACGAAGCTACCCAATGCAATGGCGACGCCCCACCACCATACTAGTAGACGTTCCGCGATCAAACCAGGAATCGTATTCGCCAGTATCGTGCTACCAATGTAGAGCGGCAGGCAAGCAAACAGAACCACGCCAATAATGATCCAGTCCGCATAGGCTGCTAACCAAGGGTGAATGACCGACAGCTGATGGCCGATGGTTTCCACGTCACCAAATCTTTTTCTGGCCTCAGGTAAAGTGATGCCCTGGTCTTCAGCACAATCTAAGAGGTGACTGTTGATTTCGTCCTGCCAGACGCGTCTCATACCATTAACTCACAATCGAATTGATCGCTTCCGTAAACGCTTTCCATTCAGCGGTTTTAGTTTCTAATATTTTTTTACCTTGCGCGGTTAAGGCGTAATATTTACGCTTCCGACCGTTGGCATCTTGCCAGAATGATTCTAGCAATTTGGCTTGCTCTAAGCGGTGCAGCAGGGGATAAAGCGTGCCTTCACCCATCGCCAAGACATCGTCGCTGAGCTGCTTAATTTGTTTGGCTATTTCGTAGCCATACAGGGGTTTATCGGCTAGAATCTTTAAGAGCAGGATATCCGATGAGCCCTTGAGTAATTCTTTATTAATTTTAGTCATGGCCACACCCTAGCATACCTCGGTATAAGATGCAAGTTTGCCAGAGACAGGGCGATATGTTAGCCTATTCAAGCATTTAACCAACCATACCCAGGCATCATGTGATTGAGGACCTGGCGACGCCGTCTACTGGATGGCGTTTGCTCTCAGCACAGCCTCGGTAGTAGCTAAAGGTATATATCTACATGTCCAACTCCACCCAAACGGTGACTGTGCAGGAGATGCTCCAAGCCGGAGTACATTTCGGCCATAAGCCGTCGAAGAAACATCCAAAGATGAATCGGTTTGTCTTTGGTACCCGTCAGGGGATTAACATTATCGATCTCGAGCGCAGCAAAGAGCAGCTCGATGCTATTTTACCCAGCATCGAAGAAATGGCGGCCACGGGCAAGATCATTTTGTTTCTTGGCACGAAGCGCCAAGCCCAAGCCATTGTCAAAGCCGCAGCTGAACGTGTTGGCGTACCGTATATTTCGGAACGCTGGCTCGGTGGTTTACTAACAAACTTTGGCCACGTTGGTAATTTGATGAAGAAATTGACGCAGTTGAAATCAGAAAGAGACCAGGGGTTATGGCAGGATCGCTACACCAAGAAAGAACAGTTAATGTTTGAGCGGGAAATTGAAGATCTCACCAAAGTGGTGGGCGGTGTGGAGCACATGCTGAAATTACCCGATGTCATGTTCGTGGTGGACTGCAAGAAAGAAAAAACCGCCGTCAAAGAAGCCAATCGCATGGGTATTCCGGTGATTGCCATGGTTGATACCAATGTCAATCCAGAAAAAATTGCCTTTCCAATTCCAGCGAATGATGATGGTGTGAAATCGATTAGCCTGATAGTGGAACAAGTGGCGGCAGCCATTGAACGTGGCAAGGCCAGGATACCTAAGGTGGAAGCCCCTACCCAATAACGCTATGGCCGTTGATACAAAACTCATTGCGCAATTGCGCGAACAAACTGGAGCCGGCGTATTAGACGCTAAGAAAGCCTTGCAAGAAGCCAAGGATGATTATGATAAGGCGGTCGAGATTCTGCGTAAACGTGGTCAAAAAGTGGCAGCGAAGAAAGCGGATCGAGTTGCCTCGGAAGGGCTCGTGGAAGCCTATGTCCACGGGCAAGGCCGGGTGGGCGTGCTGGTGCGGATTAACTGTGAAACGGATTTTGTGGCACGAACAGACAAATTCAAAGAGTTGGCTCATCAGATGGCAATGCATATAGCCGCCTTTAACCCCACGTATATCTCACGCAGTGAAGTACCTAATGATGTCATTGAAAAAGAGCGGGAAGTGTATCGAGAAGTGTTACAAGCCGAAGGCAAGCCAGCCGCCGTGCAGGAGAAGATTATGGAAGGAAAACTGAATAAGTTTTTCAGCGAAGTGTGTTTACTGGAACAACCCTTTGTGATGGATGATAAACGCAGCGTGCAAGATATTGTGACCGAAAAAATTGCCGAACTAGGCGAAAATATTCAGATTACCGCTATTAAACGCATCAGCTTATAATGACTTGGTTAGCTTATCTCATTCCGAGTGTAATCGCCGTGGCCGCGTTAGCGGTGATTGTGACGGTGTATGTGCGGGCGTTCCCCAAGGCATCCGCCTTAGATTTAGAAGCCATGACGCTGCATCGCCAGCAGAAACGCAAGGCTAATTTAGTGGAAAATCGTTTGCGCCGAAAATTGAGTACATTGTTGTTGAGTTTTCAAGCGTTCTATAAACCAATCGGTCAGGTGCTGACCAAATTGCTCCGTGGCGTGTTTCATAATTTAGTGGCGCTGGAAAAACGCTATCGGTTGGCTGCGAAAGGTTCTGTGAGTACTACCACTGAACCTGCGGCAACATCGGTGGTGACCGCGGTACAAGAGGGTACGGCGTTGTTCGAGGATGGCAAACTAGCGGAAGCGGAAAAGAAATTTATTGCCGCCGTTGGCTTAGATAGCCGATCACTTGATGCCTATCGCGGTCTAGCGCAGGTGTATGAAGCGATGGGTGACAAAGTGCACGCCATTGCGACGTTGCAGTTTATGGTACAACTAGACCCTAAGGATGAAGCGATTTATCGTGAGCTTGGTGAGTTACAAGTGGACACGGAGAAATATGAAGATGCCCTTGAATCGTTTGAGCAAGCCTTGGAACTGGGCCCTAACAGCCCCAAGAATTTAGATGCCCTGATTGAAGTGGCGATTCTGAATAAGTTAAAATATAAGGCGCAGAGTACGCTAGACAAATTAAAGGAAGTGAATCCGGAGAATCAGAAGTTGCAGAAATACCAAGAGGAGATTGATCAGTTGTGAACTGGAGAGACCAGTTGCTGTCACACCCTTCGGGGCGTCCACACAGCAGCTGGTTTGTGCAGTGCACGATACGCCGATGTAGCTCAGCTGGTAGAGCAACTCCATGGTAAGGAGTAGGTC
>AMFJ01004599.1_pt1 | contig 10658 bp, 16 predicted proteins | sample 427208 | NCBI WGS metagenome assembly AMFJ01 (sample SAMN02954298, study PRJNA114691) | groundwater metagenome | biome: aquatic; feature: subsurface aquifer; material: sediment; isolation source: subsurface aquifer sediment | place: USA: Rifle, CO | collected 2008-08
CCCCCACCGCCAGTCGTATCCGACGTTCGGCCCGGGACTACTTTAATGACTATCTTTCAAGATGTGAGTAGGCGAATGTGCATTCCCGCCGCACTTCTCATGGCTTTTCAAATTGAGGAAACCGGCGCTTGGATTAGTCCCAATGCACCTGAATCATTTGTTAGATTGTACAATACTTACGGTTGGTGGAAGACTTCTGCCGCTGATCCTTGTAGAGGATTTGGTTATGATGAGTCGACAGGTTTAGTGCCTTCGGATAGTTATTATGCAAATAGATTTTGTATGCTCACACCCGGTGCGAATCCCGGTCAAATGGGAATTTTTTCAATAAACCAGTGGGAACAAGATGTCAGCCGAAAAAATACTCTTGCAATTTTACCTAATAAAATTGACCGACGGGTTTTTTTTGATAATGCAGTTATTTTAGCCAGTATTACTTTAAACCGAGTTGGCAATCCACCATCAAACTGCAACGACTGGCCAGACGATATTATAAAACTTGCGGCAGAAAAACATCAGGGTAGTTGCGGAAATAATTACTGCGCTGACGTGCTGAAGTATTATAAACAGTATAGATAAACTAATAATGAATAAATAATTAAATAAAGAAATGAAGAAATAAATGATTGAATGAAAAAATAATAACAAATGAATTGATACATTTGATTATTTCAACATTTATTTTTTTATTTTATTATTTGTTTATTTAATCATTTGTCATTGATTTGACATTTGAATTTTGACATTTGACATTCTGTATTAATGCTTTATAATACTTTCTATGTCAGTCCCTACCAAATCAGCTAACAAAGTATCTCTCTCCGATCTACCGGATTTGATGACGATTCGTGAAGTGGCCGATTTACTTAGGATTTCTCCCTTGACAATTAAGAGATGGGGGAAAAAAGGCAAACTTCCGGCAATCAGAATTAATTCTAGAGGAGACAGAAGATACCGAAAAGAGGTTGTTCTCCGTTTGCTTGGAGTTGAGGAGGAAAAATAAACTTCATAATTACAATCTCGTCACGATCGTATTAAGATAGTAACTTAAAATATTCTTTTGCGCTTTTTTCGTCCTCTATCTTTTCCGCAATTATATATTTCATGTACTTTGCGCCTTCGACAATTTTCTTTATTAAAGCGACTTCCTTTTCACATTCGTATGGAAAAAGATATACGCTTTTTTGATATTGATAAAATCCTAATTTAATTAAAAACTTTCTTAAATAATCCCGTTTATTTCTTTGGACTTCAGGCACGTCAAAAAAAACCAAAAACCATTTCCCGTTCCATTTTTTTTCTTTCTGTTTAAAATCTAAAAGGCTTTTAATTGAATATTCAATGATTTTCGGGTGATTTTTATCTTTTAAATAAACAGTAACTTTACCATTTTCTTCCTGAAGGTCTAATATGTCTTTTTTTTCAAGACTCTGGAGAACCCGATTGATTTTTAACTTCTTTTCTTGTAAGGATTTGGCCGATTTTAATAAATATCCTAAATGGTCGATTAAATAAAGAAGTCCAACTCCTCTTCTGCCTAAATTTTTATAATAGATATCTTTATCTACCTCTATAAAATACTCTAAAATCCCCTTAGCAAGCTCTCCATAACCATATAGTCTTTTTCTTTTACTCATCTTAAAATAAGATTACTATCTTAGCACGATCGTGTCAAGATAGTGATTTTGATTTATTCTTGTTAGAAAATTCTTTATTGGCAAGGTAGGCATCTTTAATTAGTTTTCCTAGCCAGTCAAAGGCGATTTCCATATTCCGGGGTGAAGAAAATTTAACCAGTTCTTGAGAAACCAATCGGACCAGATGATAAAAAATCAAGTCGTTTTTTTGCTCCAGCTTTTGAAAAAGTTTATGGTCCCGGTTGATAAAGACCATTCCTCCTTCAATAAAACTTTCCCTCTCGTCTTCTCCCAAATGAGCAAAGGAAACCAAAAATTCACTTCCACCCATTTTCACTTTTTTGATGATCCGCCTCTCATCCCGAAGTAAAGTCTTAACCCGGCGTCTGATCTTTGGTCGCAGTTTTTGTACCGCCTCCTTCAACGCTTTTTTAAAACCAGAAAGCTCTTCTTTGTCTATGCTTGGTGCTGAAGGTTTTTTGGAGAGGGCCGTACTAATAATTTTATCGCCTATTTGACCATCCATTTTTTTCTTTTGGTTTGATTTACTAAAAAGAGGTAGGTCGCCCGTCATAAAGATGTCCCGATTTTTTCCCAATGCTTCTCGTATCATCACCAAAACATCAGAAAGCAATCTTTCCGCCTTTTTGTCCTGATAATTGACGGCTGATTTTTCCAGACTTTTGACCACCCGGCGTAACTTTTTTTTCATGATTGCCCAAAAATCCAAATACTCTTTCGAGTCGGTCAAGAAATTACTTCGGTCGGTCGTGATAGGCAAAAAATCGGCTCGGATTTCGCCGGTCAGTCTTCTTGAAGATAAGCTGTGGGAAGCCTCGATCTCAAAAGTTTCCCTTTTGACTAATACCCCTTTAACTCTTATCCCCACCCCAACTTGGTCTTTATTCAACATCAAAGATGAAATTACAATTTCCCCCTTAATTATTCCGTGAAGAGTGATCTCTGATATTTTAAACCGCTCGCCCGGAATGTAGGTCGGCTGTAATTTTTTTTCGTTGAGAAAAATCGAAAAATCTTTGTCAGTTAACGGAAAAAGATTAATCAAATATCTTTCTAAGTCAAATAAAGACAAGGGTTTTTTCAAATGGAAAAGTGTCACTCGCGTCCCTGTCTTTTCTCCATTACTTTTATGTTCAATAATCGGCATTTTCCAATCACCTCTCTCTTCAAAATCCGCCCGATCAAAGATAACCGTGGCCCCATAATCTTTTGAAAAAGTATAAATTTCAAACCTATCACATAAAGATAAAACAGCGAATTTGCCTATTCCAAATTCTCCAATTCGTGTTCTTTTGAAAACATTACTTACTGGATTTTCTTTTTTAAAAGGAGAACCGATCGTGAAATACTGCTCGATCCCCTCCCTGTTCATACCTGATCCGTCATCTTCGACCGTCAGGTTTTCACTGTCAACAGTAATGTTGACTTTCGTTGCGTCGGCATCGTAAGCATTAGCAACTAATTCACGGATTAAATCCAGGCTTTGGGAATATAATCTTTGACCAATCGAGGTAAGATGGGATTTATCAAAACGGATTGTCACAAAAGAAGAATCCATATTGGAAGATTATAGCAAGATAGAAAGTCAGAATCAACTAAACAGATAAGCTTATCCTTCCATTGGCATATTGCCTAATAAGAGAACTAATCAGAGTCTGATAAGGTATACCACTCTTGATGGCTTTTTCCTGTATTTTATCAAGGTCTTCTTTTGCTACTCGGAGTGCTATCCGCTTATTTTTCTTAGGCATATTTTTTACATAGTTTTTAAAATAGCTGACATATCTTTTAGTTTCTGCTTCCTGATTGGGAACAGGAACAAATTCATCATTTTCTAAATCTTTGATTAACTGTTTTTCATAATCATCTAAGGGTTCGTAGATTGATTTTTTTATTTTTTTCATATTTTTATTTAACTTTTAATAATTTTTTGGTATATTTTTCGCTTGGATAAATTGTTTTTAAAAAAATATAATCATCTTCTTCAATAAATGGAACTGCATAAATATGATTTTTAATTTTAACTAATGATATTCTTTGTTTTGGATATCTTTTTTTGTTTGGATGTTCAATTGTTGTTGTTCTGACCTTTTTTATTATCTCGGCAATCTCATCAAAACTAATTCCCCTAGTTAATTTTAATTCCTTATTTTTGTCTTGATTAAACCTTATCTCTTTCATTCTTTTATATTGTAAAACAATGTATATCCAATGTCAACAGAAATGTTTCTTCGAGGCAAACTTCCGGCAATCAGAATTAATTCTAGAGGAGACAGAAGATATCGAAAAGAAATTGTCCTGCGATTGCTTGGGGTGGAAGAAGAAAAGTGACTTCGTTGAAGCTAAATATTTGAAGTATCTATCGTGATTTTTATCCCGTCTCTATGCCCTATTTCTGTATTTTTGTAGGTTATAAGCGGTGGACAAAATACCATGTCTACTTTATAGTTGTTTTATGAAATTGTTTATATTTCATTTGGAAACTATTCAGGTAATTGCAGTCAATATCTGTTCTGCCCTGATTGTTTCTATTTTTACAATCAGAAATCTTTTTGTGATTTCTTTTTATGTTTTGGGTATAATTACTTTATATTTATTATCAGTTAAATTAAGTCAGATTATTAAAAAATATGATTGACCTAACTGAGTTTTTTAAACAGCAGATGACGCCGTTTGCATTGATGTTAATAGTCTTACTTCTGCTATTAATTTTCTATGTGAGAGTTGATAAACAGATAGGAAAAAAGTAGTTTGATGTAGCCTTTCCCGTGAGGTTTTTTATCGATAACCACAAGATAAATTGTAAATGAAATCAAAAAGAGGTTGTTCTTAGACTACTTGGGGTGGAGGAAGAGAAATAATTTTTATCTTACTTCGTTTTTAATTTGAATAAAAAAATTCTTGAAAAAATTCTTTATATCTTCAATTGACCAACTCCAAGGTTTTTTTTGATTTTCTGTTTGAATAGTTTTATCTTCATGATTAGCAATAGAAGATTTATCTTCAGGTTTTTTTACTCCAGATTGTATGTCTAGTAAAATTTTTTTTAAATCGTCTGGTATTTCCTCAGGAATTTCCGGCATTTCTGCTGCTCTAGTTGTTGTTGGTTCAGTGTAACTTTCTACTCCGGCAATCGTTGGAGCTTCATATTTTTGTGGATTAATTTGATTTTCGTAAAATTGTTTTCCTGAAAGTGAGGTAGAATTATCCCCTTGTGGAGGTCTGACTTCAACATGAGGAGGTGTAACTCCGGCCATCATCATTGTTTCCCCAGCTGTTAATGATCCTTCTAACATGCTTAGATTGTAGCAGGTTGAAAGGGTGAAGAAACAAGTTTTTTGTAGTTTTCAGCAACTGTGGCAAAACCGTTCGGAGATAAATTCTCGGCGGCTAAAATTGCTTGAATCTGATTTGTTGATTCCTTCTTCGCCCCTTTTCCAAAGGCCAAAAGAAAGTTCATTTACAATCTTGGGACGATCGTTTTAAGATAGTGATCTTAAATAGAATTAATCAACGCTTCAATATCTTTTTTTACTTTTTCTATTTGTTTCTTTGTTTTTGGAATAGCCAAAACAACAGTGCTCCATATTCGTTCTGTTACAATATCGCTATAATCATGAATTGCAACGTCACGAAGTCCTGCCATTTTCTTCCAAGGAACTTCAGGATATTTTTCTCGAACAACAACTGGAATATGTTTTGTAGCTTCGCCAATTATTTCTAATCGTCTCATCACTGCATCTTGAATTTCAAAATCCTCATAAAAATCATTTTCAGATTTTCCTTTAATATAATTTTCAATCAGATTCATACTATCCAAAATATCTTGAATTCTAAGTTTGTAGTCTCTTTTCATCAAATAGATGGATAAATTGGTAACTGACTCGAAAGTATGTTATCTCTCAATGCTGATTTTATCCCTTTATATTCGACTAGATCAACTTTCTTTTTTAAAATTCCCTCAAGATCCGATTTAATATCTATTATGTCAAATAAAGTTGTTTCTTTCCCTACCTCAATCAAAATATCTACGTCACTATTTTTGTGAGTATCCCCTCGCACAACTGAACCAAACAAAGAGGCACGGCTAACACCGTATTTTTTCAAGATTGGAATTATTTGAAGTTTGATTGAATCTATCATGAAAATATTATACCTTATTTTTTGTGAAGTCTATTAAGAAGTCTTTCCAATCAAGCTTTTATAGTTTTCAGCAACTGTGGCAAAACCGTTCGGAGATAAATTCTCGGCGGCTAAAATTGCTTGAATCTGATTTGTTGATTCCTTCTTCGCCCCTTTTCCAAAGGCCAAAAGAAAGTTCATCAGATAATAGTTCATTAAAGTATAGTTTTTTGCGCATCTTACCTAGCAGCCATTAATCCAAGTGCTATCAACAATGCTAATATTGCTGGTCCTATCAACCACCATTTATTACTTTTTAAAAATTCTCCGAATCTTGTAGAATTATCAAACACTCCTTTTCCAAATTGATCTTTATATTGTGACATCGCCGTATCAACCTTTGCCCTTGCTTCGGTCAAAAGGGCTTTACCAAAATCAGTTGTGGCTAAGCTTTTCACTAAATCACCATTCATACGGCCGCCATCAATCAAATAATCAGCTAAGGCTTGTTTTGCTAAGCCTTCTGATTGGGTTTTTCTGAAATCTGGATCCTTGAGTTTAGCTTTCAAAGCCGTATGTTCATCAGCAGTAATACCCAATCCGGCTGGTGTTGCAGTTTCAAGATATATGGCAATATTTTCTGCTCCGCCAGCTTTAAAAGCTTCATTAAGAATATTTTTTGCTTTTGTTTTGTCAGGTTTAAAAAAAGTTAAATTTCCTTTTGTTTCAGTTTTTTTACAAAGTGTATTATAAGCCTTATCAATGCCTAAAGCTGCCAATTTTCCTTCTTTAGTAGTATCTTCTGTAGCTTGTTTTGTGGCTTCGGCCTTCCAAATCTCTTTTAATTTCCCAAATGCTCCATTTAAATGTTTTTCCATTGCGTCTTGACCCATATGGGTGACTTCACGGTAAAATTTAATCATCTCAGCTTCAAGAGCTGTTTTTGCATCAGCTAACAATCCTTTTTTTGATTGTATGTCTGCCTCAATCTCTGCTTTTTTTTGAGGAGTAATATTTAATTTTTGTTTTTCTAATAATTCCTTTAAAACTTCCTGTTTTTTTATTATCTCTTGCTCAAAAGGTTCAAGGCCAACTTGAAGAGTAGATATTTCAGTAATCAAAGAGGTATGTTCATCAATTTCAGCTTTAGCGGAGCTATAGTTTAAATATTTACCGTTCTTTTCTATCTCTTTCATCCTTATATCAATCTGCCCCAATCGGGCCGTATTTGCAGCGTCTAGCGGATTTAAACCATCTTTTTCTGTTGTCAAATTTGCCAATTCTATTGCCATTGGCTTACCTTGTCCTTGATTATCTCTTAGCTGTTTTTTTATATCAGCCATTTGGTCTTCTAATCCTTGAAGGCGATCGGATTTAGTCTTCCGTTGAAGAAGTTCTGCAGTGTGGGGAGTCAGAGCAGCTTTTGCACTATCTACTTCTGTTCGTGCTGCGTCAATTTGGGCTTGAGTAACTTCTGTTCCTAGTTGAGCTGATAATTTGGCAATTTCTAATTCAAGATTTTTTACCGTTCCTTCTTGACTTAATCTTTTAGTTGGATCAAGTCCTTCGATAAACAATTGTCTTAACTGATCCCTGAATCCTGGGGTTTTCATCAAGCCGTCAACAAATGCATTAACATCCATACCTCCAGTTGTCATTTCCTTCATTAACTCTCCAACCGCTTGACTATTTTTGGTCAAAAAATCAACAATGGGCTGTCTTAGTCTTGGGTCAATTGTTCCTTTTTCCAAAAATTGACGAGCTACATGTGTCATATCTTTTGAGTCCTGAAATCTTTTTGTTTCATCGGCGTTTGTTGGGTCTTCTTTATCTTGAGTAGTCGCATTTCTCTTTGAACTTAAATTCCACAGTAAAACCCTATTAATATCTTTATCAGTATAAGGAACAACGTCACCGCTGATTACTTTTAGAGATTCTTCTGATTGACCAGCAAGATATTGTTTTCTGGCTGACTCTAAAATAGCCTGTTCTGTAGCAGTTCCAGCCAATGTTGAAGTAGCTTCGGGTCGGGCAACGACTCCAACTAAACCTTTTGCTACTTCGGGTGTATAACCTGCTTCTACCATGTTTATTTAAAATTGGCTAATTTTGATAATTGATCTTTTATCGATGATATTTTTTCTTCGTCAGTTTTTTTTATCTGATTTTTAAGACTTCTATTTACATAATAAAGTTTGAAAATGGAATATTTTTCCGCTAATTGTTTCAAAAAAAATTCTAAGGTTTGATCATCATTAATATTTTTGCTTTGATTAAGAATGTAAGTGGCAATTTCCTGGCCTAGTTCTTGATTAACATTTTTTTTTAACATCTCATCAAGCAAGATTCCTGTGATTTTATTAATTAAATTTTTTTTCTTTTCATCAATAACCGCAGAATTCTGATCCATACTTATCAATATATCAATATCAGCTGATGAAAATCAAGGGAAAAAATTACGAAAGTAATTTTTTCAGAAATATACTTTGTGAAATATGTTGAAATATATAGAAATACGTTGTTTCAACAATTTATTTCAACTTATCTCAATTTATTTCTATCGTATTTCTATTTATTTCCCTCTTTCGCTTTATACACGGCACTTATAAAATTACTCAGCTTTATTGAAAGTTTTTTAGCAATTTCTTTAAATTTTAAATATTTTTCTTTAGTTGTTTTATTTCGTTCTAACAACAACTCAATCCAATGATCATCTGCCTCACCCAAAGACGCTCTGGCATTATAATAAAATTTAATTCTGTCTAAATAATGAAAACGTTTATAACCTTCAGAGATATTTGCACCTATTGAATCAGTTGCCTCAATAAATTGAAAGCCAATAATTTTTTTAGTTTCCCAATCAAATACTTGATATATTTCCCAACCAATTTTTGATAATTCCCTCGCTAATTGATAGACTTCCAAGTCTTTAAGAAGAATATATTTTGATTTCTCCATATATTTCAATGTATTTCAACTTATTTCCATATATTTCCAACGTATTTTTACAAGCAATTCCACGGAATGGCAATGATATTTTTTGCCAGTCGCTCTTCCCTATCCCCAAGAGTGATGACATAACCAACATCAACCTGGTCTTTATAATCTTCTAAAAATATCTTCAATCCTTTAAGCTCTGATAAGGGAACGTATGAAGAAGCTTTAATTTCAATTGGAATTAATTTATTCCCTATATCAATGACGAGGTCCACTTCAGCTCCACCCGACGTCCGCCAATAATAAATTTGATAATTCTTATTAAGTACCCTTATTCTTTTAATAATTTCTAAAACTACCGCATGTTCAAAAAGAAGTCCTTTTTGCGCCTTGATTAATCTATGATCGAGTGTCAGACGAGATAAGACATTACGGACACCCAAATCAAAAAAATAAAAACGGGAAGAAGTAATGATTCTTTTTCTGGCATTTTTTAGGTACGGACCAACTCTCTGGACAATCAAAGTATCAACCAAGACTTGATAAAATTCTTTGATTGCCGGCAGACTTACTCCCGATTCATTTGATAGTTTTGTCAGATTAGGATTAGTTCCCGACTCGGTGGCCGCTAATTCCAAAAAACGGGAAAAAGCTCCTATCTTTCGGCTAATTGCTTCCGCCCTTATTTCCTCTTCAAGATAAATTTCACTATAGGACTTCAAAAAATCGATTCTATCTCTAACTGGCAAAAATACCAAACCAGGTAAAGCGCCGTAAATCAAGCTGTCCTCAAAAGAATATTCCGGATTTTTATTGATGTTGTCTAAAGAAAGGGATTTAAGATTATTTTTTTTCATTAAACCTAATTCTCCCCAAAGTAAAGGATCCAAAAAAAAGCGTTTCACTCGGCCCGGAAGAAGATTTGATCCTTTTCTTCTAAGCTTTCTTGCAGAAGAACCAGTTAAAAAAAATTTGGCCTTTTTTTCATCTATAAGATATTGAACTGAGTCAAAAATACTAGGAATTTTTTGCGCTTCATCAATAAAAACATATGGAGAATAATCTAAAGCTTCGATTTGATTAATTATCTTCCCTGGGTTAGCTTCAAGATCTATTTTTATAGTTGGATTTTGTAACGGATAATTAATCGTTTGTTTTAGATTAGTAAACACTTTACTTACTAAAGATGTTTTTCCGGTTTGACGAGGCCCAAAAATTAGGCAAGAATAATTATTTTTTATCAAATGAAGTAAATTCTTCTCTAAATATCTAATTAATACTTTATTTTTACCTTGCATATTTAAAGTATAGTTTATTTATTATAAATGTCAAGGCTAAAATTCTGATCCATACTTATCAATATATCAATATTATTTATCAATATTATTTCATTAAAATCAAGGGCAATTGGAGAAGAAAAATTCACGATAGGATATTTTAAACTGGATCCCCGTCTTCACGGGGATGACAAACAGGACGCTTTCGAAAAAGGAAGGCACGGAATAATTTCTACGCCCCCATCTGTCCAAGCTTCTCAATCAGCCACATTCGGGAAAGAGTTGTTGGGTTTATTCCTTTAGACTTAGCTATTTTCTCAATCCTCTTCTTTATTGACTTTTGAATTCTGATCACTAACACTTCTTTTTTCTCTTTTTCAATTAACTCAAGATCCTCCAAAGCAACCTTTTCACCCCTCATCAAAGGTGAAAGATCGTGTGTATCCCAGAAATCAGCTTCCTCGTCAAGAGTCTTAAATGGTGGTATTGGTTTTGGTCTATACATAATATTCCCTCCTTTCTTTTCGACTTGTATCCCTCGCCGAAACAGCATATGGTCTTTTGAGCCCTTTAAAAGAAACCACAATTACTAACTTTCTTCCCTTCTTAGTGATCCCAAAATATTCTTTTCGTCCAAGAAAAGAATCGTGTGCAAAAACCCATT
>AMFJ01033563.1_pt1 | contig 10650 bp, 6 predicted proteins | sample 427208 | NCBI WGS metagenome assembly AMFJ01 (sample SAMN02954298, study PRJNA114691) | groundwater metagenome | biome: aquatic; feature: subsurface aquifer; material: sediment; isolation source: subsurface aquifer sediment | place: USA: Rifle, CO | collected 2008-08
TTTCAGAAGTCCAAATCCTTCTGAGAACACAACATTCTTAATAAAAGCTACCTCTCACGGGCTGAGTCACGGCCACTATGATAAGTTGACCATCTCTTATTATGACGATGGTTATCCTGTTCTTGTAGACTATGGTTCTTCCCGCTTTTTAAATATTGTAGTAAAATACAATGGCGGGTATACTCCTTTGAATGATAAATATTCGATGAGCACCATAGCCCATAACACAGTTACTGTAGACAAGAAAAGTCACTATGGCGGTGATATCCGGGTCTCATCGAAGCATGCTCCTAAGATATATTGCTATGATATTTCTAATCCTTCCGTTCAGGTTAGCAGTGCCATTGAGACAAATGCCTCTGAAGGAGTTAAAATGCAGAGGACAAATGCAGTAATAGAGAACATCGGCGGAGAAAGAGTCATTCTGGACATTTTCAAACTCACAAGCGATAAAGCGCACACATACGATTTACCGTTTTTCTACAACGGAGACATGATAAGCCTTAGCGCACCATATACAAAGGCTCTCAACCAGATGAGTACTTTTGGAGAAGACAACGGGTATCAATACCTGTGGAAGGAAGCATGGGCAAAACCGAACGATTCAAAAGTGTGTTTTACCTGGCTAAAAGGAAAAAGATTTTACAGTGTGACCACTGTTACTGATTCAAGTTCGGAACTGTTCTTTGTGCGTTCGGGGGCAAATGATCCGGAATACTATTTAAGAACAGATCCTGCTTTTATAATCCGGCAAAATGGTGCCCGAAATCATACTTTCTTCTCTGCCCTGGAAACTCACGGGAAGTACGATTTAATAGTTGAAAAGACAGAGAATGCCGTTTCTTCTGTTAAGTCCCTGAAAATAGAAGTAGACAATGACAGTTATACTATTGTTCAAATTGAAGTCAACGGCGAAAAGGCAAAATTCCGAATAGACTACAATAAGAACTCATCTGAAAAGAAATGGACATATATCAAATATTAACAATAACATATGAAAACAAAAAGTGAAGGTTTTGTATTAAATGACAAACTTCAATGGGAAACTGTTGGAGAGGGACTAAAGCGTAAAATTCTGGCCTACGACGGCCAGATAATGATGGTACGGGTGCACTTTCACAAAGGTGCAATTGGTACAATGCATGCACATTTTCATTCACAGGCAACCTATGTTGTGAGTGGTAAGTTTGAAGTAACCCTTGATAATAAGAAGGAAGTTTTAAAAGCCGGCGACAGCTTTTATGTAGAACCCGATTTGAATCACGGGGCCATATGTCTGGAAGAGGGAGAACTGATAGATGTATTTTCTCCTCACAGAGCAGATTTTTTAAAAAAATAACAAAATAAAACAGAAAAAACAGACATGTTATTAAAAGGAAAAACAGCGGTAGTTACCGGAGGAGCCAGAGATTTAGGACGTGCCATTTCAATCAAATTGGCTGGCGAAGGTGCGAATGTAGTTTTAAATTATTACGACAATAAGGAAGATGCCGATACAACTCTTGATTTGATTGCAAAAGCAGGTGGAAAAGCTGTCGCAGTACAGGGCGACATGACAAAAGCGGCAGATGTGAAAAAGTTGTTTGAAGGGTCTAAAAAGGCATTTGGCGAAAAGGTACACATCCTGGTAAATGTTGTTGGCGGACTTGTTGGCCGTAAACAAATAACTGAACAAGATGATGCATGGTACGATTTCTTGATGGATGTAAATATGCGAAGCGTTTTTCTCTGTACGAGAGAAGCTGTTCCAATGATGTCCGATGGCGGATCAATAATAAACTTCTCTTCTCAGGCGGCCAGAGATGGCGGTGGACCGGGAGCATCTATGTATGCTACTGCAAAAGCTGCTGTAATGTGTCATACTCGCGCCATGGCAAAAGAGTTAGGCCCTCTTGGAATCCGGGTAAATGCTTTGGCCCCCGGAATGATTGCTACCTCGTTTCACGACAGATTTACCAATCCGGCAGCTCGCGAAAACCTTGAAAAAACAGTTCCATTGCGTCGTCAGGGTGCTGCTTCGGATGTTGCCGATTTAGTTTGTTACCTGGCAGGCGAAGAATCCGCCTACATCACAGGAACAAATATTGATATTAACGGAGGAGCATTTTTCTCTTAAATCGAAATTAATCAATTACTTAATCTAAGTTTATATGAAAAACAAAAAGCTAATTAAAGTAGTTACTTTGGTGTTGGGCATTATGTTGCTTTTCATTCAAAGTCTTTCCGCCCAAAATATTGGAGTTTCCGGTATTGTTACAGCAGAAAACGGTGAACCTCTTGTTGGAGTTTCTGTTGTTGTAAAGGGCACTTCCAATGGTGTAGTCACCGGTTTGAAAGGTGATTATATTCTTAATAACGTTCCCGGAAACGGAACACTCATCTTTTCCTACATCAGTTTTGCAACTACTGAGGTTGCAGTTAATTCTCAAAGGCAAATAAACGTCATTTTAAAAGAGGATGTGCTGCTGCTGGAAGAACTTGTAGTTATTGGTTATGGTGTACAAAAGAAATCACACTTAACCGGATCTATTGCAAAAATTAACACTTCGGGAATCGGAGATATTCCGGTATCCAGGCTGGACAATGCTTTACAGGGCAAAGTGGCCGGTCTGAACATTCAAAATACAAGTTCGGAAGCCGGTGTTGCTCCATCTATCAGAATTCGCGGTATGGGATCAATAAGCGCCAGCACCTCTCCTCTTATTGTTGTCGACGGTTACCCAATTTCCGGCGGTCTTGAGATGGTTAACTCTTCGGATGTTGAGTCAATTGAAGTACTTAAGGACGCAGCCTCTGCTGCAATTTACGGATCTCGCGCAGCCAGCGGAGTTATTCTGGTAACTACTAAAAGTGGTACAGCCAACAAACCTTCCTATAATATAAGGGTCAGCTCCGGTTATAAACAAACCTATAAGAGGGTAGATCGTTACTCAACACAAGAGTACATTGATCTTCGACTTTCACAGAAAGCAGGTTATGATGCATATATGACATCCATCGGAAGCTCTTCAAGGCTCAATATCAACAACGACCTTGGAGCTTATGCCGTAGGCGAAATGTTTGGATTCAGGGACTGGCAGGATTTAGGTCTTCAAACTGCAAATATTTCCAATATTCAGGCAAATGTATCAGACGGAAACGAAAAGATAAGGTACTATGTTTCGGGCAATTACGACTTTGACCAAGGCATAATGATAAAAAGCCAGTACAATAAATTCAATATGCGCACCAAGATCGACGCCAAATTGTCTAAAAATGTAAAATTCGGCATATCATTCTCTCCTCAATATACAAGGCGGCAGCGCCCTTCAAATTCTTCGGGAGGATGGTACAATAACCTAATCCGTACAGGAGACTGGATGCCGGTATATCATACTCAGGAGAGTATCGATTTCATTACTGCTCAGAGGCCTACTTTTGCAAAGAAAGTGGGTGACTATGTACTGGGCGCCGACTTTTCAAACCTTAAATTCACACTTAAGGACGGAACAGTAATTGCAAAAGCAACTCCTTGGAATACATCGGATAACAGCCCTATTAACATTGCCGACAAAACCAACTTTGTTGAAGAAAATTACAGCTTAAACGGAAATACTTACTTAGATATTAAAATTCTTGAAGGTCTTACATTCCGAACTTCAAATGGTTTCTTCCTCAATTACATGAATGAGGATTATTTTATCAAGTCCGACGGTCTAAAACCGGGCAACCTTGCAAATGGAACTTACGAAAATGATCTGATGATTGACTTCCTCTCCGAAAACACGTTGAACTATTCAAGGTCATTTGGTAAACATAATTTTGATGTCCTTGCGGGTTTCACTTCAAACCTTACAAAACACAGAACTGCTGCAATAGCCGGTACTTTTGGCAATGACTATATTTCCACTTTCAATGCTGCTACTGCAATCATACAAAAAGATGCAGGCGGCAACATCCAAACCTACACAAACAAGGAGACAATCGCAATGGTATCATACCTTGCCCGTGTAAATTATAGTTATGCCGATAAATATCTGTTATCTGCCAGTTGGAGAGCAGACGGAAGCTCAAAATTCGGCCCTAATAACCGTTATGGATATTTCCCTTCTGTTTCATTAGGCTGGCGTGTATCTGAGGAAGGCTTTATGAAGAACATTACATGGATCGACCGTCTTAAGCTTCGCGGAAGTTATGGTGTTACAGGAAACAACAACATCACAAACTATGCGGCCTACAATACACTGAGCCTGGTTTATTATCCGCTTGGTTCTGGAACAGGATCGGTATCTCCGGGATTTATTAACACCAATTCTACTCTCGGCAACCGTTCTTTAACATGGGAGCAGACAAATGAACTCAATGCCGGTTTAGACTTCTCGTTTTTTGACGGTAGGCTCAACGGCTCGGTTGATTACTACAATTCTCAAACAAAAGCGCTGCTTCTCAGGCAGGATATCCCTTCAATTACCGGATTCCTGAATTACTGGAACAACGCAGGTAAGATTCGCAACTCAGGTATCGAGGTCGAACTTGATTCATACAATATTCGCACCAAGAACTTTACATGGCAAACTGCATTCAATATTGCTGCCAACAAGAATAAACTTCTTAGCCTTGGTGGCGACCAGACCTTTAACCTGCAGCTTGGCGAAAGAAACGAAGGATATGCTGCGATTGTTGGTCAGCCGGCAATTCAGTACTATCAGTTTAAAGTATTGGGAATATATATGACTCAGGCCGAAGCATTGGCGTCCGGAATTTCCGGAGCTGCAGGAGGAACACTTAAAGTATGGGATAACGGCGACAAAATTCTTAATGAGAACGACAGAGTTGTTTCGGGATCTCCATTCCCTGATTTTACCTGGGGTATGACAAATACATTTAAATATAAGAGTTTAGATTTCTCGTTCCTGATCCAGGGTTCTCAGGGAGGGAAAATTATGAACGGTGATATCAACTATTCCGAAACCCGCAGATATGTAAAAAATTACAACTACGCTAATTCATGGTTGTGCGATGGAGTTCAGGGCGATGGGAAAACACCTATCAACAGCGGTGGCATAAACTGGATGTGGACCGATTATGTACTTGAAGACGCATCTTATGCCGCACTTCGCGAAGTGACATTGGGATTTACACTCAATTCAAAAATCTCGAAGAAAATTGGCATGAAATCGTTCAGGGCATATATCTCTGGTCAAAACCTGATGTTCTTAACCTCAAAAGGACTAAGGCTTGTCAATCCGGAAGCCCGCACAACTCCTACATCTGCTTATAACTCTCCTTTGGTAGCCGGTTATTCCCGCGGAGGTTTTCCTCTTCAAACAACCATATCATTTGGACTCAGCTTTTCATTATAAACCCTTTATAATTAATGATTATGAAAAAGAATATTTTCAAACTGCTTATATTTAGTATTGCAGCACTCATTATCTCCTCTTGCGAGCTGGATTACCTTCCGGAGTCCGAGATTGGAGAAGATGATTACTATAAGAACACGAACGAAGTTTTAACAGGATTAGTCGCCTGTTATAACGGTATGATGAATGTAACTAAAGAAGAGTGGCGGTTCACCGAACTCCGTTCGGACAATGCGCATCTTGAATCTACTTCTTCCGGGGATGCCAATAATGAAGAACTGCGTCGTCTGGACCACATGACCACAACTTCCCAAGATAAATTCATTTACGACTTTTGTTGGGTACCGGCCTATAAAGTTATTGCGCGCTGCAACACGGTGCTTGCAAAAATAAATAATGTGCCGGACCTTGATACAAGAGCAAAAATAAAATCGGAACTGCTGTTCATTCGCTCAATGATGTATTTCAACCTAACCCGCCTATTTGGTGAAGTATGGCTGGTAACTGAGCCTATTACAGGAGAAGAGGCGCTGGAGATGACAAAGAGTTCAGTTGATGTTATTTATGCCAAAATCATTGAGGATCTTGAAATTGCAGCCTCAGCTGCCGGAAAACTTCCATATCCTACATTTACCTCCGTTTCCGGGGCAACAAAACAACCTGCTTCCGAAACCGGCCGTGCAACAATTTATTCCGCAAAAGCACTTCTTGCAAAAGTATACCTCACCCGTAAAAACTACACAGCTGCCAAAGCAAATCTGCAGCCAATTGTAACAGATTACGGAACTTCCGGTTTAGTTGCATTTAACCTGATATTCGCAACCAGCAACGAGATGAACAAGGAGATTATTTTTGCTGTAAGATTCAAAGCCGGCGGACTGGGAATAGGCGCACCGTTTGTAAACTACTTTGCTGCCCGCAACTCATCCTCTTCAATTGTTGTTGGAAACGGTTCCGGATACAATGCACCAACAGACGGTATCACTGAGAAATTTGGGAATACTACAGTATGGAGCTACACATCCGGCGGATCTCCTATAGAACCACTTTCGGCAACCCGTAATTTAACAGACAAAAGAAATGCTGTATCTGTAGCTTTTTATAATAATGATGTTTGGTGGACAGCTAAATTCTGGGAAAGCCCTACAACCGTGCTTGTTCTTAATGACGCAGATACCGACTGGCCGGTGATTCGTTATGCAGATGTCCTTTTGATGTATGCAGAGGTTTTAAACGACGGAGCAGATAACGACCAAACCTCGGCAAGGACATATGTAAATGCTGTTCGTACCCGTGCCGGTTTGGCTAATTTAGATGTTGCAGCAACAAACACTAAGACAACAATGCACGCAGCAATACTGGAAGAGCGGCGTCTTGAACTTGCATTTGAAAATCACAGGTATTATGATATGCTCCGTGAAGGAAATGCTTATGTTGTTAGTACCCTTAACGCACAGTTTGCCAACGAGAACTTCTATAAGAGCTATACTCAGGGCCGTGGCCCTCAGCCTGTTACAGAAGCGAACATTCTTTTGCCTATACCTCTTAATATGAATAAACTATATTAAGAATGAAGTTTGTAAAGCGTTCTCTAATTGTTGTTCTTTCCGTAATATTCATACAGTCGAATTTGATTGCCCAAAAATCGATCACTTACGACGATGTGCGACTTAAGGAATTAAAGAGAGCCTATGAGAACAGGGACGAAAGAGTCATGCCTCATATTAAAGCTCTTATAGATTCTTCGGAAAAATTTTCTGATTCTAAAATCTTCAATATTGTCGATGGGAAAAAGAAGATCGCACCTAGCAAGGATCCCCGGGACTATATAAGCCTCTCCCGATACTGGTGGCCTAATCCGGATACAAAAGACGGATTGCCGTATGTAAGGCACGATGGCAAGTCAAACCCGGAACTCGAAGAGTACGATCATAGAAAAATTACGCATTTAGAAAACGCTGTTACAACTTTAGGAATTCTCTACTACTTAACAAGCGAGGAGAGATACGCCCGGCGTACTTCCGAAATTCTCAGGGAGATGTTTCTCGATCCCGTAACAGGAATGAACCCAAATATGACATATTCGCAATATGTACCCGGTATGACTTACATGCGGGGAACAGGTATTCTTGACTCAAGGATATTGGTTAATGCTCTCAATAGTGCAAAGCTTATTGAAGAGAGCAGATACTGGAGTATCGGCGACAAGAAGGCAATGCATGAATGGGCAAAAACATTTCTCTACTGGATAGAAAACAGCTCCCAGGGACAAATGGAGTTTAAAGCTTCGAATAATCACGGATTGTGGTATGATGTCATTAGAATGGGATTATCGTATTTTATAGACGATTATACCCATGTAAAATGGATTGTTGAGAATTCTGTTTATAAACGCCTTGAAATACAACAGGCAAAAAACGGAAGTTTCCCCGAAGAATTAGCTCGCACATTGGGCTTAAGCTACACTACTTTTGCTCTTGAAGCTTTTTATGAAGCTGCCGAAATTGCCTCAAAAACCGGAATTGATATTTGGACTTATACTTCTCCGGATGGCCGTTCAATTTCAAAGGGGGTGGAATTTGCATATCCATATTATATGGAACCACAGAAGTGGCCATATGAACAGATATCTCCATTCGAGAAAGATAGAGGCTCTATGGCACTGTATATTGCCGGATTAAAACTAAACAACAAGGAGTATATAAATGCTGCCCGAAAGATTGGTTACACTCCTGAGTCTAAAATCAAATATTTGCTGTATTTTGATATAATTAAAAACTAATTACAAGATGAAACTGACAAAAATATTTTTGGCATCTCTTTTTTCAATAATTCTTTTTACGAGTTGTTCAAAAAAGAGTGAAATAATCTCAATTCTTTATGACGACGCATTATTAAAATCGGCAAAACAGGCAATTGAGTCGAATGATAGCAGTATCATGCCCAAATACAACGAACTCAAGAGTTATGTCGATTCGATTTTCATGGAAATGGAGCCGCTTAGTGTTGTGAAGGATAAAAAACGCGTGGCCCCAAGTAAGGATCCCCGTGACTATATTACACTTTCGCCTTATTGGTGGCCGGATTCTCTGATAGAAGGAGGCGTCCCGTATATTCGTAAAGACGGACAAAGAAACCCGGAAGTATATGAATATCTGGAAAGGGTTAATAGTACAAAATTTGCCGAAGCAGTGCAGTCACTTGCTGTTATGTATTTCCTGAGCAACGATGAAAAATACGCCGGCAAAGCTGCCGAGATGCTTAGAGTATGGTTTCTTGACCCTGAAACAGGTATGAACCCAAACATGACTTATTCTCAAACAGTTCCCGGCATGGTAGAGATTCGCGGTACCGGAATTATTGATGCCCGCAGGGTGGCAGGAGCATTAAATGCTGCTAAAATAATTGAAGGTTCGGCAGCCTGGACAGAAGAAGATAAGGCAGAATTAAAAGATTGGGCAAATGCTTTCAGATATTGGCTGGAACACAGCGTAAACGGATTAAAAGAGGCAAAAGCCGGAAATAATCACGGCCTTTGGTATGAAGTTACTCACGAAGCCGTTGTAATGTACGGAGGAGACTATGAATATCTGCGCAAAATAATTGAAGAAAAACAACTTACAAGATTAGAAGTTCAAATGCAGCCGGATGGCTCACTGCCTCGCGAACTTGAGAGAACTCTCGGATTGCATTACTCTACTTTTGCTCTGGAAGCTCTTAATTTGTCGGACATAATGGGCGGCAAAATCGGCATGAACTTATGGGAATACAAGACAGCTTCAGGTAAGGGTATGTTACTTGGTCTGGAATATCTTAAACCTTTCTGGCAATCACCTGAAACATGGCCGCATATGCAAATTAACCCATTTAACATAGAACGCGGAGCTCTGATGCTTTTTTGTGCCGGAACAAGGACAAACAATCAGGAGTATATAGATTTGGCAAAAACAATCGGATACTATCCCGATGTTAATGAGGCAGAGAATATAAATTCAGTTCCCCGTATTAATTCATTGCTTTACCACAAGGTCAAATAAAACCTTTATCTGCCAGTTCTTTTAAGATATCGCTGGTTATCTTGCTGTTAAAAAAATATTTCCCGTTAAAAAATCGAAAAATTCAAAACAAAAAACCGAAAAACCAGAAAATTTCTTTGCAACCTACTCATATTGAACTGATTGTTAAAAGAACTGGCAGATAATCTTGCTTGTTAATTTCTACACTCCTGCCTCGGCGGGAGTTTTTTATACTATATAAAACACATAGTGTAACTCACTTATTTGAAAACTCATTTTTACACTCCCATTACGAAATATCTTTAAATTTTATTTATCTTGCGCATCTAACCTTAACTAACAGTTATAAATATGTTACTTCATCAGCAATTTGTCCGGATGGCAAAGAAGCATGCCAAAAAGCTTGCGATCATAGACAGAACAACGGAAAAGAGGGTCACTTATTCTAAGGCTTTAATTGGCTCACTCATTCTGAGTTCAAAATTTAAAAAATATGATGAGGGGTTCATTGGCATAATGATTCCGACTTCTGCAGGATGTGCTCTGGCAACAGTGGCTGCCTTAATGAGTGGGAGGATACCGGTGATGATTAATTATTCAACAGGTGCCGAGACAAATGCAAAATATGCACAGAAGAAGTGCAAATTCAAAACAATAATCACTTCTAAAGCATTACTGGAAAAAATAGGTTGCCCTGCTATTGAAGGTATGATTATGATTGAAGACATAATGCAAGGCATTTCTACTGGCGATAAGCTTAAGGCTGCCATGATTTCCCAGCTTCCGGCAGGATTGATTTTCAATTTTATTCATAAAGGTAACGAAGATGATACTGCTGCAATATTATTTACAAGCGGAAGCGAAAAAGATCCAAAAGCTGTTCAGTTGTCGCACCGAAATATTTCATCAAACATAGAAAATTTTGGCAATTATGAGAATGTAACCGAAAATGATATTATTCTTGCAAATCTTGTTTTTTTCCACATTTTCGGATTAACTGTGAACCTTTGGGTATCATTTTATTACGGGATGACAATGGTCACTTATGCAAATCCGCTTGATTTTCTAACAATCAGCAAAATAGCGAGTGAAGAAAAACCTACAGTAATGGTAGGTACTCCAAGTTTCTTCTGGGGATATCTCCATAAATCCCAACCGGGAGATTTTAAAACTATCCGGTTAATGGTGTCCGGAGCCGACAAATGCCCCGATGCCCTCAGAGAGGGATTCATGAAAAAACACGGCGTTACCCTGATGGAAGGCTACGGAGCAACGGAAACATCTCCTGTTAT
>AMFJ01021622.1_pt1 | contig 10648 bp, 7 predicted proteins | sample 427208 | NCBI WGS metagenome assembly AMFJ01 (sample SAMN02954298, study PRJNA114691) | groundwater metagenome | biome: aquatic; feature: subsurface aquifer; material: sediment; isolation source: subsurface aquifer sediment | place: USA: Rifle, CO | collected 2008-08
GAATGATTTACTAAAAAATACAATTGTAATAAATTAGTATATTACGAAAATTTCAATAATATAAATTTAGCAATAATAAGAGAAAAACAAATAAAGAAGTTTTCAAGAATTAAGAAAATAGATTTAATTGAAAGTATAAATAAAACTTGGGAAGATTTGAGTCTTAAGTGATTCTAAAAGGGATTTCTCACTTTGTTCGAAATGACAGTTAGTGGGTTTTGCCTCGAAATGACAAAATCTTTAATTTAAAAAATAAATTATACTTTTAGATTTTTCACAATATTTTTAAAAGTACTCATTCATTTGAGATTATCTAATGATTCTTTCTCTTCTTTTGATACATCCTCATATTTCATATTAGAGATTTTTAAAGACAATAAATAATCAAGCAAATCGTCCATACTTATAAAGTTTGTTTTTTGTAATTTTATACTATTTTCTATGGTTAACGTAGTCATAATCTTGAAAATTAAATTTTATTTTAAATATCCTTTTAAAGATAAATTTAAATAATTATATAAAAAATCTAAAAAAATCAAAATTAAAATCAAATGAAAATTTGTTTTTTTTGGAAAAATGATTAAATTAAGAAGAAGAAATTGTCTATTTGTCATTTCGAACGAAACGAAGTGTAGTGAGAAATCCCTTTAGAAAGCACTTATGAAATTAAAATTAGTTAATTGCAAATAAGATTATATAAAAAGGGATTTCTCGTTGCACTCGAAATGACAAAAGGAAGATTAGAAATGACATATAAATTAAAATTAAAAAACATTTTAAAATTAAACAAAAAATATTATGCGCAATAAAACAAACACCCTTGGGGTAAAAACTAAACTAATTACATTATTGACTTTAACTCTGTTACTTGCTTCTTGTGGTACTCAAAAAAATGAGTTAAGGCCAGAGAAAATTATTTCAAATTCAGGAATGAATATTGAGATAGCAGAAGATATTGACTCGGGAGTGAGCGTTGATATTACAGACTCGGGAGCTAGTCTTTCGGTTTCTGCTTCTGGAGTGAAAATAAATTCAAACTCTGGTGAGATATCTGTAAATGATTGAGATAAAAACAATGTAAAAATATCTAATGGTAAAACAACTATTTCCTCAGATAATGGGACAAAAGTTGAGGTGAATTCTGGAGTAAATATTAATTCAGCTGAAATTAGTAAAGAAACTCAAGAAACACTTAAAGACATAGATAAGCTCTTAAATAGCATAAATTAATGGTAAAATTTTTCGATATAAAATTAAGAAGCTATATTTTTGATAAGTATTTTAAAGGTGTTTGATTTGGAGAATATCTTGAATATACTCATAATTTTTGAGTGTCTCCAGAGAGACTAATTCAAAATGATGAGAAAGCTATTTTTTCTTTTAATGATTCTTGAAAAGCTTCATTGCCACAAACTACAGAATTTTGACTTGACTTTGTATTTGGTTTTGAGTCAGAATTACTTGAAGTTTTGGCGAATATGGAGTTTGAATGAGTAAAAATAGATACTCATAAATTAGCTAAAATATGAGAAGAAATTGAGATAAAATCGAAAAAAATAGAAGCTGAAATTTATGAGGTTGTTTGAGAAAAATTTAATATAAATTCCGCTAAACAGGTTCAAGAAATTCTTTTTGAGAAATTAAAAATTCCAACAAGTAAAAAAATAAAAACAGGGTTCTCAGTAGATAACGAAGCTCTTAGTTTTATTGCAAAAGATTATGCAATAGCATCATTAATTCTTGATTACAGAGGACTTCAAAAACTTCAATCGACTTATGTTCAATGACTTTTGAAAGTAATAAACAAACAAACCGGAAAAATTCACACTACTTACAATCAGATAAAAACCTCAACAGGACGATTATCAAGCGAAAACCCAAATTTGCAAAATATTCCAAGTGGAGATTTTTTTAGCGATGAAATTAAGTCTTGTTTTATTCCAAGCAACCCTGATTATGAAATACTTGTTGCCGATTATTCTCAAGTTGAGCTAAGAATTTTGGCTAATTTATCGGAAGATCCAGAACTTACAAATGCATTTTTAAATGGTGAGGATATTCATAACAAGACTGCAAAATTTCTTTTTTGAGAAAATACAAATATTACATCTGAGCTTAGAAGAAGAGCAAAAACTGTAAATTTCGGAGTTATTTATGGAATATCAGGTTTTGGCTTATCTAAGACAATGAATGTGTCTATGGCGGAGGCTACAGAATATATTAATAAGTTTTTCGAGAAATATAGCAGAGTTAAAACTTATTATGAAAGTATACTAGAAAAGGCAAGACAAACAGGTTATGTAGAAACTTTTTTTGGAAGAAGAAGATATATAAATTGACTAAATGATGCCAATAGAATTATAAAATGACAAGCTGAGAGAGAAGCCTTAAATATGCCAATTCAATGAACGTCAGCGGATATTATCAAACTAGCTATGATAAAAATTGATAATTTCATAAAAGAAAAAAACCTAAAATCAAAGCTAATTATGCAAGTTCATGATGAGCTTGTATTTGAAATTCATAAAACCGAACTTCAGCTTGTTCAAAAAGAAATCAGAGAAATAATGGAAAACATTCATAATTTCCCGATAAAATTGCTAGTTGATATTTCTATTTGAAACAATTGGAAAAAGGCAAAAGAATAAAACCAAAAATATCATTGACTTTTTCATCTTTTTTAGTATAAGATAATAATAAAATTATACTTAAAAATCTAAAAATGTTAGAAGTACTAGCTCAGATAGATAATCAACACAAATCAACTACTTCTTTAGATGAGAATATAAAAGAAGATAGTGTTTTAGAACTTTTAAAAGAAATAACCAAAAAAGATGTTATAAAATTAGTTGATATAAAACCTACTCGAGCATTAAAAAACGCTATTTTATCAGAAATTTCAGAAATTAAAAAATTAGAAGATCTTATATTTGTATGTCTAAGAGAAATTAGAAAAACAAAACCACTTAAATTAGAAGAAGAAAAAGAACTTTGAAGAAAAATAAAAAAATGAGATAAAGAAGCAAGACAGAAATTTATTGAAGCTAATTTATATTTAGTCATTAAAATAGCTAAAAATAAAAGATATGAATGAAAGTGACTTGAATTATTAGATTTGGTACAAGAATGAACATTAGGCCTCTTAGAGGCCGTTAACAGTAATAATCCAGAAAGAAAAAATAAATTTTCTACTTATGCAATAAAGGGGATTAAAAGATTTATTAGTAGGGCAATATATGAAAAATGAAGAACTATTTCATTAACTTATTATATTTTAAAAAAAGTAAATAGAATTAAACGTATTTCTATAAATCTTTCAAAGAAATTATGAAGAGAACCAACCATTAATGAATTAGCAGGGGAATTAAAAATGAGTATCCAAGAAATAGAAAAATTTATAATTTTTGGAAGAGACATTTTAAGTCTAGATTTTCCTATTAATGAAGCAGAAGATACAGTTTTACTAGACTTTATGGAAGATACAAATAATATTTGTTTAGAAGAAAGCATAAATACAGCAATAATAAGTGAAAAAGTTGATAGAATTTTAAAGAATTTAAAACCAAGAGATGAACAAATTATGAGAATGAGGTTTTGATTTGATTGATTAGATGAAATGACTTTAGTAGAAGTCTGAGATAAATTTGGTGTAAAAAAACAATGAATTTATGAAGCAGAAAAAAGAATTTTCAAAAAATTGAGAAAAAATCCAGAATTCTTAAAAATAGCTGAGGATCTAATAGAAAAATAAGAAGATATTCAAAAAATAAGGAGGGTACCCATAAAGGGCACCCCTACAATAAAATCCGTAGGGGCAATCCCTTGTGGTTGCTCTAATTTTAAAATATGGATACTCTGTTTTTAAATTTGATTACCTAAATAATTTCCCCTCACCATTTTTTTGCATTAAAAAGAAAAATATGCTAAAATTAAAGAAATAATAATCTTTTAATTTTAGCATATTTTGGCTCTAGAACAAAAAACCACATTAGATAATGACATAAATTTGAGCGAAGAATCTACAAGCGAAGCTCTTGCTTCTGAGGAAGTTAAGGCTTGATTGAGGAATTCTTTGTGAAAAATTGTAAAGCCTTATGATATCAAAGAATGAGACAATATTTCAGTTGTTGCAAATAATTGCGGATTAACTAATTTTGAGGATTTAATTATTATTAATAGGATTTTAGGGGTTGAATTTGAGAAAAAATGAAAAAACATAATTGTAAAAAAGTGAAAAAGTATATTTATTCCAAAAGAAGATAAATTAGCGGAATTTAGTAATGAAGTAGAAAAGTTAAGAAAAATAAACGATATTTTGAAAATAAACAAAGAATTAAATAAAGTGGCAGCCAGGATAAGTGGAACAGTAACAGAAAAACAATTAAAAAATTTAAAAAAAATAATTTTTGAGAATGAAAATATTTTTCCAAAAACTACAAAATCTCCAGGAATTTCAAAAATGTGACAATCTTTTATTGATTCTCAAAAATACGTATTTGATGAAGATAATCCAAGAATTGTAGATGTATGAACTCAAAGAACAGTTTCTTGTGCCAATTTAATTAGAAGACTACTTTTTTATTCTATATCAAGTGAAGATCTTACACCAGAAGAAAATGAATTTTTCCGTAAAAAAAATATAGATGCTTGGATGCTTCCAGAAGAGTTAATTTCTGTTTGATTTGCTCAAAAAATGAATTTAATGGATAATTTTGATCCAGCTAAAGTTGGTGGAGAAAATCCAATTGGAAATAAAGAGGGATTTGATAAAGATATGATTTCACTCACAAAACATTTAGAAAAAAGCTGAGTTCCAGGTAGTCTTGTGCCATTTTATTTTAAATATAGCAAGTTTAAATGAGTTGTAGCCGATTACAATAAGTGGAAGAAAAACAAACATTATAATACTCATCAATCACTTTTTCTCTGAAATTGAGAGAAAATCTTTAAGGCATTTGAGGTAAAAAATATAAATGATTGAAAAAAAGAACCTTTTTGAATAGATACTGAAGCTTCAAATAAGGAATTAAATATTTTAAAACGCAAAAAAGAAATACAAGAAAAAAATCTTTCTGCGACAAAATTAAATCTCTCAAATTCACTAAATGATATAATTTCAGGAAAAACTGAGATTATTTGGACTTTTGATAAGATTATAGACACAAAAGTGGTAGTCGATAATAACTGAGTAATTGATGAAGATTATAAACGCTTTATAGTTAAAGTAGCAAATTTTGAAAACAAAGATGAGGCTTATAATTATTATTTAACTCATAAGTGAGAAAAATTTTCAAAAAAATATCCTCTAAATAAAGCCTCAATTGACCGGATTGTGGATTTATCTAATAGCAAGAAAAAAGTATTTTCTGTTACAAAAAATTTCTTAGTTTTGATAAAAGCTTGAGAATTAATTGATAGAAATCTTTACAAAGATAGACTCGCAAAATTCCCAAATATCATTAAAGATTTAGATAGTTATAATGCTTCACTGAAGCCAAAAATAGAGACAGAATCCCAAATAACAACCATTGAATGACAAATAAAAGATAGTTTAAATTGAAAGAAAAGCCAACCGATAAGTGATTATTTGGTTAATTTTGTGCAACAAAGAGCTGACTATTGATCTTCAGCTTTATCTGATTCACAGAAATGAAATATTTGAGAAAATCTTTCTAAATTTGCTAGTATTATAAATATTAAAATAAACGGAAAAACTGTAAATTTAGAAACTGAATTTAAAAAAGAAAAGTCAAAACAACTCGTAATTAAGCCATCTGATAGCATAGAAATATCTTGACCTATGATGATTGATGGACTTCATATGGTAAATTCAGACTCTGAAGACAGAGCGAAAAATATGAATGCGAGAACTAGATTTTTGTGGGAATTTATAGTGAGCGGAGTTTTCTATCCTACAGAATTAATTGAGCCAACAGAGAAATCTAGTTTTTATAAAAAAGATTTTGCAAATATTTACTCCGATGTAAAAATGAAATGAAATTATGACCTAAGAGTTGGCGATACAATCGAAAGTGTCTTAAAATCAAAAATACCAATTTTTGAAAAAGAGGCTTTTGATAAATTGGATAAACTAGATTCAAATTATGATCAAGAAAGGAAAAATTTATTGCAATTCTATTATGCTGCGCAAATAAAAGCCCTTCAATTGAGCTGAACGATGCAAAGTGAAAATGACCTAAATAGAGATGCAGCCAACATAAATAGACCAATATTTTATTTTGATTCTGAAAATATAGACGCATTATTTAATGCTCACATAAAACAAGTTAAAGAAAGTACGGCTTTTGTCGAGGCAGAAGCAGTTTATGCGGATTATGTGGATATAATTTCGCTTCCTTGAGATAGCGCAAAAAGAGTTTTTTATAGAATTAAAAAGAAAATTCTTGGTCTTAGTAAATTTAAGACATATCCTAATTTATCAAAAATCTCAAATCTAAATGATTATTTACAAATGCAATTTATCGCGAAATTTGTAGAGAGATCTATAAAATCAAAAAATATTAAAGAAGATGATATTTTCCAATGAAAAATGCCACAAAATAGTAAATTTGTGATAACGCTAGAAGAAATTGATAAAATTTTATCTGAAATTACTGAAAAATCTTTCCATGAAGAAATTAATATAAATCCTGTAGATAAAGGTGTTATAGACATAGTCGTAGACAATCGACAAAATGAAAACCTAGAGAAAATTATCATAAAAAAAGAAAGTTATCCAACTGAAAACTGAGAAGGAAGAAGATTATTTTTAAAGAAAAAATTAGATCACTGGCTTATAAGATGAGCTTTAGAAAGTTTAGTTAAAGATTTTAGTCTTGGCTTAAATCCGAACTATAAAGCTGTAAGTTCATTTTGAGATTTTCAATTAAGATTTGATTATCTAAGATATTGATATTCTAAGGAATGGCCAACAAGGCAGCATTTACAAGACGCTATAGCGCTTTTTAAAAAAGAAGAAGTGAAAAAATTTATTAACTTCTCAGAGCCTTTTGCAAAATCAAAATTAACCACTGCTCAACTAAAAGAAAATAAAGAAGATAGAATAAATAGAGTAGATAATATTATGAGGAAAGGTAAAATAGAAGAAGATTTAGCTAAAATTTCTAAAATAGAAAAGATTTTACAAAAGGAAAATCCAGATAAAAAAGATTTTTCTTTAATGGTTGAATTATTACAAGATTTAATGAGATTAGATGATTGAGGTCATTCAAATATTGTATGAAAAATAATTTGAACTTCACTTTTAAATGATAAAATAAATACTCATTTTGAGAAACTTAATTGAATATTGCTTTTTGCCTGAGAAAAAAACATAGATATCTACAAAGATGAAGAAAAAATGAAAAATTATGAAAATACAATATTGCTTATGAATAATTTATGAGAAGAACAAATGCTTTATTGATTAACCGAGAATTTTATAATTAGAAGTCTGACTTCATCTGGAATAATTCCTCTAAAAGACCTAGATTCTCTTCAAATGAAGCAAGAATATACCAAAAATCCTTATAAAAATGTTAAAATTTTCAAAAATAATTTAAAACAAGATATTAAATGATGATTTAGTTATAACAAGACTATTTTTATTGAACACCTAGAACAAATTATTAAAAAAGCAAAAACTAGCCAAAACTTATCAGCTCCTCAAAAAGTTATTCTTTCAAAAACAGAAGAATTTATAGAGGCCTTAAGAAAAAATGATGACCCAATTAGTGACAAAGAACTTTCTCTAAATATTTTTAAGCTATTACAAGATAAAGAGTTGAAAGAAACTCTAAAAAATTCAAATATTTCAACTTCAATATTACCAGAAAGCTCAGAATACACCTGAATAAACTTCAGAAATAAAATTTTCAGATATGTAAATACGATGGAATAATTTCTTTCTTTTTTCAAAAAATCAATATAGTAGAGAAACTTAATTACTTTCTTAAATAAATTATGTTTTCTATTCATGACGAAATTCAATTAAAGGCCTTACTCGAACAAAACTGAGAAAAGCCTTTTAGATACGCTCAAATCGAGAATGCAATTTACAAGAATTTTATCGTGAATTACACGGATATTTCTACAATTTCAAATAAGTCAAAAGAACTTTTGAGAGAAAATTGTTTTTTTACTTCGCTAAATGTAGAATCTCAAACCACATCTGACAATGGTCAAACTACAAAAATACTTTTTAAAACCACTGACGGACTTTTTATAGAATCAGTTATTATGAGACATTTATCAGGAAGAAATACCCTCTGTGTGTCGAGTCAGGCCTGATGCCCGATGGGATGTAGTTTTTGCGCCACTGGAAAGCTCGGACTCCAGAGAAATCTTGAATTTTATGAGATAGTTGACCAGATAATGGAAGCAGTATTAATATTGCACGCAGAGTGAAAAAACCTTAGAAATATAGTCTATATGGGAATGGGCGAGCCATTTTTGAATTATCCAAATGTGAAATTATCCCTAGAAGTAGCTTGTAAACAACAAAAATTTGATTTTTCTTCAAGGCGCGTAACAATATCAACTTGTGGAATAATTTCTGGAATAAAACAATTCTGACACGATTTTCCTCAAACAAGCCTTGCCATAAGCCTTCACGCCCCAAATGATGAGCTAAGATCTAAAATTATGCCAGTTAATATTACCTATCCTCTTAATTTTTTAATGAAAGCGCTAGATGATTATACATCTCTTACCAACAAAAGAATTTTTTATGAATATATTATGATTTGAGGTATTAATGACTCTCTAGAGAATGCAAAGCAACTCGCAAAATTACTAGAATGAAAACTCGCTCATGTTAATTTTATTCCATATAATCCCGGAGAGTGAGTGAATTCAAGTTGATACTCTGCTACTTCCAAAAAAAGAATTCAAGAATTCCAACAAATTCTTGAAAAATCATGAATTCCATCAACAATTCGCCATACAATGTGAGATGATATAGACGCGGCCTGCGGGCAACTCGCACTCAAAAAATCATAAACTGCCCAAAATTTGCACAATTTCAAATTATATGTTACAATGGCTTTATATTTAATTTTTTAACCTAAATAAATATGGTAAATAATAAAATTTGAGACATAGATATAGATAAAGGGAAATGAAATTCAGAAATAAATCCTGAAAATATGATGCCTTGAGAAATGAGACCCAATACAACACTTTGAGAATTTAGTGTTACACTATTTAATAGAGATGAAAACCTAGCAAAAGCTAGAGTAAATGAAGTGAGAGATAGTCTGCGTGCGGATAATTTATCAAAACAAATAAAGGAATGAGTAAGAGATATAAATCCTGAAAATATGATGCCTTGAGAATTAATGGATGTAGAACATGCTTATGAATTAATGTCAAGTGTAGCATCTTCAATAGATAATTTTATTATTTTATCAGAAAAATCATCAGAAGAAATCAAGAAATTATTTGAAGAAAAAGAAAACTGATCATTAGAACAAAAAATTCTTATATTGTCAATAATAAATAATCCAAAAACTACACCAGAAGATTTAGATTATTATTTTTTCAAAGCAGATGAGTGAACTGATATCGAATTCTTATTAGCAAAAGCTATAATATCTCACCCAAATCAAACACAAGTTTTATTTAATAAGGCTTATGGTATATCAATACAAAAATGAGGTAATGTTTTCGATCTTTTTGAAGAAGCTGATAAAGAAAGGGCAAATAGAAGAATATTAAATGGTATTTTAATACCATTAGATACAAATTCTGAAAATATAAGTATAGATTTAGAAGATATAGCTAATGTTGTCTGATTATATGCATCAGAAGATTATGTGCCAACCGCTGATGATAAATGTTGGGTCTCTGGAAAATCATTTCTTCTTACTTTAAGCAAATGAAGTTGACGCAAAGCAGTAGTTGTTTATTTAAAAGATAAATCATGAAATATAATAACTAGAAATTTTATCGTACTTCTTAAAACTGATGATAAAAAAGAGACAAAAGAAAGTACAGAAAAAATGAATGAAACAATGCAAGGTTCTATATTAAAAATCCTTTATGGAAGTGGTGTATGATCAATTCGTTGAGACAATGGTAAAAATTATTACTTTAATTTTACTGATATTAATGATAAAGGTAGAGATGAAGATAGAGCTGGAATTTTTAATGAACTTTTAGTAGATACAAAAGTAGAATTTAAACTTAAGGCTAATAAAAATATAAAAGGAGATTTGGATGGAAATTATTTTGAGCCGGTATTATGAGGTTATATTGAAAGAGGTTTTGTAGCAACTGATATTGTAGTAAAGGAAGAAAAAGAAAAAATGGAAAATATAATGCAAGGTACAGTATCAAAGATAGAATATGAAAAAGGAATGGGTGTTATTAAGTGAAGCAATGGTAAAAATTATTTTCTACATTTTTCAGGTATGGAAGGAAAAGCTGAAGCTTTTAGTGAACTTTTAGTAGATTGTAAAGTAGAATTTATACTTACCCCTACTAGAGGAAAAGCGATGGATTCTGATAAAATGAGACATTGGTCTGATCTTAATAAAGCGTTTTGAATGAATCTTGAAAGTGATTTAATGGCTAATAATATTGTAATAAAAGATTAATTTCCGCAAAAAAAATTTCTAAAAATCTCCCCGAATTCGGGGAGATTTTT
>AMFJ01002833.1_pt1 | contig 10647 bp, 10 predicted proteins | sample 427208 | NCBI WGS metagenome assembly AMFJ01 (sample SAMN02954298, study PRJNA114691) | groundwater metagenome | biome: aquatic; feature: subsurface aquifer; material: sediment; isolation source: subsurface aquifer sediment | place: USA: Rifle, CO | collected 2008-08
AAGATAATTTAAATTTGTGGTATAATAAAAAATAATATCAACTATGAAAAAACAAATATACAATTTTAGCAGAGAGGAAATTTTGAAAAAGTTTTCGGCGACCACGGCTGGGCTGAGTGATCAAGAAGCAAAAGCAAGACTCAAGCAATATGGATTCAATGCTGTTAAAAGGAAAGCCTCGCTAGGATGGTTCACTCTCTTGATTGGGCAATTCAACAATGCGTTGGCCTGGATTTTGCTTGTGGCTGCGGGATTGTCTTTTGTTTTTGGGGAATATCGCGACACGACAATCATCTTGATTATTGTGGGTGTCAATGGATTGATTGGATTTTTGCAGGAATTTAGAGCTGAAAAAACCTTGGAGAATATCCGCAAATTGACTGCTGACAGAGCGATTGTTTTTCGCGGTGGCGAGAAAAAAGAAATTGATGCGAAATTTTTGGTTCCGGGCGATGTGGTTTCAATCGCTTCGGGAGATCGCGTGCCAGCAGATGGATATTTGTTGGAGGGATATGATGTGTATGCCAATGAGTTTATCTTTACAGGTGAATCAAAACCTGGGAAAAAAATCATGGGCGCAATCAAAGAGCATGGAATTTCATTGGCTGACACTGACAACATGCTCTTGGCGGGAACATCGCTGACTCGAGGCCAGGCCTTGATGGTTGTAACTGGAACTGGGATGGAAACTGAATTGGGGAAAATTGCTCACTTGGTCAACGAGGTCAAAGAAGATGAGACCCCGCTTCAAAAACAGATGAGAATTTTGGGTCGCGATGTGACCGTGTTGGCTGTGCTCATTGGAACGCTCGTTGTCATTGCCGGATATTATTACAATGTTTCTTGGTATGAGAATTTTATTTTTGCGCTGGCTCTTTCGGTTTCGGTTGTGCCAGAAGGATTGCCAGCTGCGATTTCAGTGGCTCTATCCTTGGGAATGAGAAAGCTTTTGACGAAAAATGTGTTGGCCAAAAAACTTAATGCAGTTGAGACCCTGGCTTCAGTTTCGATAATTTGCACTGATAAAACTGGCACAATAACCAAAAATGAACTCACGGTGATGAATGTGATTGCTGGAAATCGCAGCTTCACTCTCGATGGGACAGGATATGCTCCAACCGGAAATTTTTATCTTGAAGGCAAAAAAATCAAAGCCGAGCAGTTTTCTCAGCTTGAAACTGTTTTGAAAATTGGGACGCTTTGTAATGATGCTTCTTTGGTCAGGAAAAATGGACAATTTCAAATCGTTGGAGATCCAACTGAGGGTGCGATGATTGTGGCTGGCAGAAAATTCAACAAACGGGTTGGATATTTTTTCACTAACATGGAAAAAATGGATGAGATGCCTTTTTCTTCTGAGAGAATGCGCATGGATGTTGTTTACAGGGATAAATTCTCCAAAAAGATCTTCGCTTTTGTTAAAGGCTCACCAGATGTTCTTCTTCGGGCTTGCTCTCAAAAAATGGTTGATGGTGTGGTTAGTGAATTTTCGCAGAAGGAAAAGGTTGAAGTGAAAAAACAATATGATTCAATGTCGGTCGAGGCGCTTCGAGTTTTGGCTTTTGCTCAGAAAGATTTGACTGCAGTCAAAAAAGGAAAATATCTCGAAGAGTCTGAAAATGATTTGGTTTGGGTTGGCATGATGGGCATGATTGATCCGCCGAGGAAAGAAGTGGCGATTGCAATCAAAGAATGTCGGGAATCTGGGATCAAGGTTATCATGATAACAGGGGATTATGAAATCACGGCCGAGGCTATCGCTAAAAATGTTGGACTTATTGGAAAAGAAAAATACGAAGTAATTAATGGTCGAACACTTGATAGATTGTCAGATTTTGCCTTGATCAAAAAAATAAAAGAGAAAGAAATTGTTTTTGCCAGAATTGCGCCTGAGCAAAAATTGAGAATCGCCACGATCTTGAAAAACAGCGGGGCGGTGATTGCGATGACTGGAGATGGAGTTAATGATGCGCCGGCACTCAAAAAAGCAGACATTGGAATTGCTATGGGAATTACGGGAACAGATGTTTCCAAGGAAGCTTCGGATATGATTCTTTTGGATGACAATTTTTCTTCAATCATGAAAGCAATCAAGGAAGGAAGAACGATCTATCAAAATCTGCGAAAATTTGTACACTATGTTTTCACTTCAAATGCCTCGGAATTTTTCTTGGTTATTATTGGTGTGTTGCTTCAAGTTCCGGCTCCAATCATGGCAGTGCAAATTCTGGCAGTTGACCTTGGAACTGATATCTTGCCTTCATTTTCGCTCAGTCTTGAACCCTCAGAGCCTGATGTGATGAAGAAAAAGCCATTCAATGGAAAAGAGAAAATTCTCAATTCAAAAGGCGCTTGGAGAATAATTAGAATTGGAATGATAATGGCAATCGGCGCCCTCATTGGTTTTATTCTTTCAATGAAGCGAGGCGGGTGGGATTTTGGGAATAAATTTGATCCAGCAAGCGTACTATATGTCAAGTCAACCACTGTGGCGTATGCTGTTCTTTCAATGAGTCAGATGGCGAATCTTTTGCAATCAAGGAGCGAAACATTGTCAGTTTTTGCCATCGGTTTTTTCAAAAACAAATATGCCTTGGGCGCTATTGCTATTTCAGTTGTCATCTTGCTATCATTCATGTATGTGCCAGTGCTTGCCAAATATTTGCACATGTCGCCAATAGGATGGCAGGATTGGTTGGTGGTTGCAATAACGACAATTGCAGTATTTGTATATGAGGAGGGCAGAAAGGCTGAAGCGCGCAGATAATTGAGATTAAGATGTAAAATTAAGAATATGATTGATATTAAAGAAAATGTTTCTTTGGCGGAATTGACTTCATTCAGAATTGGAGGGTTGGCAAAATATTTTGTGCAAATAAAATCACTTGAAGAACTTAAAGAAGCAATAAACTTTTCAAGAGAAAATAAAATAGAATTCTATATTATTGGATCAGGCACAAACCTGCTTGTTAATGATGGTGTTTTTGAGGGATTGATTATTCAGATGAAGATGAACAACATCTCCGTTGAAGATGGTTTGGTTTTTGCTGAAGCTGGAGTGCCACTTATTAAGGCTGTGAATTTTTCTGCATGTGGTGGCCTTTCAGGTATGGAACAGTTGGCTGGAATTCCAGGCACGGTCGGAGGCGCGGTTCGAGGAAATGCTGGAGCTTTTGGGACTGAAATAAGATCAGTGGTCAAGAAAGTCACGGCTTTGAATGTTGAAAATCAAAACATTGAAGAATTTTTAAATCAAGAATGTGGATTTTTGTATCGCTCAAGTGTCTTCAAAAAAAACAAAAATTTGATTGTGCTTTCAACTATCTTGGAACTGCAAAAAGATGAGGTTGACAAGGTCCAAGAAAAAGTCCAAGAAACAATTGTCAAAAGAACAAGCAGGGGACTCCATGGAGTGAAAAGTGCAGGATCGTTCTTTATGAATCCTGTTGTCGAAAATAATCAGAAACTTTTGGATGAATTTGAAAAGGAAACTGGTTCGCCAGCCAGAAACAACACTGTGCCAGCCGGTTGGCTTATTGAAAGAGCGGGACTTCTTGGAAAGCAAATAGGAGGCGCACAAGTGAGTCCACAGCACGCAAACTATGTCATTAATGCAACTGGAACAGCAACAGCGGAAAATGTTATAATGCTGGTGAGCGTGATCAAACAACAAGTTAGAGACCAGTTCGGAGTGCAACTGCAAGAGGAAGTGAATTATTTGGGATTCTAGATCGTTTATTATTAAGATGTTAGCGAGTTAAAGTGCTGGCGAGTTGCAATTGAATCAAATAAGTTTATTGGAAAGTAACTCGTAAGCCCGTGAACACGCTGATAAGAAATAAATCAAATGAGCACGACAGAAAACATGAGATTTTTTTTCAAGGGAGTTGAAATTGATGCAACGCAGAAAGCTTATATCGAGAAAAGACTTAGCACACTGGACAAATTTTTGGAAAACATTATTAAGAGTGAGGTTGAAATTGATTTGGATAAGAAAGGAAAGTTTCGAGTTGAAATTATGATTCACACTCCTCGCAATATGTTTCGTGCGGAAAACACAACCGAAAGCATTGAAGCTTCAACTGACTTGAATGTGGATGAGCTTCAAGCACAGGCAACACACCTCAAGGACAAACTTCGAACACTAAAAAAAAGAGGAGCAATTTCACTGAAGAAGAAAACTGTGCTTGATGAGGGTGCGCGATTTTAATGTAGCTTCCAGGTGACAGCTCACAGCTTGCATGATTTAAAAAAGAAGGTGAAAGCCTTCTTTTTTTGTGGTATAATGATATGAGGAAATAAAATATTAAAAATAAAAATAATATGAGCATCGGAACAAAGATATTTTTGGGAGTTGTTATTTTTTTTGGAGTCGTGAGTGGCATATTTTTATTGGTGGCGAAGAAAAAACCGACAGAGGTCAAAAACCCTCAGGCAGCCCAAGTGGAAAAACCAAAAACCCAGGTTTCCAAAAATGTTCCCCTTATGGATGGAAAAGTCATTCAAAAACAGGAGGCGGTGAATGTCCAAAAGCCTCAAGCTCCAAAAACTGATGCTGAGCAAATGAAAGATTTGGTCAGATCACAGTGGACATCTTGCAGAAATAAAACAATTCCTGCCCAAACAAAATTGATGTGGCCTTTGCAGATCACAGAAGGAATTCCTGCTGGCGGAACATATGCCAAGGGATATCTGGATGGCGATTTAACTTTCCCAGTTCGCGTGATTATTGAATCAGATTCTCCACTTATTGAAAAAATAAAAGCAAGGTTAATTGTTGGAAATAAAACCATCCTCCGCGGAATTTGCAAAGATGTCGCTCCTGACGGTAGTGTGATTTTGCAAGTATTTTAATTTTTAAATCTGTGCATAACTTTACTTATTTACTTATTTACTTATTTACTTATTTATTTTGTGGTATAATAAAATCAATTAAAATTTTAACAAAAATAAATGAAAATTAAATCAAAGAAGTCGTATGCATTTTTTTTGGTGCTGATTATTTCTTTTGGATTTTCCATTTTGGATGTTAGGGCTTATGCGGAATGTGGTAGTGATTATTATGGTTGTTATGCTGGCACGCCGGATGTGGTTAATGAAGAGACTTGGGTTTGTGATGGTCCAGAAGATGATGACTTGGTTGTTTGTTATGGTACTCCGGATTGTGTTGATTCAACTTGGTCTCCGGCAACCAGCACGGTTTGTTTGGGAGAAACATTCACTCAAACAAGCAATTGCGGAACAACACAACAAGTTTCCGGAACAAATTCTTCACTTTGTGCCCCATCACCTCCAGATCCAGTCTGTTCGACAACATGCGCATCTGGATCAACTGTCTGTTCTGGAACTGAATTTTATAACGACTGCGGGGATAGTTGTGGACTTGGAACAAAGACATGCTCTGCGCCAATCATTGATATTACTGCCACTCCGAGCAGTGTTGCAGTTGGTGGCACGACAACATTGAATTGGACAACCTCTGATGCGGTAAGTTGTGTGGCAGAAAGCAATAGAATTAAAATAGTAAATGGTAACTGGACAAATTCTCCAACTAGTAAGAGTGTTGGATCAGGTACATTTACAACAGCGGCGCTTAACACTAAAACTAGTATTAATTATACTCTTGCTTGTCTGAGCGCAGATGGCACAAGGACAACAGACACTGCGGTAGTTAATGTGGTTGACGCAGTCACTATCCCCGTGACCACTTTCACTGGAACATATGGTGCGCAATCAAATCAGACAACATTAAATCTTCCAAATGGGGGTGGTGATGTTAATCTTGATTGGTCAGTAACAAACGCCATTGGAGGAAGTTGCACTGGATATTCAACAGCTGCTGGAATAACAGGATGGTCAACTGCTGGCACCGCAGGAAAATCAATTAGTGGCATAAATGTTTCAGTGAATATCCCAACATCAACCACACTTAACTTGGACTGTCGGAATTCGGCCGGTCTAGCTGCGGAAAGCAAATCTATCACGATAAATGTGTCTGCCGCATGTGTTGTCAGCTATATTAATCCTCAATGCTTCCCCGATAGTGATTTTTGTACAGATGCTTTAAATTGTGGCAGGTCAAGTACCCCTATTTGTTTAGCTAGGAATAGTTGTACTAATCTTGATGAGGGAAGACCTCTTTCTGAGTGTTCATCTGCTTGCTCATCAGATGTTGAAGCTTGCAATGTATGTTCAAGTCCAACAACAACTCAACTTAATAATTGGAAAGAAGTTACACCCTAAAAATTTTTGAAAATAAATAATAATTTTTTAAATCGATTTCAATTGATCAAATAAAGAAATGAATCAAAAAATAAAAATGACAATAATTATTTTGATTTTGTTGGCTACGGTGGGCGTATTGGTATTTTTGATAGCAAAGTCAAAAGAAAAAACTCCAATTGCAGTTCAGCCACAGACTGTTCAAACTGAGACACCTATCAATAGAGAAACGGATCCCTCATTGGTTGTGATTGAAAGAGAGATCCCCAACGAGATTGAAGGTAGGGTGGTTGGTATATCAAGGACTATGATTGTCATTGATGATCCAGCCGGAGCATATGAGCTTAATTTGAAAAATGAAACAAAAATGACAAGTAGTATTGATGGTGGAGAACCCAAGAAGATTAATCTCATGAACTTGAAGGCAGGATTGACGGTCAGTGTTAAGGTGGATTCCTCAACTAAAGATGTGCTGGAACTGGTTGTCATTAAAGAAAAATAGCATATTAACGTCGGTAGTTTTATCAGAATTGAAAAAAGTGATTCCTTGGCTTGGAATCACTTTTTTAACTCACCATGTCTTTCCATTATACACCTTTTTTGACAAAAAGTCAAGTGATTGCGGGAGGAGGTTTTTGGGTGTAGAATAGGCAAGTAAACAGACATGAAAGGCGTATGAATATGCAGACTCTCAAGAAAGGGTTTTTGTGTGTTGTGTTGCTGGAGTTTTAATTGTGTATTTTTGCTTTACCCATTTCCTCTCTCGATACGCTCACAATCAGGAACTATGATTGTTTCGCTAAGAGCTCGCTCTCGCTCACTATAGTCTCGAAAGAAAAAGGGCAAAACAAAAATATTGGAGTTTGGAAATTGAATCATTGGAAACTATTTAGAAATTAGGAATTAAAAATTAGAAATTTTATATCCGTATGGCATTATTCAGCAAACTATTTGGCTCAAATGAAAGAGAGATCAACAAGCTCAGACCGATTGTGGAAAAAATCAATTCTTTTGAGCCTGCAATGATAAAATTGTCAGATGAAGAATTGAAAGCTAAAGCTGCCGAATTTCGCGAGCGACTCAAAAAAGGAGAGACGCTGGACGATATTTTGCCAGAAGCTTTTGCGGTTGTTCGCGAAACAGCCAAGCGCGTCAGCAACACCAGGCACTTTGATGTGCAGATGCTTGGCGGAATTGCGCTTCATCAAGGAAAAATAACTGAAATGAAAACTGGCGAAGGAAAAACTTTGACCTCGACACTTCCAATTTATCTCAATGCGATTGAAGGCAAGGGCGTGCATGTGGTTACGGTTAATGATTATCTGGCAAAACGCGACTGCAATTGGATGGGTTCAATTTATCATGCACTTGGACTTTCAACCGCTTGCATCATGCACGATGTTTCATATTCGTATCAACCACAAATCATGGATGGCGACGAGGTGAGCGTTGAGATGGAAAATTTGACTGAAATCAGCAGGAGAGAGGCCTATGCTTCAGACATCACTTATGGAACAAACAATGAATTTGGATTTGATTATCTTCGTGACAACATGGTTCAAAGTTCTGAGCAAATGAGTCAGCGCGAACTTAATTTTGCAATTGTGGATGAAGTTGATTCAATTTTGATTGATGAAGCTCGAACACCGCTGATCATTTCTGCGCCAGACAGTGAGTCAACCAAACTTTATCAGAGATTTGCCCAGCTGGTTCCAAGACTCAAGGAAAAAGAAGACTACGAAGTTGATGAGAAAATGAAAGCCGTGACTTTGACTGAAAACGGAATGTCAAAAGTTGAAAAAGAACTTGGAGTTGGAAATATCTATGAACTTGGAAAAATCAGCTATGTTCATCATCTTGAGCAATCACTCAAGGCCGAAGTTTTGTTCAAGTTAGACAAAGACTATGTGGTCAAAGACGGACAAGTGATTATTGTGGATGATTTCACAGGAAGACTAATGGAGGGGCGAAGATATTCTGACGGTCTTCACCAAGCAATCGAAGCCAAGGAGGGAGTGGAGGTTCAAAAGGAATCTCGAACACTGGCGACAATCACTTTTCAAAACTATTTCCGCATGTATGACAAATTGGCCGGAATGACAGGAACTGCCACGACCAGCGCAGAAGAATTTGCCAAAGTGTACAAAATTGATGTTTTGGAAATTCCAACAAACAAAACTTTGATCAGAAAAGATTATCCAGATGTGGTGTATAAAACTGAGAAAGGAAAATTTGATGCGATCGTGCAAGAAATCAAAGAAAATCATGAAAAAGGACAGCCGTTTTTGGTTGGAACTGTGGCGATTGAAAAATCAGAATATTTGAGTGCATTGCTCACTCGCGAAGGTGTGGCGCATGAGGTTTTGAACGCCAAACATCATGAAAGAGAAGCATCCATAATCGCTGGCGCTGGTCAACTCGGAGCAGTGACAATCGCCACCAACATGGCTGGACGAGGAACTGACATCAAACTTGGCGAAGGCGTCAAAGAAGTTGGAGGCTTGTATGTTATCGGAACTGAAAGGCATGAAGCTCGTCGCATTGACAATCAGCTTCGAGGTCGCGCTGGTCGTCAGGGTGATCCTGGAGTCACGCAATTTTTTGTGTCTCTTGAAGATGAGCTTATGCGAAGATTTGGAGGAGATCGCTTGAAGAACATGATGGACACGCTTGGTCTTCCGGAGGATCAGCCAATTCAAAATGCAATTATTTCCCGAACAATTGAAAGCGCTCAATCAAAAATTGAGGGTTATAATTTTGACATTCGAAAACATGTTTTGGACTATGACGATGTGATGAACAAGCAACGCGAAGTTGTGTACAAAAAAAGAAAAGAAGTTTTGAAGGCCAAAGAGATTAAAAATGAAATTCTGGGTTATGTTGAAGAAGAAATTGAAAGAAATGTTTCAGTGCATTGTGTTGGCGAAGATTATGAATGGGACACCCAAGTTATTTCAAACGAATTGCAAAATATTTTCCCATTTGTTGAAAATGATCGCAAGAAACTGGAATCAATTCGAGAGGATAAATCAAAAAACAGTCCTGAGAAAATTTCTTTAATTTTGGAATATGCCATGGCAAAAGCAAAAGAGGCATATATTCAAAAAGAAGCTGAAATTGGAGCGGACAATTTGCGCCAAATTGAAAAGGCGATTGTGCTTCAAACAATCGACACTCTTTGGATGAATCATCTTGATGAAATCGATTATCTTCGCCAAGGAATTGGTCTTCGGGGTTATGGACAACGAGATCCACTTATTGAATACAAAAGAGAAGCTTTTCATATGTTTTCGCATTTAATGGAAAACATGCGTTCAACAACAGTGAAAACAATTTTCAAAATCTCAATGGTCTCAGCTCAACCTTCTGCTCAAGTTTCCGTTGAGCCTAAAAACATTCAATTTCAAGGAGCCCAGGAGAATATTTCGCAATTTTCCGACGCCAAAACGGAGAGTGGAAATGAAGCTCCTGCTCCTCAAAAACCAATCATAAACAAGGATAATATTGGAAGAAATGATCCTTGCCCTTGCGATTCAGGCAAGAAGTTTAAAAAATGTTGTGGGAAATAAGTTTGAGATGATGAGTCTTTCAAGAGCCGATTAGAAATAATCGGTTTTTTGTGTGGTATAATTGATTATATGAAATATTTATCTTTTGAAAAATCTGTGGGCGGAGTGGTGTATCGAAAACAGGGAGATGAAACCTTTTTTCTTTTGGTGCAATATCGATCTTGGCAGTGGGATTTTCCAAAAGGTCATGTTGAGGAAGACGAAAGCGAAGAACAAACACTCAGAAGAGAAATTCTGGAAGAAACTGGAATAACGGATCTTGAAATTTTGCCAAATTTTCGATCATCAGTTCGATATTTTTATACCGCCAAGGGGAATGAAAAAAATGAGCGGATTGCAAAAGGTGAGGGAATTTATATTTTCAAAAATGCAGTGTATTATGCGGTCAAAACAAATCAAGAAGATGTGAGGATAGATTTTGAAAATAAGGCTTTTGTGTGGCTTTCATTTGATGAGACATACAAAAAACTTGGTAATGATGGTTCGAGAAAAGTTCTCATTGAAGTTGCAAGTGCTCTAGGCATCAAAAAGGATAAGTTGGTTTAAGCTTGGCAAGATTGATTTCGTGTATATAGTTAAGACAGGTTAATAATAATTAGCTCAAAGAGCTTAGTTTATAAAAAAGGAGGATATCCGTAATGTCTAATCAAAAGAGTAATCATGAAGATGATAAGGGAAAAAGTATTGGTTCTTTCGGTCTTGTGATTGCTTGTGTGCTACTTGTTCTATATGTGGCGGTGAATTTACATATTGAACTAAGAGCAAAAAATTTGCGAGAAAGTAGTAGCAATAAAAAAGTGTCAGCAGAAATTGTGAAAAAGTAAAGAAGCGGCAATCCAAATTATGGATTGCCGTG
>AMFJ01034626.1_pt1 | contig 10646 bp, 2 predicted proteins | sample 427208 | NCBI WGS metagenome assembly AMFJ01 (sample SAMN02954298, study PRJNA114691) | groundwater metagenome | biome: aquatic; feature: subsurface aquifer; material: sediment; isolation source: subsurface aquifer sediment | place: USA: Rifle, CO | collected 2008-08
TTTCGTGTTACGGCAAACACAGTCTCAATAAGCATCATGAAAGACAGGATAATCAGAACACTTGCAGCTATTGGAACTGGAGCTGTGGATAATTTTATAGCTCCGTTTGTGAACCAGTTGTCTTGAATCATTTTAAGTAATGCCCAATTGCTCATGATTAACATCCAAATCGCGGGAATAAATGCAGCTATCCAGACGAGTTTGTTTTTGGATGTCTTATAAAGCCAGATAGTTATTCCGATTAACGCAAGACCTGCAAGCAGTTGATTTGAAGCTCCAAATACATTCCAGAAAACTTTCCAGGCAGGAATGGGGTTCCCTTTTGCATCCAGGGATGTTTTCATTACAAATAAAAGAGGAGTGAACGCTGTTAAAGCCGTGGCACATATTTTTCCTGTCTTGTTTTTCCAGCCTGTAAGTTCTTCAATAATATATCTTCCAAGCCGGGTGCTGACATCCAGCGTATCATAAACAAAGGTAGCGAAAGCCATTAGTCCAAAGGAAATTCCAAAAGCTGCATTAATACCTATAAGCTCCAGGAATTTTCCTATACCTGAAGCATAAATAAAATTCGGGGCTTTATTAATAAGCGGATTATCTTTAACCAGAATCATTACACAAGACAAAGAAATAACAGCAACCAATCCTTCCAGAAGCATGGCTCCATAACCTATCATTTTGGAATCACTTTCTTTTTGCAGTTGTTTACAGGTGGTTCCGGTGGCGACTAAAGAATGAAATCCCGAACATGCTCCGCAGGCTATTGTAATAAAAAGCACAGGGAACATCGGAAAAAGAAAAGAATTTAAATCACCGGAGATTTTTGTAAATGCAGGATATTCAACTTTGTATCCGCCAAACAGGATGCCGATAAAAGAAGCTAATAACGCAGCATAGAGGAAATATCCGCCTAAATGTCCCCTGGGCTGAAGCAAAAGCCACATAGGCAACAGTGAAGCCACAAAACAATATGCAAGAATAAATATATCCCAGATTTTATGCGCTTTTAAATTATCAGTTGCTAAAAATTGTGCCAAATCAAAAGGAATATATTTACCGATCCAAATAGCAAAACCTACAAGAAAAATAAATAAAACAGTAGAAACTGAAAGGCTGACTTTTGTGTATTTAAGCATCAATCCCATGAAAATGGGAAGTATTATATAAAGTAATGAAGACGTTGCTATCGCTCCTCCTCCGACCTTTTCGCCGGAATCTAAAGTGATTGTGCCGATAAAAGAACTGGCAGTAATATCCGTAAAAGCAACTATTATGTAAATCAGGGCAATCCATACAAAAATCATAAAGATGATATATGCGTGATAGGATACATTTTCTCTTACTACTTCTGTTATAGATCTTGCTTTATGTCTTATTGAAGCTACCAGAGAACCCATATCATGAATTCCGCCGATGAAGATTGAACCGATTACAATCCATAAAATGGCCGGGACCCATCCAAACATGACTCCGGCAAGAATCGGTCCTGTAATCGGACCTGCGGCGGCAATAGCAGAAAAATGCTGTCCAAGGAGAAGTTTTGTGGGGGCAGGGACATAGTCCACACCATCTTCCATTTCAATTGCAGGGGTAGTATTTGAATCATTTATCTGAAAAACTTTTGAAGCGAGAAATTTTCCATATGTTAAATATGCTATTATAAAAATTATGCTTATTGATAAAACGATAAACAGAACACTCATTCATTTCCCTTTCGTTTAGAGCGAGTCTCTTTAACATATTTTAATTTTAAGTAAAATTTTATTTTCTTAAATTCTTTATTATGACAATCTTTTCTTTAAAAAATGTTTTTATTTATTAAATTTAAAGGATTGCCCCCAATTAACAAAGTTATAAGATTTTTATTACTTCTTTTAATATTATTTACGTTAATATATTTCCACCTGCCTTTCTTCACCGAACAAAAGATTTTGCCTCATTTATTCAAGTCTTTAGGATTTGATTCTTTCTCAGGAAAAGTTGAAGAATTAACACTTACCAAATTTCACATCGCTAATGTAAATATTGGAGGAGAACAAAATACTTTTTTAATGATGCCGTCTTTAAAAGCTGATTATTCTGTTTCCGGATTAATAAAAGGAAATCTAAACTCAATCTTAATTAACGGATTTAATTTAAATCTGGAATACAAAGATAATGCCTTTATAACACCCGGGCAAATTATGTCAAAATCTCTAAATGATAAATCTGGCAGCTCCACAGGGCATCCAATATGTTTTAAAGTTAGATTACTTGAGATACTGGATTCTTTTATTAATCTTAAATTTAATAATGACTTAACAATTATCCCAATTAAACTTGAATTAAAATTACTTTCTGAAATTGAAAATCACGCGGTTAAATATCAATTTAATTTTGAAACATTTTCTTTTTTGGGTATTTTTGAAAGCGTTATCTCGATTGATTCAGACTTCAAGAATATTGCTATTAAATTAAAGCCTAAAAATCTTAATTTTAATTTAAACCGGATATCCTCGAAATTTACGGATTTAAATATTAATGGTTCTTTAACTCTGGATTTAAATATAAAAGATAACATAAGTGCAGATTGTCAAATTTTACTTACGGATATGAATATTTCAATACCTGAATCAAAACTTGAAATAGAAGGCCTAAATCTTAAATTAAAATTTGATGATTTATTAAATTTAAAAAGCGCACCCAAACAAAGTCTTTCATTTAAAACTTTAAAATTTGAAGATTTCGAACTTACGCATGGAGATATTATTTTTCAGGTAATCTCAACTTCATCTTACATTATAGAGGCTACTAGTTTTTCATGGTGCGATGGATTTATAAAAACACCTGGATTTGACATAATTGAAGGAAACGATTTAAGTTTTATTTTAAATTGCAATAAACTTAATCTGGCTAAAATTCTGGAACAATTAAAAACAGGTGAAGCTAGCGGAGAAGGAGAAGTAAACGGAGATATCCCCATCAGTTTTAATAAAAATGAAATTATAATTAAAGAAGGATATCTTTTTTCTACGCCAGGTCAAACCGGATATATACGGTTTAAACAATCCGCCATTAATACAACCACAATAGAACAACAATCAATTCAAACCGCAATTGCTGTGGAGGCTTTAAAAGACTTCCAGTACGATAAAGCAAAATTGTTATTTGATAATGTAAATGAAGAGCTTGTTATAACTTTGGAAATGAGCGGGAAACCGGTAAATCCTTTACCTTTTGGTTATGATAAAAAACGCGGATTATATTTGGCAGATAAGAATTCTGATGCAAAAGCAAAATTTCAGGGAATTCAATTTGATATAAATTTCAAGGTGCCGTTAAATAAATTAATGTTTTACAAAAAACGTTTGAATGACCTGGTTAACTAAATCCTCTATTGTTGTAGACAAAAAAAACACATGTAGCTCTTGATTTTTCTTATAGTTCGAGTATATTTAAGAATGAATTATTTTTTACAGTTTAATAAAAATATATTATACTTTGTTTTTTCACTATTACTTTGCTTTTCTGCATTTTCTTATGAAGTTGAATATTCTACATTAGCTAATAATAGTGTTTTTAATACTAACTCATTTCGTCAGATAATTGAATTATCAGAAAAAATTGATGTAATTTTAAATGCTTATGAAGATTCAGAAAAAGGTTATCAGGAATTAAACAGTATTTTTTATACTACTCTAAACAATAATTTCTCTGATAATGTTTGTTTAATTTACAGTAAACATCCTGAAAACAAAGTTTTTTTTCTGGTCAATTTTGACACATCACAAGTTTTTAATTTTTATAAAACAAAATCACATTTTATAAAAGAGAGAGCAAAAGAACATGAAAATATTAACGGATTAAATATTGATTTATTTGATTTATCGGAAGATTTGCTTAATCAAATTATTCTTCTTGATGATATAATTATTATAAATCCGGAAAATATACAGACGGTTTCAGATATTAACACCCGTACAGATAATTCTAAATTATTAAATAATTCAACTGAAGAATATTTTTTCTCTGAAAATTTGAATCTTTTTATTCAAAGAAAACCACTAAAGATAACTGATTCCGGTGTTAAAGAAGCTGCAAATTCACTTGGAATAAGACTTTGGTGGGATGATGAAGGTTATATTGGGATGATTAGTTATTATGACTCAATGCGTTTATTTAATAAGCTTGGAATTAAATTGATGTCTCCATTAGATTACTGGACGGTTCTTAAGGATGCCTTTATTGCCAATGACATAAGTTTTATACGAGAACTCTTATCAAAAAGATATGCTGAATGGTTAAATGTTTTATTTTTTAAAGAAAATGAAAAATATTACATGATAGAGCATCCCTGTATAAATGAAAAAGGACTCTGGGACAGAGAAAAAGATAAGTCCGGAATATTAGAAGTCACGCCTCCTGAAGGACGTCATGCCTGGTTCCATTTTCCTGCTTTGAATGAAGTCTTTGAAATAATTGATACTAAAACAGGTTTCCCGAAAAAAGAAAAAGTTGAAGAGGAAAGAGGCAGCGGTATCTATACTTTTAAATACTGGGATATATATACAAGTTTAATTGAAAAGATGAATTTGACTGCTATAAGAGGAAGAGTGACTTCTTCAGACTCACCTTCTATAGATTGCGGAATGCCCCCGGATGTTAACAACGCAAAGAAAATAATGTTAAGACCCTGTCGTACCGAATTGCTTTCCCCTCCAATAGATGCTTCTTTATTTCAGATAATAAAAGAATTTATCTTCCAATATGATACCGCGATGAAGAATGGAAAATATTCGGAATTTTATGAAAAAAATAAAGATAAAATACTTGAACTTATAAAATCACTGAACCGTGAGCTGACCGGGAAATTTAAGGTTAGCCAGGAAAACAGTTATATAAAAATCCGTGAAAAATATTCAGATATTTTAGGTTTCTTAAAAGTTTATGCCATAGCAAATGATTCAGATTCGTTAAAGTCAATAGATGATGTATCTAAACATTTTTTTAAGATTGATTCCAATACTGCGGAATTTACCGATTTCAAAGAATTTATTAAGAGTAGTCGTAATCGCCTTGAATCTGCACTTGATCCGGCTCATCCTAAACCTATAGTTTTTGTTATGGGACATAGAAATCCCGATACAGATACAGTTATAAGTTCCTCTTTTGAGGCATACCGCAATTATATTTTAAATCCGGATATTACTTATATTCCTGTTGTGCAGAATCCTACTTTACCTGATGAAGTTGGTTATTTATTTGATGATAAAGAACTATCAGATTCAATATTGCTTACCGACAAGGAAGGAGATAAAGAAATATATGAAGCCGCTCACAATTCCGGACAGGCTAACTGGATTTTAGTGGATCATAATGAAAGTGCATTCCAGAAATTTGTAATTTCAATTTTAGATCATCATAAAGTTTCGGAAACCGCATTAAATCAGGATGTAGCGCAAACGATTGAAATAATTGGATCTACAACAGGCATGGTGATACAGAGATTTTACGGAATGGGGATGCAATTTGATAAGAAAATGGCTGAAATAGCATATGAGGCAACACTGATGGATACCGAAAACAGAACACCCAAAAAAACAACACTTAAAGATTCTTATGTAATGAATATTGTACAAAGTATTGCAAATATTGTTGATGAAGTAACCGAAGAATCGAAAATATTTTTTCAGAAATTAATGAGTGTTCTTTTAAATACTAATAATCCTTATAACTTATTTAACCGAGATTATAAAGAAGACGGAGGTTTTGGATTTGCAGTTGCAAAGATGAAGAATGTTTTCTCTGATATTGGTGAACCATACCCTGAAAAACTGGAAGTTTTAAATCGAATGGTTGAACTTGCGAAAGAAAACAACCGACAAAAAAATTTTCCCCTTACTTTGATTAAAGTTGCTGATTATGAAGAAGACAACGAAACAGTAAGAAAAGAACGAATGTATTTTCAATTTTCAAAAGACGTTTCAGAAAATTTTAAAAACACGATAATGAACCTTTTTGAAGTTATTTTGCAAAAAGAGTTTAAGGGACTCCCTTTAGAAATTCAAAGAGCAGAATCTTATGTTGAATGGAGCGGTGCAGGAATGCAATTATCACGAAAGAAAGTTGCTCCGGTTTTGGAGCCTGTTGTAAAAGCTTTCAATGAATATTTTTATTCTGATGCTATTAACAAATATGTAAGACGTGATTTTTTAAAGATTACGGATAAAGGAGTACTTCAAGCTGCAAAGCAGTTAAACATACAACTTTCATCTGATGAGAATGGTAATGTAAATAATTTAACCCCTGTTGATCTTATTAGGCTTGTTAAAGAACTTGAAGGCTCAATTTTAACACCTTCCGGGTATCTGGCAATTCTGCTTGAAGCGAAAGAAAAAAATGATTTACAGATTCAAACAAATCTTACCTCACATGAATTTACGGAAATTTTAAATATTGTCGTGCTTGAATATGACAAGTACCTCGAAACAGGAATTTGCATAATTAATCCGGAAGCAAGAATTACTGAAAATGGCGAAGCTGAATTTTTCGGAAAACGAGTAAAATTAAAAATACCTTTTTCTGAACCTGGTTTAATTGACTGGCAAAAAGTTTCTCCTGAAACAGGAATCCCTGTGGAGGTGTTAAAACCAGGGGAAAAAGTTGACGGAGATAAAGTGCTTTCAAGATACTGGTCTCCCAATCCTGATAAAGCCTGTGTGTTTGCCAGAGGAAGTATTTTTATTTACCAGATTCCGTGCATGGATGGAAAAGTTAAAATAAATGAAAAACAGCCAAGCATAGGTGTAAGACTTATTCGTTCAGAAATTTCGCCGGCAAAAGTTAATTATAGAATTTTAGGCGACAGCATTGTTGTTGAGGTTGATAGTGATTCTGGAAAAAGAATTTATGTGGATGGAGTAAAATTGCCGATTAAAGATATTACTGAAGAAATTAATATGGAACTCATTGATGTGGATTTTTCAAAGCATTCTTTGAATCTGGATTCATATACAAAAAATATGTTTCCTGAAAGAGTTCTGGATGCCATAGGAAAAGGGAATATTGGTGAAATACAAATTCATTATGGTCCATTAAAAGAAGTAAAAAAGAAAAATCCACTATTACTTAAGACCTACGAAGATATGAGTCTTATTGATCCTGATGACTGTAAAATCGGGTGGTATGTAAAAGAAAATGAAAACGGGAAACTTGATGTTATTATAACGGATATAAGGGGAAAATCCAAATTAAAGCATCAGTTATATGTTTTAAAATATTTTGGAATAAATAATTATACCGTTATTTCCTATGAATTTGATTTTGTAAATTTCGCAAAAAAGAAACTCTTTGAAGGAATGAAGGGACGATATCCTTATTCTTTTAACGTTGGGAAATCTATTTTAGGCAGAAAAATTTTAAGAAAAAGCGTATATGCGGCAATTTTCCTGAAGCTGAAAAGTGACATGATTCAAAGTGGAGAACAAAATATTCAGAAATATTTAACAGCAATGATTAATAATGCTGCAAACAATATTGATATTAAAAATGATTTGAAAAGTTTTTTCAATGATGAACATGTAAAAACTACCATGCAAAGAATGCAGGTAATTCTTGATGAGAATCCGTCCAAAGATGATTTGGTAACATACTGGCAGGCTTATGGCGATGCAGTTGAAGATTATGTAAGACTGATAAGAACCATTAACACAGGTTTTCTGGATTCCACAAAATTTGCAAAAAGACTGGAGGCTTCTGAAGGGATAAATGATATTATTTTTACTTACAATGGAATGGTTAGTTTTCAAAGTAATGGGAATAAATACAATGTAAATCTATCTGAATTTATTGAGTTTAAAGAAAATCCAAAAAGCATGAATCCTCAGGTGGGATTTAAAAATGACATTACAGAAAAAGATTTAATAAATAATAAAATTCTAAAAGAAAATCCAGGCTTACAAAATGCCTTAATCAACATCTATCGCTTTGTTAATTTATTTTCAGGAAAAATCATCAAACTCCCGAATATCGAAAATTTAAATGAAATTGAATATTTGGATGAAAAATTTTATGAAGACAATGTTGATAAGGATGTTTTTGATATTTCCATTTTAAGGCGTCCGAAAAATTCTGAATTAAATGAAACCGTATTTGAGCCGGTTGGCAGGTATCCTTTCGGGTCTTTATCTGCGGATTTTGCAGAAGCCGCAGTAGAATCAGGTGCAAAGTTTTATTTTCATGTAGGAAGCTGCGGCGCTTTCTTTGAAGAAAATGATGTTTCAAAATGGAATTTAAAGAAAGGGGATATAATTCTTCCGTATGAGGTATATAATAAACAGGGGAAATTTCTTGGCACAGTTGATACAAAAAAAATGCTTGGAAGCATAAAAAGTGTTCTTAATAAATCCGGATTTCCATACAGAATTTTAAAATATGAAAATGATGGAAATTTAGTTTTTGTCGATGGAATCGAGTCTGTTGCAAAGGCTCCGGTAAATTTAATCAACATCGTATTAACAAAACATACAAGTGTGGATACTCCGTTAGAAGAAGATGAAACATTAGTTAAAGAGTATAAAAGATTAGGAATAAGAAGCGTTGATTGTGAATCGGCAAAAGTTGTGGAGCGCGTACAGGAACTAGGAAAACCTCTTCAATATGAATTTATGTTCTGGATGGCAGATTTACCAAGCCAACCTGGAGAAGACCTTTCAACTGAAAAAGACGGGCAAACAATTAATGAAGCAACATATTTCCGTAAAGTAAAAGGGATTTTGGCAGACATATACACGCATTTAAGATTTCAGGAAGACCGGGAAGGAAAAATCTTTTTACCTGCAAACATAAGAAAAGTCTCAAAACTTGAAGAAACCCCTCTTATTGATGATATTAACAAAGAGCCGGACTCTAATTTTGCCCTTTTATTAATAGGCGCAACTTCTGCCGGAAAAACAACTTTTATAAAAAAATGCGAGGCAATGATTAAGGGACGTAAAATAAAAGGTTTTGAACTTGATAGATATTTTAAAACCAAAGCAGAACAGCAAAAAGATGAAAACGGAGTTTTGCAGTTTGATATTCCTGAAGCTCTAAGATGGGAATGGATAGAAGAAGATTTAAAAAAACTTTTAAACAGTGAAGAGATTGATATGCCTTATTATGATTTCGCGAATGATACTTTTGAAAGACATAGCGGAACAAAATTAAAACTTGAAAAAGGCGATGTGTTTTTGATTGATTCCATTCATGCCAGAAATCCCATTATTTTAAATGCAATTAAAAATATCAGACATGCATCCGTTTATCTTGACTGTCCTAGAATTATCAGGCTTCTTAGGCGGATTAGACGAGATATTCAGTCACGCGGAACCAGTGTTGAATTTACATTACAGTTATGGCCCGGAATAGAAAAAGCTGAAGACAAATTCATACTGCCAAATAAAAATGTTTCTGATTATGTTTTTTCCACAATGGGAGATGATGAGCTTTTAGCTTTAAGGCCGTCTCTACTGCCAATTTTATATCAAGCTCTTGAAATTGTCCGAGATAAAAAAATCAAAGAAGATATTTTTAACCTGATTAATATTCTCGATGCAAACTTTTTGTATAAACAAATTGTTATGCAAAATAATATCGGTACAATGTTTTTAAAAGGCGGCAATGATGGAGGACTTAACCCGGAAATAAAACCTTTGATATTGAAAAAACTGGATGAACTTGGTTTTAATGTTATTGAAGGACCAATTCATAAAATTTCTTTTAAAGAAAAATTAAAACGCTGGGGCAAAGGATATTTCTACTGGCATTTTTTGAAAAAAATCATTGATAATAAAAAGCTGTCAAATTCTTTTGTTAATGAATTAAAAAGATGCATGGAAAATGGAGATGAAGAAGGTTTTAATAAATGGGTTCAGGAAGCCATGAAAATTGCGAAAGACGATACGCAATTAAAGAATGCGCTTTTAGTTTATGATTATTACTCAAGTGATGGACAATATCTTTTTATAACTCCCAAACCCGGGCTAACAATTGATACAGAAGGTTTGTCATTTCAGAAATTCGTAAAACGTAAAATTGTGGGCGAAACAGTTTGTTATAATTCAAAGAAAAATGAACTTCGACGAATTATTGCAGATGAATTAAAGATCGGCGGCAAATTGCGTGCAATTATGGAAAAATCCCTAGAAATTGAAAAAGAGGATGAGGTGTTTTTATCTTCAAAATTTAATGCCATACATTGTCCCGATTTTGATGGAATAAGCGATGAAGATGAGTTTTTAAATGAATTTTTCTGTATGAATAATGAAGATATTTCTATTCTTATCAATTTATTAAATAAACGAATTATTAAACTTGAGACTCAAATAAAATACCAACAGAAACCTCTTACAGACAATTTTTCATTGATAGAAGACATCAATAAAGCCGCATAACATTTTTATTTTCACAAAATTGCTATTTCAAAATATAATTATAATTGATATTCTTAATTTCTGAAAATTAAAAGTGCTAAATCTAAGCATATAAATAACAGGAGAGAGCATGATAAAAACAAAAATTATGTTAATTTTTTCGTCTTTACTTCTTATGTCTTTGGGGTGCACACTTCAAACGAAGAATGAAGTCGAAGTAAAACCAATGCACATAACCATTGATGTAAATCTGAA
>AMFJ01001911.1_pt1 | contig 10643 bp, 10 predicted proteins | sample 427208 | NCBI WGS metagenome assembly AMFJ01 (sample SAMN02954298, study PRJNA114691) | groundwater metagenome | biome: aquatic; feature: subsurface aquifer; material: sediment; isolation source: subsurface aquifer sediment | place: USA: Rifle, CO | collected 2008-08
CGTGAAACCGATCCAGCCAAAGGTTTGCCTAGCTTTCTCTAAGCCAGTTTAGACATGTACAAAAACCACCTTCGGGTGGTTTTTTATTGCGGCATCAAGCAGTATAGAAGCAAGCTGGCACAAAAAGAACTACAACAATGCATCCGAATATTGAATACATCATTCAACAATACGACATCGTTTTATTTGATGCTGTTTGCGTGATCTGTAATGGCTGGACACGGTTTCTGATTAAATACGATAAAAAGATTCAGTTTAAACTGGTTTCCGCCCAATCGCCTTTAGGTACAGCTCTGCTCGAACATTATCAGATGCCCACTGAACATTACACCACGATGCTCGTCATTCAAGATGGCACACTCTATACCGAATCGACTGCCTTGCTGAAGGTGCTGCAGCATCTCGGTTTTCCCTTTAATTTAATGAGCGCAGGTTATTTGGTTCCGCGTTTTATCCGGGATTTTCTGTATCGTGTGGTCGCTTTAAATCGTTACACGCTATTTGGTAAAACCAAGTATTGCCTGATCCCATCCAGCGAAAATAAACGCCATTTTCTGGAAGAAGCTGTCCGTGTTGGCCATTCAACGCATCCCACAGGAAGAGCAGGAAGTGCTTAAACAATGATCCGCTTGCCTTCCCGTATGCAGTAAAATGGATTAATCAACTTGGAAGAATGCTTGATGATCTCATGCAACTCATGTTCCGGTGCATCCCGGTCTTCATCCGTGAGTTGAAAAGTACGGTAATGAATCGCCAGTGAACATTTAGCCTGCAAGTCATGATGGGCATGAAAGGCATCTTCCGGATTCATATGGATCGCGCGCATCAGTTCACGCGGTTCATACGCTCCAATTGGAAGTAAAGCAATTCGTGGCGCCCCCAGACGCTTACGAATTTCTTTAAAATGTGAGGCGTAGCCACTATCTCCGGCAAAGAAACAATGTTCCTTGCCATATAATAAAGAAAAGCCTCCCCAGAGTGCGCAGTTCTGATCGCGCATGCCGCGCCCTGAGGCATGTTGAGCCGGCGTATAGACAATCCGGATCTCTTCAAAAAAGGCATTTTCCCACCAGTCCATTTCATGCACGGTATAATGTTCTGGCAAATACCAGGCATTACCCAGACCAGTATAAATAGGCATCTCAAAAGTGTTGTACAGCCATTCCAGACTAGCCAGATCCATATGATCATAATGGTTATGGCTGAGCAGTACGGCATCAATCTGAGGTAATTCATCCAAGGCAATGCCAGCCGGAATGACCCGCTGCGGCCCTGTAGAAGCCGATGGACTGGCATATTCAGCCCAAACCGGATCGGTCAGGAAGTTATAGGGGCCGATCTGAATTAATGTGGTTGCGTGACCAATAAACCAGACTTGCCAGTCATCCAGAGCTGCATCTGGACGCTGCTGTGGCAATGCGCGTGGACGAGAAAAAAACTCGGCACGCTCTTCATCAAGATTAACATTCCAGGTTTTGGATTTTCGGGTAATGAGCCATTTGTATAAATCAAAGCGACCACGCGATAGAGAAGCATGCTCAAGATTACGAAACTGTTTTCCGTCGAAATGATCTGAATGCAGATACTCAAACACTGGCTTAGACCAGAGATGTTTCCAACTGGATTCCGTGATTAACTGGAATTTTTTAGTTTTGAGAAGATCTTGCATAAACATCCACTATTTATTATTCGCTATATGCAAGACAGCAACCTCTTGAAATGGTCAAGCGGTGCATCTTTTAATGAGCATACAAACTAAAAACAGGCACACTGCAACATAGTATGAAATCCGTCACAGAAAATCATGTATGTTTTTGTTATTTTTAGCAAAAAAATGGCATTTCATCGGCCTTGTGGCTGGCTGAAGCCTTGGATTATCTAGAAAAATATTGCTCTTGCCCTTCTGTCTAAAAATGCAAAATGATACTAAACATTTATAAGCTCATGCTAACAAAAGAGCATGCCTGTCCATTGATGATTTTATGATGGAATTCCCCATACCTCAGTATCATCACATCAATTGTGCGAGAAAGGCAAGCTGAGATCAAAATACCAACCTCAAGCGATTTTTAGATCTTTATACACGTCCCTGGGTACGTTCCAGCCAGACGGCCTGAGTTTGTGGTTTCACAAACAGGGTAATAATTTCCGGATGGATCTGTTTGATCTGCGCTTCAATCCGGTTGACGCAGGCTTCAATTTCATCAGAAGTGAGATCATCCTTGAATTCCAGACTTAAGGAGGCAATGACCTGATGCGCGCCCATCTGCTCGGTGAGTACACCATTGGCGCTATAAACCGCAGCATCCTGCTGGGCAATGTTAAGTACATTTTCACGCAGTCTAGGATCTGCTGTTTCACCCAGCAATAAGCCTTTGGTTTCACGTGCCAGCAACCAGGCTGATACTGCCAGTACCACACCAATCAGAATAGAGGCAGCACCATCCAGCTCAGGGATATTGAGTTGATGAGCCAGGAAAATCCCGATCAGGGCAATAAAAAGACCTACTAGCGCAGCAGTATCTTCGAATAATACGGTAAAGGTGGTCGGATCTTTACTGCGCCTAAAAGCTTCAAAATAGCCCATCTTCCCTTTCATTTTACGGAAGGTTCTTAAAGCTACGGTCCAGGAGAATCCTTCACACAGAATCGCAATGCCCAGCACAATATAGTTGATCATCGGATCCTGCATTTCTTCAGGATGAATAATGTGCAGAATGCCTTGATAGATGGATACAATCGCACCCAGTGCAAAGACCATCAGGGCCACAATAAAGGCCCAGAAATACAGTTCACGGCCATAGCCAAAAGGATGGTGGGCATCTGGGCGCTGCTCTGCCTTTTTCATGCCGTACAGCAACAGAATTTCATTCAGGGTATCGACCACCGAGTGAATCGCTTCACTCAGCATCGCAGAACTATTGGTAATATAGGCTGCGACGAATTTAACCAGCGCAATAGCCAAGTTACCAAATAACGCTGCATAGACCACAATTTTATTAGATTCAGATGACATTCAAAGTTGTCCTAGTTTTTCCTCAAACAGATGGATCTATTTGATTTTTCATTTTATCTCTTTGCATCTTAATAAACTGCTGCGATAAATTGTTTATTGTTTTGTTGTTCTCATTTTTAATCGGAATCTTCATGGCTGTGATTGTCCTTACTTCTGCCGATCAGTATCCTCAGCTCCTAGAATTGTGGGAGCAATCTGTCCGGGCCTCTCATCATTTTCTGAATGACGAGCAGATCCTGCAGATTCGCCAGCAGATCATGGAGTTTGGCTATTTTGATCAGGTACAATTGTTTCATGTGGAACATCAGCAGCAGGTTCTGGGCTTTATGGGCATTGCCGGCCATAAACTGGAAATGCTGTTTATCTCCTCTGATGCTTTCCGGCAAGGCATTGGCAGTCAGTTATTGCAATATGCACTTGAGCTGGGTGTGACTGAAGTGGAGGTGAATGAGCAGAACCCTGATGCGACTGCTTTCTATTTAAAACATGGTTTTGAGATCATCAGACGCTCAGAAACCGATAGCGAAGGTAATCCCTACCCGATTCTGCATCTACAATTGAAAAACTAGAAAGGAAGCCAAAGCTTCCTTTTAGGTCTAAATTTAACTCGAACAATCTATTTTAAGATTTAAAAAAATACTGCTCGCGCCATTCTTTCCAGAAATACATCACGATCCCGAACATCACCACGGCAATTCCGGCAAAGGCATGACTGCTGATCACTTCGTTATTCAGGGTTGCACCGAGAATCAGGGCAATGATTGGCGTCATCACATTGCTGAGGGATACGGTGGATGCGGCCAGACGGCGAATCAGCCAAAAATAGCACAGCATCGCCACAATCGAAGACAGGATCATGGTAAAACCAAAGCCGAACAGTGCCTGCATACTTGGCATTTGTGTTGGGAAAGATTGCCAGATAAAAGGAATGATTAGTAATGATCCCAATGAGGAAACAATCAAAGAACCGGTGGCTTGGGACATCGGTTTTAAAGGAGCATTGATCTGCTTCACCCAGAAAATCGAGTTAATATAAGACACCATGCTAATCAGCATCAGTACTACACCCCACGGATTCACCTTACTATCTGCTGACTCCGCAAAGACAAAACTTAAACCACCGACTGCCACAGCCATACCGAGCCATTGCAGCCAAATCAGACGATTGGTTTTCAGGATGACATGCCCGATCAGACCTGCAACCAGTGGTGAGAAACCGAAAATCAATGCCATTAAGCCAGAGGTCAAATAATTCGCCGCCAGATAGATAAATAACTGCGCACCAATGAGGTTCAGACTACCTGCTACATAGCTCATCATGGAGGTTCGATCAAATGGCAATGGATTACGCATGGCAGCCAAGATCGCCAACGCCAGCAGAGAAGCGCCGAAATAACGGATGATCAGCACCCACATCGGGTGCACTTCCTGCACGCTCCAGACAATCGCCAGTGGCGTTGCTGCCCAGATCAGCACCAGCAAGGCATAAATACTTGCCGTCACCAGCATGGGAGATGAATTTGAATTCATAAAAGACTCAATTAAATTTTAATCAGAAAGAATTGAACTAACTTCTCGCTCAAATCCACAATCAACAATACTGATGGAGGCAGGGATGCCACCGCTAAACTGGGATATAGGGATATATCCTCAGTTTAGCAAAAGATTTTTGTTACTTTTCATCTTTGAAAAGTAAGCCAAACCTACACAAAGCCATTTCAAATCACAATGGAATGTGAGGTCATGACAGTACAATCTGACAGACATAAAAAAGCAGACCCAGGTTGCCCGAGGTCTGCCCTTTTGTAAACTCAGATTACTTCACAAGTTTACGAAGATCCTGGCTGAGATCTAAATATTTATCTGCTTCAAACGCTGCATTCTTGCTGATCAGTTTTTTCAGGTGACGCATTTCTTTTGCCGCATTTACAGTAATACCGCCAACAATAACGCCATCAGTCACACCAAACATCACGAATGATGATTCAGCGCGAAGCTCTGGATTGATTTCACCACGAACTTGCCATTCAGCAGCCGCCATATCACCTACGAACTGGTAGTTGATGTCCAACTGATCTGTCCAGAACCATGCTGGATTTGGAGTCGGATGCTCAACGCCCATCACATGGCGCGCAAAGATCCCTGCTTGCAGGTTGGCATTTTCCCAAGTTTCTACACGACGGTGGTTACCGCAGTTACGAAGTTGAGTTGCCACATCACCCGCTGCATAGATGTCTGCATTTGAAGTCTGGCAGTTTTCATTCACTTTAATTGCGAAGTCAACATCCAGGCCAGCTTCAACTGCCAACTGTGCATTTGGCACGATACCAATACCATAAACTACAGCATCAGCGCGAAGCTCTTCACCACCCTCAAGGGTAATTACAACTTCTTCACCCTCCAGTTTGCAGTCCGCAATCTTGGTTTCCAGACGAACGTCGATCCCTGCCAGACGTTGTTGCTCTAACAGGAACTCGCTCAGAATACGTGGCGAACAGCGGCCCATCACCATAGGACCCATTTCGATCACAGTTACCTGGCATTCTTTAAAACGTGCAGAAGAAGCCAGTTCCAGACCGATGACACCACCGCCGATCAAGACAATACGACGGCCTGATTGCAATACCGGTACTAAAGCTTGTGAATCTTCTAGGTTACGTAGCGTATAAACATGTTTACCCAGCGCATCGAAGTTCGGCAGACGACGAGCTGCGCCGCCTGTAGCAAGCAACAGTTTGTCATAAGCAACAACGTCACCATTTTGAAGTTCAACCGTATGCGCTTCAGCGTTGATTTTTGCCACGCCATTACCACGAATAGTTTCTACACCAAGTTCCACCAGTTTTTCTTCTGACAGAATCTCAATCTTGGTTTCTTCAGGCTTTAGAATCACATCCTTAGACAGTGGTGGACGCTCATAAGGAAGATGCGTTTCATCACCGATCAGAATGATTTTACCTTCGTACTTGTTGCCACGAAGTTCTAAAATCGCGCTTGCACCTGCCTGGCCAGCACCTACAATTACGATGGTTTCGATGTTGCTCATGTCTTTAACCTTTTAACTCTGCAGATACGATGCCGAAGCCCGCAATCCATTCACTGATTTCTTCATAACAGTGCGTTGTCATTTCGTACTCGCCCATTTCGCTTAAAGCAGCAAATGCAGCCATCCACGAACGAACTTCCTGACCACCACAGCCACCGTCACGGCGGATTTCAGCTTCAGTCATGGCTTCAAGTGCAGCGAAGTCGGCATGCTTGAATTTTTCAAGCAATGCGATATCCCATTCAGCATTCAGAGGAACTGCAACAGAGGTGTCGCCTGCTGCCAATTTCTGGCCCACTGCAATAATTTTTGACTGACGCGCGTTACGTGCTTCAGGTGTCGGGTTACGACCAGCAATCAGGAAATCTTCCACTTCTGGAGGTACAGAACCCATTTGCGGAGTTGGTGGATCATGTGACAGACCACCTGTACCCAGAACAAGTACACGCTCATTTTCAAGGTTCAGAGATTTGATGAACTGACCTACAGCACGGCCTAAAGCGATGGTACGCTTCGTGGTTGGCATTGGTGCTGCAGCGCCATTAATGAAAATTGGAATCGTTGGATAACGATCAAGTTTGCCTTCGCACAGGAAGTGCAATGGCTGAGTCACGCCATGGTCGGCTTGCATGCGGTAAGAATACGCAACGTCCACACCTTCATCGAGTACACGACGCACTAAGCCCAGTGCTTTGTCTTCTGGTACATCAATGTGTGCATTGTCTTTACCATAGTCCCAGTCACCTGCAGCAGTCGCGCGAATGCCCACGCAGAAGCTCGGCATCAGGTCATAGAAGAAACCATTGAAATGGTCAGGACCAAAGGTAATGATCAGGGTTGGGTCGTAAGCTTTCACTTCAGCAGACAGTTTTTCAAACGCTTCACAAACAGCCTGTTCTTTGCGTTTTTCCTGCGGTGAAGCAAATTCCATTAAAGGACTGTGCGACGCACAAATAAGTTTAACGGCCATGAGAGACTCCTTAAAAGGAAGGCAGCCAAGAACAGGCTGCCGAAAAGTCCATTTCAGACTAGATTTTTATTCGTCAAAGAAACCGGCACGTGGCTGACGTAAGCCGCGAATACCCAGACCGCATTCTGCATTGATCAGAACGCCAGTCAAAGGACGGTTATTTTGACGAGATGCCAAGAGCACATATGAACCTGTCATATCTTCCGGCTCAGGTAAGAAATTCAGTGGCATGCCACGGGCGATTTTCTCAGGATCACGTGCATCGAGCAGGCCAAGATTTTCCTGACCCAAAGATGCAGCACCTTTGATATTCACATTCATACCTGATGGCGCAACGGCGTTTACGCGGACTTTAGGTGCAAGTTCGTAAGCCAGTTCTTTCATAATGCCTACACCCGCATGTTTCGATGCTGTGTAAACTGGACCGCCACCTGCAGAATACAATGCAGAATTTGACAGCGTGAAAATGATCGAACCTTCAGATTTCACGAGCTCATCCAGTGCAGCTTTCGCGCCCAAGATCAGAGATTTGGTATTAATACCCATAATCTCATCAAAGGCTTTTTCTAGCTGCTCACCTGAAGTATTGACGATATCGGCGTAGTGATCCCAGATACCGGCATTACCCACGAAACAGTCGAGTTTACCGTAATGCTCTACAGTCGCTTTAACAGCACGGACGTTGTCTTCATAGCTGGCCACATCACCTGCGATTGCCAGCACACGGTCACCAAAATGTGCATTCAGTGCATCGACTTTAGACTGTGAACGCTGAAGAACGGCCACTTGTGCGCCCTCTTCCAGGAAACGTTCTACCAGTGCCCAACCGAGACCTGAACCACCACCAGTGATCAGTGCAACTTCGCCTTGTAGCCAACCCATGATTACTCTCCTGCCATCTCTACGTATAACGCACCATCTTCAAGTACAACTGGGAATGTTTGAATCGGGTCAGTTGCTGGTAAGCAAAGTGCCTGACCTGTTTTCAAACAGAAACGAGCTGCATGAAGTGGACATTCCACTGTACCGTCGTCTTCAAGGTAGCCTTCAGACATAGAAGCATTACCGTGTGAACAGCGGTCGTTCATTGCGAAGAATTCGCCACCGTTGTTGAATACTGCAAGCGCTTCGATACCGTTTACGCCGCAATCCACTTTTAACGCTTCGCCTTCGTCTAATTCGTCAACTTGGCAAACAAAAATCTTATTCATTAGAAGAACACACTCAGGTTATGTGAGTTATAGGTAACTTGGTCAAGAGTGATCTTACGGTTGAAGATCTGGAAGCCCAGGCCGCCTTCAACTTTGCGGATCTTGTCATGACGTTTACCACAATAAATCGTAACGTCTTTCTCTTTCTGGGTACGGTACAGAAGGTATGTCACGTACACATCGTATTCGCCTTCAACTTCAGTCGGCTCAACAATCACGTTGCTCACCATGTGAGTGGTACGTGATGGAGGCTCTTCAGCCCAAGCCATACCTGTTTCCAGACGAGCAACACGACGTTCTAAAAGATCTTTCGAATCGTTGAACACCCAAGTGGTAGGTGGTTCAACTGAACGACGACGGTCACGGGTTTGTGCGTTTGGTGTGGTACGTAGCGTGTAAGAAATATCTTCAGCTAAGGTATCTAACCACTTGCGGAATTTCCAATCGTCTAGCAATTTTGCTTCGCGATACAGGAACTGACTAATTTGGTGATGAAGTTCTAAGCTGATTTGACTCATTTCATAAGCTCCTTCTCATATTCGTCAGCTGCTTTTTCCACGTCTTCCCATTTTTCATGGATCAATAAATCTGCCCAGCGGCGGTACATACCACGTGCTGCAGTTTCAGAGAAAATGTAGTTGGTGATACCCGGGATACCATCTTCACGTACTTTTTCGTTGCCTTTACCCATTTCCATAATGAGTTTGTTTTGACGCGCTTTATAACCACGTAAAACTTTTTGGATCTCGATCCAGTTTTCAGAGTCATCTTGCTCCAGGAAACCGGCTGGACCAAAGGCACGCGTTGCAGAACGTTCAAATGCTTCTTTCACTTCTTGAGATGCTTCAGCATCAGCAATACAGAATGCCCACACTTCAGTTTTGTTTGGACCACGTGGGTGCCATACACGAAGTGTTGCAGTACCGTTCAACCAAGACAAAGTTGGGAACATGGTGTTGTGACCTGCAAGACGCAATGCACGAGTCTCGCCTAGGCGCTCTTTAACTTCGTCGTAAGTTTCACGGAAGTAGTTGGCAACTTCACCGTCAACCCATACGTTTGCGTCTGGTTTCTCTGTAAAGAAGAAGCCTGAACCGTGACCACGTGAACCGTACTGGATCGCGTCTTTGGCAGCTTCCCAAACTGGACGAGCAGTTTGCGCAGCACCTAATTTTTTAGAAGATTCGTCGTCTGGTTTCGCGCCCAATACTTGGATCGCAGAAGCGTGAGAGAACAAGGCGTGATATTGGTCAGATGCAAACTGTTCCGCTGCAAATTTCCAGTTACACTCGATTTCCCACTTGTGTACACCACCAATGATTTCAGTACCACCTGGACGACGGTCAACAACGCCATCTAAATACCAAGCGATATCGCCCATGTATTCTTCTAGATCAGGTGTGGTTTCATCCCAACAAGCGAATACCAAGCCTTTGTAGGACTTCACACGATTCACTTCAACCAGACCCCATTGCTCTTTACATGCACCATGCGGATAAGCACGATCTTCCAGCGGGATATCTTTTAAAGAACCGTCAATGCCGTATGACCAGCCGTGGTACGGGCAAGTAAATGCACGGGTATTACCACAGTCAGCGAAGCTTACACGCATAGAGCGGTGACGACACTGGTTTAAAAATGCTTTGATTGAGCCATCTTTTTGACGTGCCACAATGATTGGATCTTCACCCATGTAGGTGTTGAAGAAATCACCAGCCTTAGGAATTTGGCTTTCATGGCAAAGGAATAACCAAGTACGACCGAAAACACGTTCGAGTTCTAATTCGTAAATGTCAGGATCTGTATAAATAGATGGCGTAATACGTCCATTTTGTGCATCGACTAAAGCATCGATTTCGCGCACATCAATTTTTCCACTCATGAAAAGCTCTCCTGTGACCTATCTTTGGCACAAAGTAATAGACTCAACTTTTCAACGATGATGGATTTGACAGCGTTTTTCGGGAAATATTTTTTTTGTTTCAATTAAGAGCTTAAAACAATTATTAAGCACGTGAATTTTTATATTAAAACATCTATTAATTCCGCCAGAGCATTTAGTTTATGAATGGGAAAATAATCTTCACGACATAGTTGTTTATAGATTATACTTTGAGGAAATTATAGTAAGACATTTTTTGGATTACTCTTTGGGTTGATGACATGGAATTACGACACCTTCGCTACTTTATCACCGTTGCTGAAGAGCTCAATTTTAGTAAGGCAGCACTTAAACTTTATACGGCTCAACCCTCACTTAGCCAGCAAATCAAAGACCTGGAAGAGGATGTCGGGGTAAAGCTACTCAACCGGACCAAACGTAAAGTAGAGCTGACCGAAGAAGGCGCAGTATTCCTGGAACAGGCTCGTCTCACCCTTGCACAGGCGGACAAAGCCGTT
>AMFJ01033962.1_pt1 | contig 10621 bp, 9 predicted proteins | sample 427208 | NCBI WGS metagenome assembly AMFJ01 (sample SAMN02954298, study PRJNA114691) | groundwater metagenome | biome: aquatic; feature: subsurface aquifer; material: sediment; isolation source: subsurface aquifer sediment | place: USA: Rifle, CO | collected 2008-08
CCCGAAGAGGGAGGGGACCCACCGTATGGTGGGGAGGATTTTCCGTGTTGATACAGATAACCGTTCTAATAAAAAGAGGCTAACCATTACTTTTTGGTCAGCCTCTTTCTCAAATAACTATTTAATTTGGGTTACATCATTCCACCCATTCCGCCCATTCCCGGGTTGCCCATAGGTGCAGGGTTTTCTTCTTTCTTCTCGGCAAGTACACACTCTGTAGTGAGGAACATACCTGCTATTGAAGCTGCATTTTCAAGTGCAATGCGTGTCACTTTAGTTGGGTCAATCACGCCGGCAGCATAAAGATTTTCAAATTTATCTGTACGGGCATTATAACCAAAGTCGTCTTTGCCTTCTTTAATTCTTTGAACAACTATGCTTGCTTCAACTCCTGAGTTCTCCACGATCATGCGAAGCGGCTCTTCAATTGCGCGGGCAATAATTGAAATACCGGTATTTTCATCTTCATTTGCTCCTTTAAGCTTTTTCAAAGATTCAATAGCACGGATGTATGCAACACCACCACCGGGTACTATGCCCTCTTCAACAGCAGCACGAGTTGCGCTTAGAGCATCATCCACACGGTCTTTTTTCTCTTTCATCTCCATTTCGGATGCTGCACCAACATAAAGTACTGCTACTCCGCCAGCCAGTTTTGCAAGACGCTCCTGAAGTTTTTCGCGATCGTAATCGCTTGTTGTTGCCTCCATTTGCATGCGAATCTGCGCAACCCTCTTGTCAATTAATACTTTTTCACCGGCGCCGTTAACAACGGTTGTGTTTTCTTTATCAATTGTTATCTTTTCTGCCTTACCAAGCATTTCCAGAGTGGCAGCATCAAGACGCAGACCTTTCTCTTCCGATATTACAGTACCTCCTGTAAGGATTGCTATATCTTCGAGCATCTCTTTTCTCCTGTCGCCAAAACCCGGAGCTTTAACAGCTGCAATTTTTAGTGTTCCGCGAAGGCGGTTTACTACGAGTGTTGCAAGAGCCTCTCCATCTACATCTTCTGCGATTATAACAAGTGACCTTCCGCTTTGAGCAACCGGCTCAAGAACAGGAAGCAGGTCCTTCATTGTAGATATTTTCTTGTCTGTGATTAGAATGTATGGGTTTTCAAGAACAGCCTCCATTTTCTCAGGATTTGTCATGAAGTAAGGAGATATGTATCCGCGGTCGAACTGCATTCCCTCAACTACTTTTACCTCTGTGTCTGTTCCCTTGGCTTCTTCAACTGTGATAACGCCCTCTTTTTTAACTTTGCTCATTGCTTCAGCAATAAGTTTTCCGATTGTAATGTCGTTATTGGCTGAGATTGTTGCAACCTGCTCAATCTTAGTTATATCGTCGCCAACAGACTGACTCTGTTTTTTAAGAGATTCAACAACTGCTGCAACAGCCTTGTCTATACCTCTTTTAAGGTCCATAGGGTTTGCTCCGGCAGTAACATTCTTAAGGCCAACTGTGATAATTGACTGTGCAAGAACTGTTGCTGTTGTTGTACCGTCTCCGGCCTGATCGGCTGTTTTAGAAGCCACATCTTTTACCATTTGAGCACCGATGTTTGCAAAACGGTCTTCAAGTTCAATTTCTTTGGCAACGGTCACACCGTCTTTTGTAATTTGAGGGGAACCGTATTTTTTGTCGATAATAACATTCCGGCCTTTAGGACCAAGTGTAACTTTAACAGCATTTGCCAAAGCGTCCACGCCCTCTTTCATTAGATTACGCGCTTCCAGATTGAATTTTATATCTTTTGACATATTATTTATGTTTTATATTTTTAAAGTAAATGATAGTAATTATTTAACAACTGCAAGAATGTCCGACTGACGCATCATAAGGTATACTTTGTTCTCGACATTGATTTCGGTACCGGAATATTTTCCGTAAAGCACTTCGTCACCTACTTTTAATTCCATTGGTTCATCTTTCTTTCCTGTTCCAACGGCTACTACTTTACCTGCCTGTGGCTTTTCTTTTGCTGTATCAGGAATGTAAATACCGCTTGCTGTTTTTGTTTCTGCCTCTTTAGGTTCAACTAAAACCCTGTCTGCTAATGGCTTAATGTTCATAATTAAAAGTTTTAAAATTTTATTTATTATTATGTGTTTTATGTTTGATATTGCCATAAACACAAAAGAGGTGCCAAATGTTTCAACTGACAAATTGTCGCTTAAATAATTTATATATTTGCGCAATCTAAATTTATCAGTTTAATTCTAATTTCTGGATTATGGTTTTTACACTGATGCCTGTTATTTTTTTGCTGGGAATTATCGCTATAGCATTTGAAGATGTTATTCGCGTTAACAAAGCGGCCGTTGCAATAGGGATGAGTATATTTCTCTGGCTGCTGGTACTCGTAGACGGGGTTGAAATTTTCAGAAGCCATGGCTCACATGCGCTTGATGTTATGATCCAGAATTTTCCTGATTTTGCTCAGATGACTGTTGCCCAGCAAATCTATTCGTTTCTGGAATACTCAATCACAGAATCTCTGGGAGATGTTTCGGCAACTTTGTTCTTTGTGCTTGGATCTATGGCAATTATTGAACTTATAGACTCACATGGAGGATTTGACGTTATTACTTCGTCCATTAAAACAAGAAACGAAAGAAAGGTATTGTGGATTATCTCATTTCTTACATTTTTCCTTTCGGCAGTTTTGGGAAATCTTGCTACAGTGATTGTAATTGTTGCGATTTTAAGAAAACTGATTTCTTCGGCAGAAGACAGATTAATATTTTCCTCTATGGTAATCATAGCAGCAAATGCAGGGGGAGCATGGTCACCTATCGGCGATGTTACTACCCTGTTATTATGGACAGGAGGGAACATAACTGCGTTGCATCAGATGACTCATATATTCCTTCCAAGCCTTGTTATGATGCTAGTGCCACTTATATTTATAACATATTCTTTTTCTAAAAAATCCAAAATTAACGTGTCCCATGCAGTGAAACAGGATCCGTACATAGCAAAAATTGACCCCCGTTTTAAACGAATGCTGCTTTGGACCGGGATTGCTTCTCTTGCTGCTGTTCCTGTTTTCCAGAGTGTGTTTGGCCTTCCTCCTTTTATGGGAGTTTTGTTCGGACTTGCAATTCTATGGTTTATGACCGACAGAATTTGGTTCGAAAGGAGAAATCCGGCAATACAGGCCCTGAGAGTTCAGCGCGTATTTACAAGAATAGACGTTCCAACTGTAATTTTCTTTCTTGGAATTCTAATGTCGGTTGCTGCTCTGAAAACTGCAGGTCAACTTACAGCGATGTCGCATTTCATGGATAAGACAATTCCAAATTCGAACGCGATAAGTATGATACTGGGATTGGCTTCATCGCTTCTGGACAACGTTGCTCTTGTTGCAGGTACAATGGGGATGTATCCCGTTGCATCTACTGGTGCTTTTATTGCAGATGGCACATTCTGGACTTTTCTTGCATATTGTGCAGTAACCGGTGGAAGCATTTTGATAATTGGTTCTGCTTCCGGCGTGACAGTAATGGGGCTTGAAAAAATTTCTTTTGGATATTATTTAAAAAAATTCACTCCAATTGCCTTGCTTGGATATTTTGCAGGTGCAGGAGTTTATTTGTTATTATTTTAGCATGGCAACTCTTGATGAAAAATTTATGCATGAGGCTCTTAAGGAGGCTCACAAGGCACTTGAAAAAGACGAAGTACCAGTAGGAGCAATTGTTGTTTGTGAAGGCAAAATTATTGCCAGGGCGCACAATCTTACCGAAACCCTCAACGATCCGACTGCCCACGCCGAAATGCAGGTAATTACCATGGCTACAAACTCATTTGGAGGAAAATATCTGGAGAGTTCAACTCTTTACATAACACTGGAACCATGTTCGATGTGCGCTTCTGCACTTAACTGGGCTCAAATAGCGAAAATTGTATATGGTGCGGGAGACCCAAAGAGAGGCTTTACTCTGTACTCGCCATCTCTGCTTCATCCTAAAACAGAAGTTGTCTCCGGCATTCTTGAGGAGGAGTGCTCCGGAATTGTGAAAGAGTTTTTTAAAAGTAAAAGGTAACGGATGCTCGAATTATTACAGGACTATGGATTTATAGGTTTATTTATCGGCTCTTTTCTTGCCGCAACGGTAATTCCATTCAGTTCAGATGTTCTTCTCGTTGGAACGCTGATAGCTGGAGTTAATCCTCTGATTGCTTTTGTTTCGGCGACATCGGGCAACTGGCTGGGAGGTCTTACATCTTACTATATAGGCCATATGGGAAAGTGGGATTGGATTGAAAAGTGGTTTAGGATAAAAGAAGAGACAATATTAAAGCAGAAACACTGGATTGAAAAATATGGGAGTTTAATAGCTTTTTTCAGTTGGGTTCCATTTGTGGGAGACTTTCTGGCGGTAGGGCTTGGCTTCTATAAAGTAAATTTCACTAAATGTGCAATTTATATGCTTTTAGGGAAAGCGGTGAGGTTTGCTTTTTGGGTAATTCTTTACCATTACTTTGGAGAAACAGTACTTAACATTAAGTTTCTTTAAAAATTTTGGACTTTTTAAAAAAAGAGATATATTTGCACCCTCAAAAGAAAACCTATTGACCTATGGTGTAATGGTAGCACTACTGATTTTGGTTCAGTCAGTCTAGGTTCGAATCCTGGTAGGTCAACTCAGTACGAGAAGAGGCACACTCAAAAGGTTGGCCTCTTTTTGTTTTTACAATATGACTGGTTTGCAGAATTTACCATATCTTTATGACAGTAAAATTATGATTCAAAAAGAGTATTGCATATCAGTAATAATGCCGGTTTACAAAGCATCCGGCTATATTGGGAGAGCAGTTGCCTCTCTGATTGTGCAGACTTATAATAATTTTGAATTAATTCTGGTAGATGACTGCGGCGGAGACAACAGTATTGAAATCGCTGTTGAAATTCTTAAGAATTCAAGGCTCAAATCGCATTACAAAATTGTTACAAACACACATAATCAGGGCGTTTCGCTTTCAAGGCAAAAGGGAATGCACTCCTCCAGCGGCGAGTTTGTAATTCACCTTGATTCGGACGATTACTTCGAGCCAAATCTGCTTGAAAGACTTGTAAACACCGCAAAGTTTTCATCTTCCGACATTGTTATATGCAATTATTTTAAAGAGAGTTCTTCCGGCAATTCAATTTTGGTCAACTCTGTGATTAATCAATCGCTGATATCTATTGATGATAAAATTAAATATGTAAAGGAGATGCTAAGAGGCGAAAAAGCATCTGCTCTTTGGAATAAGCTTATCAGAAGAGATCTTTTTGATAAGGCAGATTTTCGTTTTGACGGCAATCTCAGAGATGACCTTTCTGCCTCGCCCATTCTTATTTTACAGGCACAGAAAGTTGACTTTGTGGGAGATGCGCTAATTCACTATGTGCTTTACAATTCAAATTCAGAATCGGTAAGTGCCGGTCACCTTAAGCTTATATCAAACACAATAGTAATGCTGGAAAAGCGTTTTAAGACTCTTGGAATATCAATGGAAGAAGAGTTCCTAACATACAAAGCCATAACAAAAAGGAAAATGATATTACATCGGGGAATAAAAGGCAGAGATTTAAAGTTTGCATTAGACCTTTTTCCGGAAGTAAATTCTGCAATAAAAGCCGGAAATAATCCCGAAAAAAAATTTCAATACAGAACTCTTCTTAAACTCGCTTCCGGTGGAGATACGGTTCTATTTAGAACATACAGAGCGCTTATAACACATTTGTTAGCTCTCTAAAAGGATGTTTTTTAGGGCTGCGTTCCGAATTTGAACAGTAAATTTCTCTTCAATCCTTTTCCTTAACAAGGCTGAATTTTCGGTTTCCATTGCATTTATGATGGCAGATGCTGTTTCATGAACATTATCGCCTGATACCGTCTTTCCCATTCCTCCGGTAACTTCAATCATTCCTCCAGTATTTGAAATTACAGGAGTGCAATTAAAGTACATTGCTTCTGCCAGAGAAAGAGAAAAGCTCTCTTTTCTTGAGAGCTGGCAGTAAACCATAGCTTTTTCATAGTAACTCTTAAGGGCTGTGTGTGCAACTTTCGGTATTATGCTGAGGTTATCCGGGACAAAACCAATAAGTTGGTTTAGTTTTTTGCTGTCTACACCAACAATCACAAATTGGATTTGTGGAATGGCCCTTGCAACAGCTATAAAGCGATCTACGCCTTTAATGAAGAAACTTTGAGAAGTTGACGATAAGGAAACAGAAAGTACCATCCGCTCTTTTTTTGCAACCGAATCTTTAAAATTGTATTTTGGATTATCTGAAAAAGCAATTCCATTGTAAACAATTTTCCTTTTTGATTGCGGAGCAATGGCCCGCACAACTCTCTCTATATATTCCGAAACACAAAGATTAAGGGTGGCATTTTTAATTGAGTAAAGGCTCATAAAGCCGCGAACAGGGTTTGAGAAACTGCCGTATCCCACATTTTTTACTCTGCAAACATCGTAACCGCCAATAACAAGATATACTTTTTTACGAAACAGCTTTGAAAAAAGGACAGGAAGAAAAGAGTGATAGTCGGCAAACCATATAAATACGACATCAAACTTTAAAAGATTAAATATGAGATAAAAAAACTCTTTTGTTAATGAGAAAAGCTGTTTTGTTTTCGAAGAATTGTCAACAGCGAGAGTCGTCACTCTGAAACTCTTTTCAAGAATTTCAATATCTCCCTTGACAAAAGAGGAGATTCTTGTGTAAACAAACAGCACCCTCTCTTTTTCCATTTACATCTTCGGTTTCAAAAGCAAAATAGCATTGGCAACTTTCCTCTCCCCAAGATTGTCGAATAACTTGTTGTCGGTTGGGTGGTTTACCACACCGTTACCGGGATAACCCTTTATATACATTGTTGTAGATCCTCCACCGTCGAGATTTATAATATAAGAAGCCCCAAGCCACCTTAATATGCTTTGAAGTTCTTTGAGAGAAACTCCTGCAGACTTTTCATGTCTTCCGTCTATTGTCACAAACATAATTGTCCCGTCATTTTTTTTACCAATTGCAGTTCTTGGATGACGGGTTGTGTAGAATGAAGAGTTAGATAGTCTCTCATCAATGCCGTTGACTCTCAGAATAGGACCCGTTGTGAGTACATCCTGAGCCTGAATATACTTTTCCCAATCCTTTAGTTCATCGGCTTTTAATATGTACAGTTCATTGTTGTAGCAGGCAAGAGCTCCAAGCTGGTGCATAGATCTGTTTTTGTTTACAATAGTATTTGGAGCCAGCTGCGTTTCGTTTTTACGAATGTAATCTACTGAGTTGTAATCTACGGTATTGTAACTGTAATTGAACTTAAAGAACGAGCCGTTAATTGCAGCTAAAGCATCTTTTTCTGCGGCCATCTTGCTTGTTTCGGACAGAACGGGACTTGGGTGAATTTCAATAGATGTTCCGGATAATTTTTTTATCTCAACAATCGAAATATACTCATTTGCCCCAAAGACCTCTTTGTTTTCAAAGTGGATGAATTTGTGAGTCACTCCATTTGCTATGGTCTTTTCGGTCCATTTGCCTGTTACGAGAGCAGTTGAATCATTTTGAGCATATCCGCAAAGAGATATGAAGAGAAACAAAAGAATCGCTGTTTTTTTCATACTACTGAATTTCTATTATTGCTTCTGATACATTAATAATGTAATCTCCTGTCATTTCACATTCCGCAACGATATCCATGTAATAAACGCCAGTCTGATAATTGTATTTGTTGTGTTCAAGACTTAGAAGGTGCTCCTCTTTAAGAATATTTCTGTACTCATTAATCTCTTCTTCCGAGTCAACGGCATTTGCGATACCATCTATCCTGGTATATCCCTTGTCCAGATTCTCGATCATATTGTCGAAAGCCTTGTCTAGTATTACAAACATTCTGTCCAACTTGTTTATCAAATCGGTATTGAATTTCTTTCCGTGTATCTTTTTCCTGTTAAGAATTCTGGCAATATTATAACCTGAGTCGCCGATACTCTCAATTTCACTGATTATTGTATACATCGCCTGAAGTCTCCGGGCACTCTCTTCACTAAGCTCCCCTTCCGATATGCCGTTGAGATAATTAGCGATCTCGATTTCCACCTTATCTGTGATTTGTTCGTAGTGTTCAATCTTGTTGTATAGATCTTCAAATTTGTCGGTTTCACAAACTTTAACAGCCTCTCTTGCATAAACAAATTGCTGCTTACTAAGCTTTGCAAAACCGACGATCTCTTGTTTTGCCTGAGTAAGTGAAAGTTCTGCCGTGCTTAAAATACCGCCCTGTATATATTTCAAACGGAAAACCTCCTCGGCTTCTTTGGACTTTATTGCCTTTGTTACCAGTTTAACGATTTGAGGCGTGAACCATACAAGGATGAGAGTATTAGTAACGTTGAAAAGAGTATGTAAAAATGATACTCCGTAAAGAGTTGCTTCGGGTGACACGTAAGGATCCAAACCAAAAACCAGAAAAGTTATTTTAGAAACAACCAGCAAAACAGGTTTGAACAACGCCAGAACCCAAATTACTCCAAACACATTAAACACAGAGTGTGCAAGCGCCGCTCGTCTTGCCGAGACATTTGCTACAGATGCGGCAATATTTGCCGTAATTGTTGTTCCGATATTTTCGCCAAGTACCATTGCAGCTGCGAGTTCAAAAGGAATCCATCCGTAGCTGGCCATAACAAGCGTAAGAGCCATGGTTGCGCTGGAAGACTGCATGATCATTGTAAGTACACTTCCAATGAGAACAAATATTAGAACGGAACCAAAACCAAAATTTGTCCACTGCTGCAGAAATGCGAAAATTTCGGGATTTGCTTTAAGATCGGGAACCGAATCTTTAAGGAAAGTGAGCCCAAGAAAAAGAAGTGCAAAGCCAATGAGGAGTTCTCCCAATGACTTTTTCTTCCGGGACTTAAACATCATTAATGCAAATCCAACCCCAATCAGAGGAATCGAAAACATGGAGATGTCGAACTTGAATCCCAGCAAAGAGATAATCCACGCCGTAACAGTTGTTCCGATGTTGGCCCCCATAATTACTCCAACGGACTGTGTAAGAGAGAGCAGCCCGGCATTTACAAAGCTCACAACCATTACAGTCGTGGCGCTCGAAGACTGAATGATAGAAGTAATAAACAGACCTGTCAAAATCCTTTTGAAGGAATTTGAGGTCATTGCGGCAAGAATTGAGCGCATTTTTTCTCCGGCCACTTTTTGCAGACCTTCGCTCATGAGAGTCATCCCATAAAGAAACAGGCCAAGAGATCCAAGGAGTTTTAATATCTGAAAAACAACATCCATCTGATTATTTTATATAAGATATAGGGCAAATATAATTCATTAAATTAAGCGATTCAAAAAATATAATTGTAATTTATTACCTTCGTTGCCTAAACAGAAAATAGATGAACCATAAGATAAAGATTCTACTTTCAATTTTGCTCATTTTACTCTCTGTTAATATCTCGTTTGGCCAGTTTTATACCTCCGGAAGCGATCCGGCAAGGGCTGAGTGGAGATATATTAGAACAGAATGGTACGACATAATTTATCCGATGGAGATAGACTCTCTTGCCAGGAGGTATGCTCTCATACTTGAATCATCAAGAGATGCCGTAAACCTGTCGCTTAACGCAAAGCCAAGAAGAATTCCGGTTTTACTCCACCCTTATAACGTTATGAGTAACGGTCTTGTGTCCTGGGCTCCAAAAAGGATAGAATTACTTACTCGTCCTCAGTCTATTGGGGGTTATTCTCAAAACTGGGAAAAACAACTGATAATTCATGAAAGCAGGCACGTCGCTCAAATCACAAAATTCGAGAGGGGGGTCTTTAAACCACTCTACTGGTTAATAGGAGAGCAGGCACAGGGCTTAGGCATAGGCCTCTTTATTAACAAATGGGCCATCGAAGGCGATGCTGTTGTGTCGGAAACTGAGTTGTCTTTTTCCGGAAGGGGAAGAGATCCCCTGCACCTGGTCTATTACAAAGCAGCCTTTTTGGAGGGCGACATACGGAATTACCAGCATTGGGCATTCGGTTCATTTTCGCATTACACTCCCGACGAATACAGCCTGGGTTATCTGTTAAACTCTTCAATAAGATTCCGTACAGGAAATTATAATTATACGAGAGAACTAACCGAGAGCGTGGTAGATAATTTTTATAGCTTCAATAACTCAAGCAAATCATACAGGAAGTCAACGGGAAAAACCATTAATGAGAACCTGAAAGAGACAGTAAAACTCATGGTCGATTACTGGAAAATTTCGGATTCTTTGCGAAGCCCGTTTACCGGAGTGGATACAATAACAAAGAAACAAAGAGAGTATACATCATACCGTTCTGCAATAGTTGTTTCCAAAGATTCAATTTTTGCAGTAAAAAACGATCTGGACGAAACAAACAGGCTGGTAAAGATTAACGGACCAGAAGGCGATAATACATTAACTTTTTTAGGAATTTTAAGCAGTGAACCCTGCTATTTCAATGGAAGAATATACTGGACAGAACAGATACCTTCGCTCAGGTGGGAACAGGAGAGCTTTTCGGACCTGATAGAGCATGATCTTAAAACAGGTAAAACCAGGCGGCTCACCCACA
>AMFJ01031191.1_pt1 | contig 10617 bp, 12 predicted proteins | sample 427208 | NCBI WGS metagenome assembly AMFJ01 (sample SAMN02954298, study PRJNA114691) | groundwater metagenome | biome: aquatic; feature: subsurface aquifer; material: sediment; isolation source: subsurface aquifer sediment | place: USA: Rifle, CO | collected 2008-08
CCCCTTGCGGGAGGGGGTCAGGGGGTGGGGGAAGCCGCATAGAGCACCTTCGTTCCAACCTCACCCACCCCTCAATCCCCTCTCGCGGGGGGAGGGGAAACAAAAACAACAGACAAAGTGCATACTATTGAAATAAACTGAACAGTTACCGGCGGGTGATGGTGCCCTCCCACTTGCCGTTGTGCAGGGCCGCATCGAGGATCTCGCGGGGCTTTCCCGTGGCCACGTCCTCCTTCGTATGCAGAATCGAGGAGTTGATCTTGCCGACCACCTCCTCGGAGTCGTACCCGTAGATCCTGCGGGCGCCCTCGTTCCAGAGCAGGATTTTTCCGTCCAGATCCTTGCCGATGATGGAATACTCCGTGGAGGACTGCAGCAGATTCGCCATGAAGTCCATGGCGTCGCGCGTCTGTTTAAGCTCATCGGTGCTGAAAAGCCTGTTTTTCACGTCTTTCACGGGCTTGAAAATCTCCTCTATTTTGTAATGCTGCCCATCGTATCCAGCACCACCGGCACGTTAGTTTATGGCCAGTTGGTCCGTGAACGATATTTCGGGCAATTTGTACTCAAGATCGTTGATCTTCCGCGACATCAGCACGGCAGCAGCATGTTAGCTGGACATCTGCCCCCTAGCGCCGAGCCTGCCAAAAGCAGGACAATGACGCAAATTCGCGCATAATCAGGGAGAGTAATGCCAGTATTCTGCTTTTATATTTCTATCACTCGCGCAGGATGATGTCAAAAATGAAGGGTTCCCCGGTTGTTTTGTCACCTATTCTATCGCAATTCGATAGAGAAAACAAACCGCCTGTTTTGGCCGATGGAGTGTTCTCGGAAAGGGGAATTATCTGGAAATTTGAATGCAACTCGACAGCAACTTCCGTAAATTACGATTTTACAGAAATTATAGTTTATGATACACTGGGCATATGCAAATATAAAGTAGTAAGTAAGAGCCAGCATCCGCCTGCACAGGGGATATGCAGACGGATGTTCCTCCGGCAACTTGCCCGAGAGGGTGTAATCCATCAATGAAGGAGTTTTTATGTTGAACCGGTTCTCCGTAAAAGGCAGGATGTATCTGATCATAGGCGCAATTATGGCGCTGTTTCTAGTGATGGTCTTTTTTGCCGTGCAAAATGGTTATAAGGTCAGGGATCTCGGGCTCCACAAAACCGGGGATGTGATGCTTGCCGATCAGAAAGCCAAACTTCAGGTATCCAGCCATGCCATGGCCCTGGCGGTTGGTCATGCCATCGAGAAGATCGACGACATGGAGAAGAAGATAGAACTGATCAGGCTTCTGGTTGATGATATTCGTTATGAAACCGATAAATCGGGCTATTTTTTTGTCTATCAGGGTACGACGAACGTAGCCTATCCTGTTAAAAAAGAAATGCAGGGAAAGGATATGGGTGAGATCAAGGACAAGAACGGCGTCTATCTGATCAAAGCGCTTCGGGATCAAGCACAGGCCGGCGGAGGCTTTGTTGAATATATCTGGCCCAAGCCCGGAGCGGCGGATACCCCGAAGGTCAGCTATGCTGAATTGATTCCGGGAACACAGATCTGGCTGGGCACCGGCGTCTATCTGGACAATATCTCCACCTACCAGGAATCGATGGAAAAGGATATTAATGCTCAGGTATCGACCAACCTTTTCACTATGCTCATTATTGCCGGGGCTATCTTTGGCGGGATCATTACTCTCTGTCTCTTTATCGTTTTCGGATTGGTCGGCGCTTTGAATTTGATGATTGCCAATTTCCGGGATATTGCCGAAGGAGAGGGCGATCTGACCAAGCGAATTAGCATCAAATCCCAGGATGAAATTGGTGAACTGGCCAAGTGGTTCAATATTTTCATCGAAAAACTGCAAGGTGTCGTCGGCATTATCTCAAAAAACACCCAATTATTGGGCAGTGAGGCCACTAATCTGGCTAACATTGCTTCAAATTTATCCCAAAATGCTCAGGATACCTCAAATCGTTCCGATACCGTTGCGACCGCAGCCGAGGAGATGAGCGCGAATCTGAACAATGTTGCAGCCGCCATGGAAGAGTCGACAACCAACACCGGCATGGTGGCAAGTGCCGCCGAAGAGATGACCGCAACTATCAATGAAATTGCAAGGAACTCATCCAGGGCTCACGAAATATCGGAAAAAGCCGTTAAACAGGCGGAGGCCGCCTCAGGACGAATGGCGCAACTCGGGGCTTCTGCCGATGCCATTAGCAAGGTTACCGAAACCATTACCGAGATTTCCGAACAGACCAACCTGCTGGCCCTAAACGCCACCATCGAAGCGGCCAGAGCGGGTGAGGCTGGCAAGGGTTTTGCCGTTGTTGCCAATGAAATCAAGGAACTCGCCAAACAGACCGCAATGGCAACACTCGACATCAAGACAAAGATCGACGATGTGCAGAAGACCACCACCGGCACCGTTAAGGATATAGAAGAGATCACCACGGTAATCAATAACGTCAATGAGATCGTGGCGACTATCACCACTGCGGTGGGCGAACAATCGAAAGCGACGGAAGAAATTGCCAGGAATATCAATCAGGCGGCGGAAGGCCTCGGCGAGGTGAACGAGAATGTCAGCCAGATATCGGTTGTTGCATCGACCATTACCGAGGAAATCACTCTTGTCAACAGCGCTTCCGGAGAAGTTTCGGTAGGCAGCTCGCAGGTTGATGTCAGTAGTGGTGACCTGAAAAACCTCGCTCAGGAATTGCAAAAGGCGGTAAGCAGCTTTAAGATTTGAGGAGTTATTATCTTATGATTTGAAAAAATTATTTCGTGAAGTAACGTATCTCGGTCAATGGAAGTTAAACGGTATCCTTCATCTCCTTGAGATACGGTCCGTACTTTTTGTCGCAATCCTGGATATGATCGACCAGCCAGCCGCGGAGAAAGTGGTACAGCTCCATTGTTCCGTCGGGGAAACTGCTGTTGATCCGTAGTTGAAAACTTTGCGAATGCTCGATCAACACCCGCAGCCTGTTACCGATGAGAGCGAGGTCATCCTTGTCGGTATTGCGGATAACGCCGATGAATTCTTCGCCGCCCCAGCGGCCATAGAGATCGAATGGACGCGAATTAACACTGAAGGTGGTGGCGACTAATTCAGCGTTTGACCATTTATCTGCGTCAATTGCCAGGCGGATATCAATTTTTTCATGCAATAAATACCTGGATATATCCATTCGGATGCAATATTATAATCTATAAATTCGATAAATTTAAACAATATCGAAAAATGTATAATATCATACGCCATGAAAAAAGTCTACAGTACATCGGAAGTCGCAAGGCTCTGTCATGTAACGGCAAAGACGGTCGTCAACTGGATTGAGACCGGCAAACTGAAGTGCATGAAGACCGGCGGCGGATTCAGGAAGATTTTTCGCGAGGAGCTGCTGCGCTTCATGGCAGCCAATAATATCCCGTTCGAAGACGATTTGAAAAAAATATTGATCATCGACGACAACCCCGACGATGTTCACATCATGGAAGAAATTCTCCAGTTGGGGGATCGTGCCTTCCGGATCGACCATGCCTATGACGGCGAAGAGGGTCTTTTCAAGATAGGCGTCTACAAACCCGATCTTGTCATTCTGGATATCTATATGCCGAGGCTGGATGGGTTCAAGGTCTATGACTTGATCAAGGCAGCACCGGCTATGGCGGGGACCCAGGTCCTTTTCGTCACGGGACAAAATGAAGATGCAATCGTTATGCGGTTGAAAAATCACGGCATCGATTCCTTCATGACGAAACCGCTGGACCATGAACGATTTCTGGCAACCGTCTCTGCGCTCCTGTAACAGGAGAGTCGGGAGGCATGGCGGCTGACGGTAGAGATGGACGGAATATACGAGATTCTGCGCCGGAAAAATTGAGATGCGGCAACGGCGTCAGCCAAACCCGCCACGTCCGAAAGAAGGGAAACGACATGAAACTCAGGTCTAAACTCTTGATTGGCGGACTGTCCAGCACCATGATTCCGATCCTGATCATAGGTCTCATCTCGGTCTACCGGTCATCTGAGAGTGTATCTTCCATTGTCGAACACAACCTGTCGAATGTCTCCGAAAACATCGCGGGACATATCGAGTCGGGTCTAGCCAACGAACTGCGCCTGGTTGAAACGATTTCCTTCTTCGGCAGCGTGATTTCCGTTACGGAAGAGGCAGCCGGAGACGGTGGCCGGGAAAGCCGAGACCGGATCGACCGTGTTCAGGATGAATTGGGAAAAATCAAGGAGAGGGCCGGGTCCAGATATTCAAGTATTCTTTTGTTGAATGGCAATGGTATTGTCATTGCCGACAGCAGCGGAGGGAAATTCAAAGGGCTTGACCTCCATGATCGGGACTATTTCCTCGCTGCCCTTCAGGGAAAGGCGAATATAGGTACTGTGGTTGAATCCCGGGCGACTGGTAAAGTGATCTTGACGGCTGCGGCACCGATCCGTTCGTCGCGGGATAATGCGGTGGTCGGAGCGGTTGTGTCGGGGATTTTTGTCGAATATCTTACCGAGTTGGCTGACCGGACCCGACTGGGCAAAGGCGGGTACAGTTTTGTAATCGACACAAACGGGCGTTATATCGCTCATCCGCTGAAGGAATATGTTTTTGATATAAATATTGCGGAAACACTGGGGATGGAATCTTTAGTGGCTCACTTGCGAAGAGGGCGGCAGGGCATGGTTGAATACTCCCGGAATGGCTTTGAAAATATAGCTTCGGTGACACCTATTGCAGGGAGCGAGTGGTATGTCGTTGCGGTCATTCTGAAGGCCGAGCTTCTGGCGCCTGCTTCCCGAGTGGCAAAGGATATTGCTTTCGTTGCCTGTATTACTGCCGCTCTCGGAGCTTGTTTTTTCTGTTTTTTTGCCAAATCGGTCGTTGATCCTCTTGAGAAATTGCAGGAGGGAGCTCGCATCATCGGGAATGGGGATCTCGATTTTGCCTTTCAGATACAAACACACAGTGAGCTTGATGCCTTGGCAAAGGCTTTCAACGAGATGGCCCAGAAACTGAAGACGACCCTGCAAAAAGTCAAATCCGAATCAGAGGAAAGGAAGGCCGCGGAAGAACAGGTCGTTCGAGCCAATGCCGAACTCAGCCGGTCGAACGAAGATCTTCAGCAGTTCGCGTACGTGGCCTCACATGACCTGCAGGAGCCGTTGCGGTCGGTGGTCGGTTACCTGCAGTTCATTGAGCGGCTGTATGCGGACAAGCTCGACGACAAGGGCAAGGACTTCATCGACCGGGCCGTGGCGGCGACGAAGCGGATGCAGAGCATGATCCAGGACCTTCTCACCTTCTCCCAGGTCGCCACCAGGGGAAAACCGTTTATGCGGTGCAATCCTGCGGAAATCCTGGCAGATACCCTGGAATCGTTAAATTTTTCCATCGAGTCCAAGGCGGCTTCCGTCACCGTCGGCAAGCTGCCGGAAGTGGTTGCCGACCGTTCGCAGCTCAAGCAGCTTTTTCAGAACCTGATCGGCAATGCTCTGAAATTCTGCGACAAGGAGCGTCCCGCAATCGACATTTTCTGCAACGAGCATGACGGCAAAGCCGTTTTCATGGTGCGGGACAACGGCATAGGCATCGAACCCGAATACCGGGAAAAAATATTCGAGATATTCCAGCGCTTGCACGGTAGAAGCCTCTATGAGGGAACAGGAATCGGGCTTGCCGTCTGTAAGAAAATAGTCGAACGGCATCGGGGGAAAATCTGGGTTGAGAGCGTACCTGGTGAAGGATCGACCTTCTGTTTCACCCTCGGCGATGCAATGGAATATTCACGACAAGACAAGGATCGATTGATTCGGGAAAACCGCAGCATCCCGATGCGGGGAAAAACGATGACGGAGGGAGAGTCTCATGATGGCCGCTACGCAAGCTGTTGATATTCTTCTGGTGGAGGACAGCCCGGATGACATTTTTTTTATCAAAGAAGCTTTTGCTCAGAGCAAGGTTCTCAATAGAATCCATGTTATGGAGGACGGGGAGAAGGCTCTGAAGTTTCTCCATAAAGAGGGAGAATACGTCAAAGCCCCCCGTCCTCGACTCATACTTCTGGATCTGAACTTGCCTAAGAAATCGGGGCAGCAGGTCCTGGCCGAAATTCGGGCCGACGAAATGCTCATGGACCTGCCCGTTGTCATACTGACAACCTCCTGCAATGAGACCGACATTTTGAAAAGTTATAGGTATCATGCCAATTGCTATATAACGAAACCGGTTGATGTCCAGGAATTCATGGATATCGTCCTTGCCATTGAACACTTCTGGTTGTCGGTGGCACTGCTGCCATCGGAATATCGCGGTATTTGATCGGAATCCATATGAGTAAGCCAACTATCGATAATGAAAGGAAGATTTTCAATATTTTTGTTAATCGAAGACAATCCTTCCGATTTGTTTCTTTTCAAACAAATGGTTGAACGGATTAACCAGGACAATGTCGGCAAAGAAAGCCTGAAATTGCACGAGGCCTTCGAGGTGAAAACCGCGCTCAATTTTATCGACAGGGAAGGATGCGATGTATTTCTGCTCGATCTCTCGTTGCCCGGAACAAGAGGCGTGGAAAAACGGTCGAGCTGTTCCAGCAACATGTGATTCAGATTCCGGCGCTCATCCTGACAGGTCAGGACGATACCGACCTTGCCGTATCGGCCATACGGGCAGGCTTTCAGGATTATCTCGTCAAGAGCGAATTCAATCATCACAGCCTTTGGCGGTCCATCCAGCATGCCGTGGAACGACACACTCTTCTCAAGACAGTCCGGGAAATGACCTTCATCGACGAGTTGACCAAGCTCCTGAACAGGCGGGGTTTTTACCATAACCTCGATAAGTCGATAAACTTGGCTAAACGACAGAATGGCAGTCTTTCTCTTGTGTATATCGACCTTGATCGTTTCAAGGAAATCAATGACCGGTTCGGTCACAATGAAGGCGATAAGGTGCTCATCGATGTTGCAAGGCTTTTTTCCGATATCTTTCGCGATTCCGATATAATTGCCCGGTTGGGCTGCGATGAGTTTGCCGTCCTCTTGACAATATGCATAAATCCGAGGTCGCCGCCTCTTAAAAGCAATTCCCCAGCCGGGTATTACCGATTCGGAGGATGTGTATGAAGACAAAAGCCTCGTGTACCGCTGGTTCAAGGGAACGCCTGATTGGAATCTTTGCCATCATCTGGATTGCCATTCTCGGTCTTTCTCTTGCCTGGAATTGGCATCAGGCCGGGAAATCGGCAATTCTCTTTGCCGCGTCCGAGGCCCGCAACAGCTACAATAAAGACCCTTGGGAGACCGAGGCCCTGAGTACTCTGTCGGCCGGAAACAAAGACGTGGTTTCTCTAGAGACGATGGAGGGGCAACCCTACCTCCTCCTGATGAGTCCCCTTTTTACCGAAAAACCTTGTCTCACATGCCATGCCGCTAGGGCTACAAGGAAGGGGATATCAGGGGAGGGATCAGCGTTTCCGTACCCTTTGCCCTCTACGCTGCGGCAGCCCGGCAGCAGCGGACGATCCTTGTTTTTGCCCATTTGCTCATCTGTGGCTGTGGCCTTTGGGGGTTATGGAATGGGAATTCCCTTCTCCGTTCTGCAGAGGCAAGTCTTTTGACCAGCGAGGAAAGGCACCGGACAATCCTTCATTCGGCCATGGACGGTTTTTTTGTCGTCGATACGCAGGGAAAACTGGTGGAGGTCAACCGGACCTATTGCCGGAAGAGCGGCTACAGTGAGCAGGAACTGCTGACGAAATCCATCTCCGACCTCGAGGCAGTTGAAAGCGCCGATCAGACGGCTGCCCATATTCAAAGGGTTATGGCCCAGGGTGAGGAGCGTTTTGAATCGAAACACCGCCGTAAGGATGGGAGTATTTTCGATGTCGAAATCAGTGTCCAGTATGGATATCTTACCGGTGGGCAGCTGATGGCTTTTGTCCGCGATATAACCGAGCGCAAAAAGACGGAACAGAGATACCGCGAACTTTTTGAGTCAAGCAAAGACGGCATAGTGTATGTCGACATGCAGGGCAGGATTCAAAATGCAAATACGGCCTATATTGAGTTGCTGGGGCAATCGTACGGGACATCACCGAGCGCAAGCGGTCCGAGGAGGCTCTGCGAGAGAGGAAAAACTGTACCGTCTTCTGGTAACCGAACTCAATGATGGATTTTTTATAACAGATGGGCAAGGGGTTTTGACCTTTGGAAATGATGCACTGGCCAGGATTTATGGACTTGACTCACCTGATGCAATTCCCGGAACTCACATACTTGACCTCGTTGCCCCTTCGGCCAGGGAAATGACCTGGAAAATCTTCTCCGAGGCAGTGTCGGGCGGAAAGGCTCCCGGCAGTATCGAGATACCCACATTGAGAAAAAACGGCGAGGTGGTACAGACCGAGGTCAAGCCAACAGTGATTTTGCAAAAGGATGGAACGGTTACTACCCAAGGTCTGTTGATTGATATTACCGAACGTAAACGTGCAGAAAAGGCACTCCGAAAAAGTGAGGAGCGCCTCGATCTGGCCTTGAAGGCTACACAAGATGCGGTCTGGGACTGGGACTTGTCGACCAACGAACTCTATTACTCCTCTCGATGTTGGGACATAGTCGGCTATGAGGAAAACGAAGTGGAGGTCAATCCCGACCTCTGGCGACGGCTGATCCACCCGGAAGACCTGGAACGAGCCGACTTGATCATCGAAGCCATAGTTGGAGAGACTTCCTTTGAGTTAGAAACCCGCCTGTTGCACAAGGATGGTCATTATGTTCCGGTTCTTACAAGAGGGTTCATCTTGCGTGATGACAATGGCAAAGCGGTGCGACTTTCCGGGACAATCGCCGATCTGACCGAACGAAAGAAGATGGAGGAGGAACGTAGACAATGGGAACGGCAGCAACAGCAACTCCAAAAATCTGAAAGCCTGAACCGTATGGCTGGTGCCGTCGCCCATATCTTCAATAACAAACTTAGCACTGGTTCAGGGATTGAGGTAAAGGAAGTCGAGGAGATTTTCGATCCATTTTTCACGACTAAATTCACAGGTCGAGGCCTAGGCTTGTCTGTGGTTCTCGGGGTGGTGCGGGCACATCGCGGGGTGGTTACGGTGGAGAGCGCTCCGGATAGGGGGAGCGTTTTTCGGGTCTTTTTTCCTCTGTCCGGGCAGCAAGCCCCCCTCCAGTCGAACTAGCAGTTGATTCTTTGGCAATAGAGACTGACAACACGGCACAGTGCTGCCTGGCAAGAATGACAAGCGGGTGGGTAGAATGACCGGGAAGCAGGCTGCTTACAGATTGGTCAGGGTATCGGCATAGTTGGCCGCTGCCAGATATATTTTGGTCACCTCCTCCTCGGGGACTTCTATGGCGCGCAGGGCGTTACAACATGTATCCCCCGCTCTTTCTTCGTAGGCGAAGACAGTTTCCAGGAACATGGCGAATGGACCTTCCCGGCGGGTGAGGGCGAGGAAGACATCGCTTGAAACCGGGATTTTGCTGAACACCTCTTCTACCGAGGCATCGAGCATGGCATGGAGCAGGGAGAACAGACCGAGCATGAACAGCTCGTCCGGGTTTGGTTTTTTGCGGCTCGCCCGTGCCAGTCCTTCACAAAATTTTGCCCGGATCACCGCCAGCCTGACCAGTTCCGCCGGCTTGTTCGACGACATTTGCGAGATGGCCAGCATGGTGATAAATCGTCTGACTTCAATGTCGCCGAGATAGGCAATGGCGTGGGTGATGGAGTCGATCTTGCTCAACCTGGAAAAATAGGCGGAGTTGATATAGCGCAGCAGTTTATAGGAGAGGGATACGTCGGTGGAAATGAGTTCCGTCAGCCGCTTTTTCTCGATGGAGGGGCGGTTGACTTCGACTACCAGATTGAGCAGGGTAATCTTGGCGGCGGCGAGTTCCTTGATCTGCATCACTTCCGGTTTGGCAAAAAAATACCCTTGGAAATACCTGCAGCCGAGGCCGAGAGCCTGATTGAATTCTTCATAGGTCTCAACTTTCTCGGCCAGGAATTCAATGTCGTAGGCGGCGAGAGAAAGAATGGCCTGCTCAATCTGGTTGATCGGTGTCAGGCGAAAATCGAATTTGATGATATCGGCCAGCTCGATCAGGGGCGTGAGTTTTTTGTCATAGACAAAGTCGTCGAGGGCAAGGGTATAGCCCTGTTTTTTCAGTCTTTTGCAGGCAGCGATAACGGCCGGTGTCGGTTGCACGTCTTCGAGGATTTCCACGATGATTTTGTCGCAGGGAAAGTTTGCGGCAACATTCTGCACGAGCAGTTCTTCGGTGAAATTGACGAAACAGGGCCGGCTGTTGCTGATCTTTTCCAGCCCTTCGGTGAGGAATGAACTGGTGAGCAGGGCGGATGTGGCGCGGTCGCCGCCGACCAGGGCAAGGCTCAGTTCTTCCAGGCCCCGGTAGAGGAGTTCGTAGGCGAATAATTTTTTATGTATGTTGAGAATCGGTTGTCGGGCAATTGTGGTTTCCATCGTATTCTATTCTTCAAGGCAGATTATTTATTATGGTGTATCCATTCAGTCGTATGGGTAAAGTCCCCCCTCCCCTTGCGGGAA
>AMFJ01026094.1_pt1 | contig 10600 bp, 10 predicted proteins | sample 427208 | NCBI WGS metagenome assembly AMFJ01 (sample SAMN02954298, study PRJNA114691) | groundwater metagenome | biome: aquatic; feature: subsurface aquifer; material: sediment; isolation source: subsurface aquifer sediment | place: USA: Rifle, CO | collected 2008-08
GTGCCAGTGCATCGGGTGTCAGGGCGGCTCTGGATATGCAAGGTAAATCCGATACACACGTGCTGGCTTTTGCAGGAGACGGTGGCACCTTTGATATTGGTTTGCAGAGTTTGTCGGGAGCGGCTGAACGCAACGAAAACATCATTTATGTCTGTTACGATAACGAAGCGTACATGAACACGGGGATTCAGCGTTCATCAGCCACGCCGGAACTGGCGTGGACCACGACGACGCCATCGTTGCATCCAAAACTGGGCCCCAAAAAAAACATGATTCAGATTTTGTCGGCGCACAAGGTGCCGTATTGTGCCACAGCCAACGTGGCCTGGCCGGAAGACCTCACGGCCAAAGTTCGCAAAGCCGCATCGATGAAGGGAACGCGGTTTCTGCACGTGCTGTCACCGTGCCCGCCGGGCTGGCGCATTTCATCCGAGCATGGCATAGAGATTGCCCGTTTGGCAACCAACACCAAAGTTTTCCCTCTTTACGAAGTGGTTGATGGCACGAAGTATCACATCACGTACCAACCCAAGAACACGCCCGTGCGCGATTACCTGATGGCACAGGGTCGTTTTCGCCATCTGAAGGACGAAGACATCACCCACATCCAGGCTCAGGTCGAGTCTGATTGGGAGCGATTAAAGCAGATGGAACAGATTTCAAGTGAATAATATTATCGAGATTTTTCACAAACAAAGGAAAAAACATGAGTAAAGATCAAAACGCAAAAAAAGATGCAAAAAAGAAACCCCAAAAAACCCTTAAAGAGAAAAGACTTGCCAAGAAAGCAAAAAAAGAAGGCAAAGGGGATTTCAGAGTCGTGTAGAGGTGCCCTTGATGGCACCGTAATAGAGATTAAAGGCGTCGATATAAACAAAGGTTTTTGATTTGTGGCTCATAGAAAAAGCAAAGGCCGCTAAAAAGCGGCCTCGCGCCCAGCGCCGAAGCGACTGGGGTGATAATCTGTTGCGATGCTATCACGAAAGCATAAGTGTTGTGCAAGGCATATTGTGCAGAAAGACAAAATGATATAAAAAATCACGATTTTTGATGATGGGTCTGAATCAATACAACTTCATATTCTCCAGAATGTACCTGAAATCTTCTTTGACCGTGGTGAAATTTTCTTCCTTGGCCTGAAAAACAAATTCATAGGCCGCACCGCGGTGCACAAACATGATCTCGCGGGAGACCTTCAGGTCGCTGGGGTTTTTATACGTCATCGACAGTGCTTCGATATTGCCTGGCAGGAGGACCCGTTGGTTCTCCATGATGAAAATGGCTCCCGGCAGGTATGATGAGAGATTGTTTTTTCTTTTTTCGTAGGCTTCCTGGGCCGTGGTCACATCGTACCAACTCTTTTTGAGCGTCACCACGGCATCCAAAACAGCGTTATGGTTGAGACCGATGGAAAATTTGCCGGCATTGATGTTCCATAGTTCGCTCGGGGCTGTAAACTCAAAACCGCGGGCGGTGTCAATGAGCTTGAGGCCGGTTGACTGTGGTGCTGGTTGCGCCGGTGTGGGCTGGGTTTGTGCGGAGGCTATGGGGCTTGCTGTCAGCAACAAGACCACAATCAAACACATCAGAAAATTGGAAATGATTTTATTCATGAGGCAATCCCTAAAGAAGAGCTTTTCAAAAGTCCAGAGGAATGTGATGATTGATCTTGTTTCAATAAAATGCCATGTCTGGCCCATGCGAGCCAAGGTATCAGTCGCGATGTATTTTATGATCACATTAACTGGTCTGTTGCTGTCACTTGGCGTTGTTGCCAAAAAGACCGATGAAGTCGGGCCGCATTCTTCGTTGGTGTTGGTCGCAGGGCAAACCATGCGGCACTTTGACATTGACAAGGACGGTGTGCTGAACCGATATGAAAACTCCCTCTACAATTCACACAAGATTTTTGGTTATCCCTTGATCACAAAACCCAGTGAGGCACTGTACGACATCAATCACAATCTCATGCTGGAACCGTTCGAACAACAGACATATTTGAAGGATAAAAAGAGTGGGACGAGCTCACGAACGAATAACAAACATTGAATCATGCACCAAAGAATTTCTAAGCTTCACAGCTGTTCCGGTGTGAGTCTGACTTTGATCAAGACGAATTCGCCGATCTTGAGGTTCTGGTTGGTTTTGTAAGTCTGGTAACCACTTTTTTCAATCTGAATGCGGTAGTTGCCCAAGCCGAGATCCGATAAAATCAGCGGTGATGCCTGCTCGATGATTTTATCGTTGATGAAAACCTTGGCCCCTTCGGGCTCGGTGTAGATGTATATGACTGATTTGACGGGGGAGATCAGGCGGAAGACATTGTTGGCCTCTTTGCGTAGATCGGCACTTGTTTCGGGCCTAAGATTTGCGAGCACTTCAACAATCAGTTTGAGGGCCTCGATGTCTTTTGTGAGACCGTGATACGACCTGACGAGCTCGAGGGCCGCTTGAGTGTAATAATCTGGATTTTCCTTGGCCCTTTCCAGATAGGGAACGGCTTGATCGAAACTTTTTTGGTTGTTGTGCACGGACCCCAGTAGGAAATACACTTCACTTTTTTCTTTGATTGATCCTCCAAACTTGAGGGCGTTGACGAGTGTATCGAGCGCGTTTGGCCATTGCGCGTTGCGAATCTGTTCCCTGGCTTCGTTGATCAGCTCACCCATTTTCGATGTTTTGAGTGTAACGGTTGTTTCATAAACCGAATTCATACGCATGTCGATGTCGATGATAGTGGGGAAGAACCCCTCTTTTATGAGTTTGATCTGATGAGGTCCCAACGGAAGAAGGCCTGAAAACGGTGTGTTGCCCATTTTTTCGTCCGAATAAAAGACCTCGGCGCCCGGGGGGTCTGATTTGATGTTGGCTGGAAAAAATTGCAGGTCCCTGTCTGTGACATTCAGATCAATCGTGGGATTGTCTTGGTTGATGGTGTATTCCCTTTGGAACCGGATTTGCGTGATGGTGTTTTGTGAACCCGCTATCTGGGTTTTTTCTCTCAGCTCGACGACATATTTTCCATAGGGCAAGTAAATGGACTTGCCGTAGGCCACATCGTTGATTTTGGCAGGATTGGCTTTGAGTTGATCATAGTCGTAATACCCTTCCAGGTAGAACTCAATGCGCATGGGAAGCTTGCTGACCTTGAGTTGGCCGATCTCGGCTTTGATGGTCAATTCCAAAACATCGGTATTGGGTTTGACTGTAAATTCCACTTTTTTGCGATAGATGTCGTTGAGCTCACGCAAGTCGTAGTCTGCGGCCAAGGTGTAGGTATCGTTTGCATTGACCGAAGCCTGTTGGCGACAGGGGGCCGTGCAGAGGCGTTCGCCCTTAAAGTAGATGGTGGCGGGATAAGGTTCGGTTTTGATGTCGAGCAGTACAGTGAATTCCCTGAGTGCGGTAGAGGGTTGTTCGGTCACAGTGCTGACAGGTGTCGTTGTGAAGGAATCGTCTTGTTGTGTTGGGACGTTGGGCGACGTCTGCGCGTCATTGTTTGCCGCTTTTTCTGCCCCATCGTCCGTCGGGATTGGCAGGTTTTCGGATTGTTTGCCGGCGGCGGTTTGCAGTGGTCCCTGCGTTTTGGGCACGGTCGTTAATGCTTCGGATATATTTTGTTGCACCGCGTTTGTGTCTGCAGGCGGCGTGTCTGGCTTTGTCTGTGCTTCCTCCGGTGGAGGAAGCTGATCAGAGGGAGGGTCCTCTTGAGTGACCTCTTCGGTTTCGGAGGTTTCTTGGGCTCCGGGATCTTGATCTTGTGAGGTGTTTTGAGAACGGTGATACGAGAAAAAAATGACCAGTCCGATCACGCAAAAGAAAAGGGCGATGAGCGTGAACACCAGCAGGCTTTTGCCCGTTTTTTGTTTTTCTTCCAGATGATTTTCGGGAAGCAATTGCTTCTGATCTTCCTTAAGCTCTTGATGGTCTGTGGTCAGAGGGTTGTCGAGCAAGTCTGTTTGAGGTTCGCTTTGATTTTTGCTGTTTTTGTTAGTGGCTATTTCGTTTGTTGGCAAGGTTGGTGGAGTGACCGCTTTTTCTGCTGGCTTAAAATTTTTGACTTCATCATTTGTAAAACTTTGTGTGGCAAACCGCATTTCGTAGATGCCCAGACGGATCACATCCAGATGAGTGAGGGGCGTGGTCATGGCTGGGGTGAGCGCGGTGCTGTTCACGATGGTGCCATTGCGAGAGCCTTCGTCGCGTATGAACCAGACACCCTCTTTCTGGTGGATCGAGGCGTGTCGACGTGACAGGCTGGAATCATCCAGAATGATGTCGTTTTCATCCGAACGCCCCACCAAAAAAGACTCACCGGTGCTTAAGTCAAATTCCTTGCCTTCCTCTGGACCTGTTGTGATGATCAGTTTTGGGAAATTAGCAGCCATAATGGTTGTGTTCTAACTATGAGAAATCACAAAGCAAATTTCAAAATTGTGATTGACCACGTCAACGTTAAACAGTTAAATACAAATTCGTGATCCGTCAAATTATAAATGTCATTATTCCGTGCGTTTTGTTTGTTGGCCTTACCTTACCCGCTTGGGCCCAGTCCTGTCAAACAGTAGCCAGTCAGGAGGCCATGAGCAACAGTTTTTTGCAGTATCTTGAGGATCAGGTACAGGTAAAAAAGGATAAGATTGTCATCTTGCCCTTTTTCGACAATAATTTATCACAGCAAGACTCTGTCATGTATCACGGGATCCCTTTCTTAATTTACGAAATGTTTTCTTCGAAAAACCCGAACGTGGTGCACCCTTATTTGAGTTTTGCCGCCATCAATTCATTGGCCGTGGTTGGCGAGAAATTGATCGACCCGGAGGTCATCAAACAAGTGGCCAAAACCATGAACGCACATTTCGTTGTTTTTGGGGCGTATCAATATTCAGAAAACAAAACCATGCGTGTGATGATCAATCTGTACGATGCCAAGAAAACAGAATTTTTGGACACTGCCTTGTCCTTTGATACCGATGTGAATGATGCCTTTTTTGATTTGCTCAGGGCGACTGTTTTCGATGCGTTCAAAAAACTGTCCAGCCATTTTGCCTTGCGCTCTGATGACTACCAGGCGCCCAGCCTGCAGGCATTTCGTTTTTATGCTCAAGGCCTGCCTCTGGCCATGCGTTACGACCAAGCCAATCTGGAGTTGGCCGCGGTCTATTTCGAAAAGGCGCTGAAGGAAAATTTTCAAAAATACGATGACGCGGCGCTGGCGTTGGCTCGGGCCCATTTCATGATGGCACTCATACAAAAGCTGAATGGGGGTGATTTTACATTGCACTGGACGCAGGCCAAACAGGCCTTGGGGTTCATCACGCAAAAATTCAGCAAACAGCCCGTGAAGTACACCCTGACATACCGATACATCGAGGCGCAGAATCTGGCCGCGCAGGCCTTGACGGCGTTTGTGGTCAAAAATTTCAAGAGGGCTCATCTGCATGCCCTCTCGGGCCTAGAATTATTGCCCGAAGATGGGTTGTTGCAGAATATTTTTATGACAACTCTCGAGAAGGGTGAGCCGAAAAAGAATATAGTGATCAATAACCCCATGTGTTTTTGAGGGCGCTTTCCTGCTCATGTCGTCAGGCAACGCTCTAGCCGCTATGAAAAAAGTGACAATCATTGTTGTTTTGATGTTGGGTGTTTTTTTTGTGTCGAGTGCCGATGCGGCCAAGGCCAGGAAGCCTTCTGAGCGTTCCGTGATGCATAACAATCTGGGTGTCACGGCGCTGTATCAGGAGGGCGATATCGACAAGGCCATTTTTGAATTTAAAACAGCGGTTGAGGTTAATCCTGAGTACGTTGAAGGTTGGGCCAATCTGGGTTTGGCTTACAAACACAAAGGGCGCCTTGACGATGCCATTGAAGTTTTGAAAAAGGCAATCTCGCTCGATCGTAAATTTGCGACCCCTTACAATACGTTGGGGACGGTTTATCACACCCGGGGTGACTATGATGAAGCGCTCAAGTATTTAAAGCTCGCTACGAAATACAATAAAAAATATTCTGACGCCCATTACAATCAGGGACTGGTGTACACAGAATGGTACCGAAAGGATCACAACAAAGAACATTTGGGGAAGGCTGTGGAGGCCTTTCGCACGGCGACCGAGATCAACAGCGATCACCCGTATGCCCATTACAAATTGGCCAACGTTTATCAGATATTGGGCAAGTACGAAGATGCGATTTTGCGTTATCGATTGGCGCTAGAGATCGATCCCAAGCTTGAGGATGCCTGGAACAATCTGGCACAGTTGTACACGGTGACTGGACAGACACTCAAGGCGCAACAGGCTCTGAATCACGCTTTGGCGGCCAATCCGGATTCTCCCGAGGCGCACATCAACATGGGGCTCAACTTTTTGAAAGACGACAACATCAGCATGGCCATCAAGGAATTCAATGAAGCGATCAAGCAGGATCCCACGAACGAATTGGCGTATTTCAATGTGGGGTTTGCCTATTACCAACAAGCGATCAATTTGCAAAAACAGGGACGCTCGTCTGATGTGGCTTCGTTGTTGCAGGAATCCATTCGGGCGTACACTTCAGCGTTCAAGATCAAACCGAATTATCCGCAAGCAACCTACAACATTGGTTATGATTATCAGCTGCTCAAGGATTATCCCAACGCCGTGACCTGGTTTCAAAAAACAATTTCCATTGACGCTGATTATCATCAGGCCTATTTTTCGCTGGGCTTGGTGTATCAGTTGTTGGGACAGTCAGATAACGCCGCGAAGGCTTTTTGCCAGTTTGTAAAACGAAACCCCTCGGGGGCGGAGACCGATGTCAATACAGCGAGCGACATGCTCAAGTCTTTGGGGGGGTGTCATTGATTGCATCATTGCTTCATTGATTGATTGCTTCATTCATTTGTTTATTTATGCTTAAAATTTGTGTGACAAATCGAACGACGGGTCAAAAACAGCGCTACAAATTCGTGCAACATGCCGTCATTTTGGGACGACAGCCGAACTGTGACGTGGTGCTTGAGGGTACGGGTGTTTCCCGTCGCCATACCAAGGTGACGCTGAACCGCGACTTGGTCGAAATAGAGGATTTGGGGAGCGGTAATGGGACTGTGGTCAATCACCAGAAGATTCCCGCGCACCAGAAGGTTCCTGTCAAAAAAACGGATCGTATTCGAGTTGAGGAGTTTGAGATTGAATTGGAAGCGGAGGTTTCGACGAATCCGTTGGACAAACCAGCCAACCCCGATGTGACGGATCCCGATATCATCGAAATCAAGATGATCAAAAAAGTGTTGGGGGCATTGGACCAAGATAAGATGCCATCAGTGGTGGTGGTTGATGACGAGTTCGCGGGCAAGAAGGCCTATTTTGAGGAAGGGCTGGATGAATTGGTTGTGGGACGCGATGAGAACTGTACGCTGAGTATGGATTCGCATGTGCTCAGCCGCCGGCACGCCATCATCACCGTGAAGTGGGGCCAGTTTGTCGTGGTCGATCAGAATAGCAAAAACGGGACCTTCGTTAACGGGCGGCGCGTAGAAGAAAAATCAATAAAAGATGGTGATGAAATAGTTTTTGGTACGATCAAGGCTGTGTTCAAGAATCCTCATGAGTTCAACATGGATGCCATTACTGAATCTTTGCAACAGGAAAAAGAGCAGAAGGAACAAAAAAGAAAGATCTCCTCAGAACTGCAACAGCAGGAGCAGGTGTCCCTTGCCGCACAATCGTCCCTGGCGGGCGCCAAAGAACAGGACACCAGCAAAAAGCAGACTGATGTGTCTCCGGAGTCCGGTCTTGGCCAGTCGCCAGACAAACAAAGTAGAACCGATAGGGCTGTTGAGAAATCAGCCTTGGAACTTTTGGGAAGCGAATCTTTTGAAACCCGAAAGCAGACCCCTGAGCCTGTTCCAACGGTTGCCCCCGCGCGGAGGGCGAAGCAATTCTTGCGTCAGTACACTTTTTCGGAACTCATGTTGTTTGGGTTTGGAGCGCTGGTGATTCTTGTGATCATCATTGTGTTTGCTGTGCTGTTTCTGTAAGAGCACCCCCAAAAAATGCCGAGAGAATGAGTGACAAAGGCTTGTCTTTCTCTGAATAATCAGTATTAACAGCCTCATGATTGATGTGTTGGTTACCAATGATGATGGTGTTGAGGCCAAAGGCATCAAGGCTTTGGCAAAAGTGTTGGGGGGCTGTCGCGGGGTGCGTGTGACCGTGGTGGCGCCACGGCATGAACAGTCTTCGACGTCTCACGCGATATCGCTCAGAACTCCGTTGCGCATCAGTAAGGTGAAACCGAATGTATATGCTGTGGAGGGCACACCGATTGATGCTGTTTTTGCTGGTGTGTGGATCATTCTCAAAAAAAAACCAGATTTTATTTTTTCGGGGATCAACCGGGGCGGTAATTTGGGTGACGATGTTCACTATTCCGGGACTGTTTCGGCGGCCATGGAGGGGGGATTATTGGGTGTTCCTTCAGTCGCCATTTCACAACTGGGCAAGACGGAGTTTGATTACACCCAAAGCGCTGCGTTTGCCCGAATCATGTTGGAAAAGGTCCGAAAACACACATTGCCCGCAGGTGTGGTGCTCAATGTCAATGTGCCCGAAAAGGCCAATCTGTGTCATTATGCCGTGACCAAAACTGGTCAGCGCGACTACGGTGGCAAATACATCGAACAAAGGGATCCCCGCGGAGCGCCTTATTATTGGATAGGGGGAGATCAATACAAACATATTTCCATGAAGGGCTCGGATTGTGATGCTGTTTTTTCGGGAAAGATTTCGATTACCCCACTTCAGGTTGATATCACCAGTTATGGTCACATCGAGACTGTGAGAAACTGGTTTTAGAGGAGCTTTTAGTGATAAACAGGGTTGATGCAAACGACAGATTCGCACTTGCTCGTAAACGGATGGTTCAGGAGCAACTGGTGGCGCGTAGCATCACCGATGAGAGAACTTTGTCCGCGATGAACCGGGTGTACAGACACTGTTATGTGGAGGAGGCCTTGTGCGAACAGGCCTACACGGATGCGCCTTTGAGTATCGGTGAGGGTCAGACCATTTCGCAGCCGTACATTGTGGCCCTGATGACACAGGCACTGTCGTTGACTGGGCACGAAAAGGTGTTGGAGGTCGGGACGGGTTGTGGGTACCAGACGACGATTTTGGCGTTGTTGGCCGACAAGGTTTATACAGTTGAGAGATTCAAAAGCCTGGCGATCAAGGCCAGGCAACGATTTAAGGAGTTGGCGCTCAAGAATATCGTGATGCGTGTGGGAGATGGGTCGGTGGGTTGGCGTGAAGCGGCGCCGTTCGACAGAATATTGCTGACCTGTGCGGCTCCCGGGTTCCCACAGCAGTTTGTGGAGCAGTTGACCCCGCAGGGAATACTTATTGTTCCCTGTAAAAATCAGGGTGGTGAACAGCATTTATTGCGGATGACCAAAACAGAAGTGGGGTGTGAGACACAAGATTTGGGAGAGTGTCGGTTTGTTCCCATGTTGGGGAAGCGGGGGTGATTTTTGGGAGTACTTATGAGACGAACGATTTTTGTTTTGTTAATGATTTTAGCGAGCACGCGGTGTGCTCAGTTTCAGGATATTTTTACCCAGACAGCCCAAGCGTCACCGAGGGTGAATTCAGCGCCTGTTGTGTCTCCGAGTGTTGAAGCTGTCACCGCGGAAGGCGAAGTCAGTTCAGTGCGAGATCCCATCGAAACCAAGAAGGGTGTTTATTATTTTGTGGCCAACGGTGACACTCTGGCAAAGATCGCCAGACAGTTTGGGATCAATCAGGACGATCTGGCCCAGATCAACAATCTGTATGATTCAAAAATGGATGTTGGCAGACGCCTGTTCATCCCTCAGAAGCGGTTGATGCGTAACTATTTATCGGTCACTCATATTCTCAAAGAAACCAAGCTGGCCCAGCAAAGAAATAGCGGTGATCTCGAAATGATCTGGCCTGTGAAGGAATTTCACCTGACCAGTGGGTTTGGCATGAGGCGCGGCAGACCGCACGATGGCTTGGACTTGTCCGCGAAGATAGGCACGCCCATTCTGGCCGCCGCAGAGGGCAAGATCATTTTTGAGAAAAAATTTGCTGGTTATGGCAATTTGATTGTGATCAAGCATGCCAAGAATTTTTTTACGGCGTATGCGCATTGTCACAAAACAAATGTGACTGTGGGCAAAACGGTCAAACAGGGACAACAGATTGGCTCAGTGGGCAGAACAGGACGGGCCTCGGGGCCACATCTGCATTTTGAAATTCACAAAGGGGTTGAGGCGGTTGATCCGGTGTTGTATTTGCCGAAAAAGACGTGAATCGTGAATCGTGGATCGTGGATCGTTCAATGACAAGTTACTGTTTTTTTCTTTCGATTTACGATCCACGATTCACGATTCACGCAAAGATATGAATCTATCAAAAATCATTCGGGACATTCCCGATTTTCCCAAAAAAGGGATCTTGTTTAAAGACATCACGACGCTGTTGAAAGACGCGACTGCGTTTAAGGCGACCATCGAACAAATGACGGCACTTTACGCGGGTAAGGGCATCACCAAGGTTTGCGGGGCAGAATCGCGCGGTTTTATCTTTGGCGC
>AMFJ01035434.1_pt1 | contig 10600 bp, 5 predicted proteins | sample 427208 | NCBI WGS metagenome assembly AMFJ01 (sample SAMN02954298, study PRJNA114691) | groundwater metagenome | biome: aquatic; feature: subsurface aquifer; material: sediment; isolation source: subsurface aquifer sediment | place: USA: Rifle, CO | collected 2008-08
TATTTGACTATGTAAGCAAGCAAATTTCTTTCCGGAGAAAAATGTTTCTTGCCGTATCAATCCTTTTGATATTTGTTGTTTTGAGCTTGGATTTTATTCTCATTCACAGAAAGCCGCTTTCGGAAGGTATTCCTGAATTTGATTTAATATTTCTTATACGCATAACTCTGAATTTGATTGCGTCATGTATTTTTGTGTTTTCCTTGTCGGGAAATGTTTTTAAAGTTAATACGGAGAAATACGGCAAAGGCATATCTTCTTTTTTTTCAAAAACTACGGAGTACCTGGTTTATATTTTTATTGTGTTATGCAATACTTATTTTCTGGCTACTTTTTTATTTGATCCGGTTATGTTTAATTATTTGGGTTTGGAAGATAATAGCGTGGAATCTCTTTCCTCATGGATTTGCTTTATTAATTGTGGGGTATTTACTCTTTTATTATTAAAAACACATAAGTTTATAAGAACTCAGAAAAAATATTTTGTTTCAATCATTTATATGTTTATCATTTCATTTTTCCTGATTGGAATGGAGGAAATATCGTGGGGACAGAGAATTATTGGTTTTGAAACTCCGGAAATATTTAAAACTAATTTTCAGAATGAATTTAATCTGCATAATTTTGCTACCAATAAATTTGAAAACCTGTATTATTTCGGTGCTTTTCTTTTTCTTGTATTTATTCCTTTTTTAATTGATAATCTGAAGAAATTTTATTCAGTCAAATTCATAAATTTTTTCAAACCAAGTAAATTTATCGTAATATCAAGTGCAATTTTAACGGCCTATAATTATGATATGTGGAATATCCCTGTAATTCAGTTAGGCTATTTCATAAGTATATTTATTGTGATTTATTACATGCTTACGGATTGGTTTAATAATAGTTTGAATGTTGATACGGTGCTGATTCTTTTTTCCTTGATTGTAACTCAGACGGCTTTTTTAATGTTTGGGGAAAATTTCATAAGAATCTGGGATGTTACCGAGTACAAGGAATTTTACATTCCGTTTATGTTTCTTTTATATTCATTGGAATTAGCCCAGAAAATCCGATATTTTGAAAAAGAATTTGAAGGAGCCATTTATACCAGGTTTTAGGTTTCAGTTAACCTTCATTAAGAATTTTTTGTTTGTGATTTTAAATAACTCCATGATGAATAAAGGAAAAGAAGAAACTAAAACTATTAAAATCCAATCCATAATATTCAAATCAACTGTTTTGAATATGCCTTGAAAAAATCCAATATATACTATTGGAATTTGCAGTATAAAAGAAATCCCGGTTGCCAATATCAATTTTTTATTTGTAAAAAAACCGATCTTAAAAATAGATGCAGTAATGCTTCTGCAATTATAAGCATGAAATAACTGGCTTACGGCAAGCACAATGAAACAAACAGTTCGCGCACGTTCAATGCTTTCTTTCTCGATATATAAAACAAAACAAAAGGCACCCAAAGCGCACATTGCAATAAAAGCCCCCTGGATTGAAAGCAAAATCGCCCTTTCTTTGGTTATTACAGATTCATTTGCAGGCCTGGGAGGTCGGTTCATGATATTTTTATCTATTGGGTCAACACCCAGCGCCAGAGCCGGAAAACCGTCGGTGATTAAGTTCACCCACAATATCTGAATCGGAAACATGGGAATAGGCAAGCCGATCAGAGAGGCAATAAACATTACAAATATTTCACCGACATTGCATGAAAGAAGATAGTGAATGAATTTTTTAATGTTATCGTAAATCCCTCGCCCTTCTTCAACCGCGGATACAATGGAGGCAAAATTATCGTCAGCCACGACCATATCTGAAACTTCCTTGGTTACGTCCGTTCCAGTAATTCCCATTGCTACACCTATATCAGCTTCTTTAACTGCAGGAGCATCGTTAACTCCGTCACCTGTCATGGCAACTATTTCGTTCTTCTTCCGCCAGGCTTTTACAATGCGTACTTTATGTTCCGGGGAAACTCTTGCATAAACGGGAATGCGGTGAATATTGCTTTCAAATTCTTCCGCACTTATTTTGTCCAGTTCCGATCCGGTTAAGGCCATTGAATTCCCGGAAAAAAATCCTAATTCTTTTGCTATGGCTACGGCGGTGTTTTTGTGGTCACCTGTAATCATTACGGTTCTTATCCCTGCGGTTTTACAGGATTGAACGGCTTTTTTTACTTCTTCTCGCGGCGGATCTATCATGGCAATCAAGCTTAAAAAAATCAAATCTTTTTCAACTTCGTGAGCTTTTTGACCTTTTTCATAATTATCCATTACTTTGTAACCTAACGCCAGTACACGTAAGGCAGCATTAGCCATATCATTGTTGGCTTGAAGAATGTTATTTATATCCTCATCATTCAGTTTGAGAATCTGATTGTTTTTTTCAATAAACTTGCAATCTGAAAGCATTATATCAGGAGCGCCTTTAACAATAGCTATGATTCTATTTTTTTCATTTCGGATAACAGTCATTTTTTTTCTTTCTGAATCAAAAGGAATTTCATCAATAAAAGAAAACTCTTTTTCAGATTTTTCTTTTTGAATTCCGGCTTTTGCGGACAAGGTGAGCAAGGAACCTTCAGTGGGATCTCCGATAATCTTATATGAATTATCTTTTGAGGCAAGTTTTGCTCCGTTGCAAAGAACGGCATAAGTTAGAGTTTTCTTCATTTCCGGAAACTCGAGCGGATTTATTATTTTTCCGTTAAGTTCAAATTCGCCCTGGGGTTCATATCCTATTCCTGTGACTTTAACGAGTTGGGAATTAGTATAAACAGATTTAACGGTCATTTCGTTTTTTGTAAGCGTTCCTGTTTTGTCGGAACAAATAACGGTAGAGCAACCCAAAGTTTCAACAGAAGGCAATTTACGTATAATGACATTTCTTTTGACCATTCTTTGAACTCCTAATGCCAGCGCAATGGTAACTACAGCCGGCAGTCCCTCCGGAATGGCTGCAACCGCAAGGCTTACCGAAGTTAAAAAAACATCAACAAATTTTCCTCCGCGTAAGAACTCCAGAATAAAAACAATCCCAACTAAAAACAAACAAAGATAAACCAGCATTTTTCCGAATTCTTCCAGCTTTTTCTGAAGGGGTGTGGATTCCTGAGGAATATCCTGAATCATGCCCGCTATTTTGCCTAGTTCAGTTGACATTCCGGTTTGAAGAGCAATTGCCTTAGCCTTACCGCTGGCTACAGAAGTTCCTAAATACACCATATTTTTCCTGTCTGCCAGTGGAACAGTCTGCTCATTGAGCGTATCTGAGGTTTTTAAAATAGGTGTGGATTCGCCTGTCAGGCTGGCTTCCAGGGTTGAAAAATTTGTGCTTAGCCAGTAAATACGACTGTCCGCAGGAATATTATCTCCGGCTTCAAGCTCAAGTATATCCCCCGGAACAATTTCAGACGACGGAATTATTCTAAGTTCCCCGTCTCTTATTACTTTTGAATTGGGACTGGATAATTTTTTTAAAGCTTCAAGTGATTTTTCGGCTTTATATTCCTGAACAAAACCAAGAATGGCATTTATAATGACAATAATAAATATTGCAATCGCATCAACCCACTCCTTAAGAATTCCGGAAACAAGGGAGGCTGCGATTAATACCCATACTATGAACGATTTAAACTGTTCAATAAAAATGACAAATGGTGATATTTTATCTTTTTCCTTAAGCTGATTGAATCCATACTTTTGTCTCCTGGTAATTATTTCCTGAGAACTCAACCCTTTGTCAAAATCAGTCGATATAATTTTATTAATTTCATCAAAACTTTTAAGCCACCAATTCTCCATGTTATTTTCCCTGTGATTTAAGATTTATTCAATCTGAATATGCTTAGCCTGAAAATTTATTTTTCATGCAAAATTCAGGTTAGATTAAACTATTGATAACGCGCATCAATTCATTTTTTTGAATTGGTTTTGACATATAGTAATCGAAACCTGCACTAAGGCATTCTTCCTTATCTTCCGGTTTGTCTTTGGATGTTATAGCGATTATCGGAATATGTTTTTTTGAAGATTTTTCTTTTTCCCTGATTATAGTTGTGGCAATTATTCCATCCATCTCAGGCATTCGAATATCCATCAGAATTAAGTCAGTTTTGGATATTTCGATGGTGTTAAGCACTTCTTTGCCGTTATCGGCAGAGAGTATGTTGAATCCTTCCTGTTTTATAAGTTTAATCAGTAAAACCTTGTTTGTGTAATCATCTTCTGCGATCATAATATTTACGGAATTTTTGATTTCATTTATTGTATATTTTGTAATTAAAGAAGGGGTTTTGTTAGAGGCTGTTTTTCTGTTATATAGTACTCTAATGGCGATTAACATATCCGTCATGATAATGGGTCTGGTCAAATAGGCTTCAATTTGCAGATCACTGCATTTTAATGAATCTCCTCTGACGCCTGAAGATGAAATCATCATAATTGGAATTCGAAGTTCCTTAAATTCATTGTTTATTAATTCGGCCAGATCAAATCCGTTCATTTCATCCAGAATTGTATCCATTATTATCAAATCATATTTATCGTTTTTCAATATTTCCAGAGCAGTTCTGCTGTTGTTTGCAGATTGTACTGTTAACACCCAACCGGATATTAGACTTTTGATGTGTTCCGCGTTTTGTGAATTTCTGTCTATGATAAGTATTTTTAAATTTTTGAGATATTTTATGGGTGCGAGATAAAAACCTTCCACTTGCGTTAAATGTTCCTGAAGCGGAATAGTGAATTCAAATGTTGAGCCTATACCGGGTGCGGATTTAAACCAGATTTTACCCCCCATAAGCTTTATTAAATAGGAAGAAATAGCAAGCCCGAGTCCGGTACCTCCGAATTGTCTGGTAAGGGAGCCATCTGCTTGAGTAAAAGCTTCAAATATTTTTGTTTGATTTTCCCGTGAGATGCCAATCCCTGTATCCTGAACAATAAAGTGGATTTTAGGCAGTCCTGTAGCCGGTTGGGGAATAATCCCGCAAGTTATGTTTATTTCGCCTGAAGGAGTAAATTTTATTGCATTATCAATGAGGTTGAAAATTATTTGTCTTACTCTGCTTATATCTCCAAGAAGGAATTTGGGAATTTGGTCGCTTAAACTTACATTAATGCTAACATTTTTTTGCTTTGCCTTTTCTGATAAAGGAAGAGTGATATTATAAATAAGTTCTTTAATGTCAAAATGTGATTGTTCCAGTTTTAGTTTTCCGGCCTGAATTTTTGAGAAATCAAGTATATCGTTTATAATATCCAGTAATTGATAAGCCGAAGTTTTGGCCAGATTTAAATATTCCATTTGTTCATCCGCCAAATCCATTGACAAAACCAATTCGGTCATGCCGATTATTCCGTTCATTGGAGTTCGAAGTTCATGGGTTATATTGGCAAGAAATTCATATTTTATTTTATTGGATTCCTTGATTTGAGAATTGGCCTTCAGAAGTTCGGTCTCACAAGTGCTTAATTTGGAATTAAGAGAATCAACTTCTATTTTTAAACTGTTAATTATAGTATTTTTCTCTTCCTGGAGTCTTTGAAGTGAATTTTTTAAAGTATTTATTTCATTTTCTTTGTTTAAGTTAAGTTTGATATTATCAAGCATCGTATTAAATGATGCAGCAATTTCGTAAAGATATTCCCGAGTGTTTAAAATAGTGGTGAAATTACCTTTAGAAGCTTCATTCATATTAAATTGAATAGAACTGACTTCGTTTGAGATTTTATCTGAAATCTTTCTGAAAAGCGATACTAAAATAAATATAGAAATTAATAATAACAAAATTAAAAGAAGTTCTGAATTGAAAACGTATTTGTCGAGTGTTTCTTTTCCATTGGTTAAATTTTGTTGCAAGTATTGAAAACCTGAATCAAGACTAGATAAGAATTGTTCTTCACATATTTCCAGCTCTTCTTTTGTTTTAACAATTTCTTCATTGTTAAATTGTTTGTTTTCAATGTTTCCAAGAATTATTTGACATTTGTTTGTAAATTTTTTGCCTGTGATTTCAATATTATTCAGAAGATTATTTAGATTCTCATTGGAAGCATTTAATTTTTTTAATAAATTTAAAGCAGATAAAAAACGCCGTTGAGCATCTGTAACCTCATTTTTTTCATTTTGAATAATCTGCGTATAATCTGCGTTCTGATTTATGTGGAGTGACTGTAAAAAAAATATTATTTCATTCGTTGAGGAATAAATTCTAAGTCCGGAAAATCTTAACTCCTGAAGATTGATTTGTGAAGAGTTGTTATTGAAAGTTACTTTATTGATTTTTTCTTTAAGAATATAAATAGAAAGGAGAGACGTTATGCCGAATACGGCAAAAAGCAATACACAGGAAACTAATTTTTTTCTTAAATCTCCGTTTTTGATCATGAATATTCCCGGGAGTTAATTTGTCAAATATAATATAATAATTCTTATTATATTACTATTAAATTTTTAATTATGGGATAAATTTCTTGAGTTTAGATTAATGAATTAATATAGTTCCTGCTTATGGACGTTTATAATTTATCAATATTATCTTCTATATTAAGTTCTTTAATTATATTGGGTGTATTTTATTTCTTTTTTTTCAGGAAAAAATGCAATTCTCTAAAAGAAATCACCGGCAATTATTATCATTTTATCAATAATGTCCCAATAGGAATGTTTAGAAGTACTCCGGGCGGTGACGGAAAATTCATCATGGTAAATCCTGAATTCTCTTTGATGTTTGGATACGCTTCTGTGGAAGAAATTATGAAAGTCAGCGCTAAAGATTTATATTATGATCCTTTTGAAAGAATAAAACTTTCAGATAAATTGTTGAAGCAAGGGAAAATTCAGAATGATCTTTTAAAGATGAAGAAAAAAAATGGGGATTGCATATGGGTTGAAGTAACGGCAAGTATTGCTAAAGAGGAAGAAAATGGATTGTGTTTTTATGGTTTTGTAAAAGATGTTACTAAACGAAAAGAATCAGAAGAAAAATTAAAACTGAGCGAATTGCAATTCAGAGCAACATTTGAACAAGCTGCGGTAGGTATAATTCATGCTAAAATCAACGGTCAATTTACAAAAGTTAATAAAAAATTTTGTGATATAATAGGATATTCTGCCGAGGAATTGTTAAAGTTGAATTTCAGAGAAATTACTTATGAAACTGACCTTGCGAAGGAGCTTTTGTTTGTCCGGAAATTATTGGATAATGAGATTCAAACGTTTTCGATGGAAAAAAGATATATAAAAAAAGATTCTTCCCTTGTCTGGGTGATTTTGACGGTTTCTTTAGTTCGGGATGAAAATAATGTCCCCGATTATTTTATTGGTGTTGTTGAGGATATTTTGGAAAAGAAAAAACTCGAACATGAGCTCTTAAAATCGCATAAACTGGAAGCTTTGGGAATATTTGCAGGCGGGGTTGCACATGATTATAATAATTTGCTGACGGCAATTCTTGGGAATATTTCATTAATTAAATCTTCCATAAGTCCTGCTGAGGAGATATTTCAAAGAATTGAAGAGGCTGAAAAAGCCTCAATAAGAGCGAGAGATTTGACTCAGCAGTTTCTTACATTTGCAAAAGGCGGATCTCCCGTCAAGAAAACCTTATCCATTAAAGATTTGATTAAAGACACTGTTTCATTTATTTTATCGGGATCAAATGTAAAATGTAGATTTTCAATCAATGAAAATTTATGGTTTACGGATGTTGATAAGGCTCAGCTTGCCCAGGTCATTCAAAACATAGTTTTAAATTCAAAACAAGCTATGTCGGAGGGTGGAAATCTGGAAGTTTCAGCAACAAATATCATAAACGACGATAAGAATAAATTATTAAAAGACTTGCCAAATGGAAAATATCTGTCAGTAGTTATTTCAGACACCGGACCGGGCATAACCGGGGAACATTTATCAAAAGTATTTGATCCTTTTTTCACAACCAAGGAAAACGGAAGCGGGCTTGGTCTTTCTATTGCTTTATCCATAGTCTCCAAGCACGGAGGTACAATATTGGTGGATTCTTATCCCGGCAAAGGTTCTTTTTTTACCATTTATTTACCTGCGGCCGCTGCTGAAGAAACCGTTTTGGAAGAAAATAATGACAGAAATCTCGATTTTAATCTTTCCAGATGCAAGGTACTTATAATGGATGATGAAGCGATGGTAAGAGATGTTCTTACAAAAATGCTCGAAAAAATGGGTATAGAAGTGACTGCCACAGAAGACGGCAAGGAAGCTGTATATAAATATAAAGAAGCTTTAGACAAAGGTAATTTTTATGATATTGTAATTTTAGATATTACTATTCCCGGCGGCATGGGTGGTGAAGAAACATTGAAATTGATTAAAGAAATAGATCCTGATGTGAAGGCAATTGTTTCAAGCGGATATTCAGGGAAAAATATTTCAGCGGAATATATGACTTACGGATTTAGCGGTATAGTTTCAAAACCGTATCAGTTAAGAGAGCTGAAGAATACAATAATCAAGGTTCTTAAGGGAATCTGACGGTGATTTAAGGAGAATAAATTTGTCGGAAAAAAAACATTGGCAGTGGTTAAGTATCAAACTTTCAGAGTGGTCGGATAAAGGGCTTATAACCAGGGATCAGTCAGAAAAGATTCTTTCCGAGAGGCCTCTTTGCAAGGATGAGAATTTATTGACAAAGATTCTTATATCAATAAGTGCTCTTTTGTTTGGCTTGGGTATTATCAGTTTTTTTGCCTATAACTGGCAATATATGTCAAAATGGACCAAAATAATTGTTTTATTTTCTGCTTTTATTTCATTTCATCTTGCAGGGCTTTTTTTAGGGAAAAATCCGGAAAAGAAAAATATTTCTGAATTCTTTTACTTGTTGGGAACATTTATGTTTGGGGCAAATATAATTTTGTTGGCTCAAATATATCATATTAACGAACATGCTTCCAACGGAATATTGCTATGGTCTTTTGGTGCTCTGATAATGACTTATATCCTGAATTCCACACCGCAAATGCTGGTTTATGCTTTTTTGGCAGTAATCTGGCAGAGCATGGAAAGAGCTTATGATTTGCATCAAACCTGGTCTTTGCTTTACGTTGCTTTTGCGATGGTACCTTTTGCGATAATGAAAAAGCATTGGTTCAGTGTTTCTATAACCACAGTAACTTTGATTATTGTCATGGCAATCCAGTTAACCTATTACTTTATTGGGATTGCAGGTATATTGTTTTTTCTTTCTGTTTTATGCCTTGGGACAGGTATTTGCATAAGAAGAACCGCTCACATAGATTGTGCGTATCCTGTAGAACGTGCCGGGTATATTTTATATTTTATCATGCTGGTTGTTATTTCCTATTCAGATGGAGTGAAGCATGCATTTATTTATTCTTATGAATATTACTGGGGAACGCTTGAGAAAAATCTTTCCTATCCGACAATTGTGGCCTTACTCACTTTAATTGTCTGGTCTGCATTCTTTTTTCCCTTGGAAAGTTTTAAGACAAGATTCATGGCTTTAAAAAGAAAACATGTTTTTTTGTGTTTAGTTGCCTTTATCTGGGCTGTTTTTATTTGGAGTTTCGGCAATACTTTGTATCGGGGAAATTCAACTGAATTAAGCAATTTAGCACTGATAGGAATGATTGGGTTCAATTTGATAGGAATTGCACAAGGTTTAATATTGGTATATACGGGAACAAATTCAGGATACCTGTTAAAATCCTTTACAGGTTGTGTGTTACTGGTTGCAATAATCTTATCTCGATTTTTTAATTATTCAGATGATCTTATGACACGATCTTTTGCATTTATAATAGCAGGCGGTTTTGTTTTATGGATAGCGATAAAGACTTCAAAAACCCGGAAAGAGCTGAATGTTTATGAATAATAAAAGAACTCAATTTATTGTTATTGCTTTGATTATTCAATGTATTGCTTTGGGATATATTTTTCTGGAGCGGGAAATGGTACTGCTTAAAGGCGATACCGTTTTTATAAGAACAGAACCTGTTGACCCAAGAGACATTTTTCGTGGTGATTATGTCCGTTTAAATTATGAAATCTCAAGGTTTTCTAAAGAATATGTAAATAATGATGAAGATTTTACTGTAATGCAAAAGTCGGACAGAATGGTTTATTTAACTTATGAAAGTGATGGGGACAATATTTTTAAAGCCTGTAAATTGTCATTAAAAAAGCCCGAAAATGAAAAATTTATCAGGGGGTTTACTTCAAGAAATTGGTCTGGAAATTCCATAAATGTAAGATATAGTATAGAACAATATTTTATGGAACAGGGAAAAGCATTGAAATTGCAGAGCGGAGAATTTCTGCAGGGAGTTAATATTCCCCTGGAAATGGAAGTGAAGGTAGGAAAGAGTAACGGAATATGTGTTTTAAACGGCTATCGTTATTCAGAACTTGGAATGGGTGTGCTTATTGAAAGAAAAAAAGATACCAATGAAATAACCTCCGTTAAACTTAAATTTGCCAACTCAACGGATAAGCCCATTGGAATAATTATTCCCGATGATTTGAGAACAATTTCACTGAAGGTGGATTCTTTAGGTTACAATGATAAATTTAAAGTCAAAAGAATTCAGGAAAGTAT
>AMFJ01002056.1_pt1 | contig 10594 bp, 7 predicted proteins | sample 427208 | NCBI WGS metagenome assembly AMFJ01 (sample SAMN02954298, study PRJNA114691) | groundwater metagenome | biome: aquatic; feature: subsurface aquifer; material: sediment; isolation source: subsurface aquifer sediment | place: USA: Rifle, CO | collected 2008-08
TTTATATCCAGTAAACTTAATAAGCTGGGGAAAAGATGATCCTGACTACGGGCCTGTTCGGTCTGTCCTTTGAGACAGCTGACATGATGAGTATTCTGCTGCTTCCAGGCATCGGAGAACCACATCAGCATCGGGACATGGGTTTGCTGGGTTGGCGCCATGCTATAAGGAGCACCATGCAGATATAAACCATGCTCTCCGGTGGATTCTCCATGATCAGACAGGTACCAGAAACCGGTCTGATATTGAGTCTGCTGCTTTAAAGTTTCAATGATTTGGGCAAGAACATGGTCTGTATATACAATCGAATTATCATAGCTATTTTTTAATTCTTCTGTACTACAGCCCTGAATGGCATTGCTATTACAGGTTGGTTGAAATGGCTGATACGGCGCTTTGGAACGCTTGAAATATGCGGGGCCATGACTGCCCATCTGATGCAGTACAATTAATTGCGGTTGCGGGTTGTTTTTATCCAGATGCGCCAGATAATCTTTCAGGCTATCCACCAGAATTTCATCAAAACATTCACCACCAGCATCACACCACTTCTGTTTCAGTTGAGCCGGAATCTGGTACTTTTGTACCCGGTCACAGGCACCTTTACAGCCTGAGTTATTATCAATCCATGTCACCTGATAACCTGCGCGCTGAACAATATCCAGCAAACCTTCACGGTGGCTGGCTAGCTGTTCATCATAGGTTTCACGTGACATGCCCGAAAACATACAAGGCACTGAAACGGCAGTTGCAGTTCCACAAGAGCTCACCTGATTGAAATTAATCACCGCTAACTTGCTCAGTTCAGGATTGGTATTGCGCGCATAGCCATTTAAAGCAAAACTCTCGGCACGTGCAGTTTCTCCAACAACTAGCACCATCAATTTGGGATGATCCTGCATTTGGGCCTGCTGTAACAGATGTGCATCTTCGCCAAAAGCCACCAAAGGTAAATTCGCTTTAGGTGCTTTCTTTTTATAATAGGACAAGGTGGACGCGATGCTATTTTGTGGAGAAAGCATACCCTTCAGATCGCGGTGCTCACGGAAGATGGCGGCATAATCGACATAGAAACAGAACAATAAACCTAAAATCAGTCCGAGTGAGACTACACTGCTCAGGCTTTTATGCACCAGCTGATGCCCAAGCGATGCAGGCTGAATTTTAAGCATCCAGATGATAAAAAGTGGAAAAACTACAAATACTAGTGTCCAGATGACCAGTCGCATTGACCAGAGATCTCGAACTTCGCGGGCATCGGTTTGCAGCATATTCTGAATCTGGTCTGGCGTAATAACGACCCCCAGACTATTGACAAAATAAGCACTAAAACCACCCAAAATGATCAGGGCGCTGGCCAGTATTTTGGCGTTCCATTTCCAGTTCAGCCACTGTAATACCAGATTGTAAAACGCAATAATGATCAGCGCCGTAGCGACCAGTAATACGCCTGCTTTTAGATTGGTATAAGGTGTAAATTCATGAATTTTCTGGTAGAAAGCAAAGTTTAGGATCAATCCCAGCCACATAGCGAGCAACATATTGAAGCCTGAAAGACTAATCGACTTTTTAGGTCGCTGACTAAAAAAAGACGAATGGGAAAACAGCTTCAGCATGATCCGTGGCTCAAAGACTTTAAGATGCTTTAGCCTAGAATCTGAATCTTAAAAATGACTTAAAATGACTTAAAATGATTGGATCATTTCATAATATATGCAAACCCGCCCTTCTTTATTTCAAACTCAGGAAAATAAAGATAAGCCCTAACATATGTAGAATCTGGCTAGGCGCAAAATACAGGAAAAACTTCCCTCCCCCCGTCACAAAAGAATTGATACTTTTAGACACCGCATGTGCCGCAAGTCCAATCATGACCGCATAAATTAAAGTCAGGTTGTGAGGATTTCCCTGTATCACTACACCTGCTACAGCAGCATGCACTTCAAATAAAGAGGCTAAAAAAGTGCCTAAAATTAAGCCGCTATCCCCCAGTAGAAGATTCGCGCCGTAAATCCCAGCCTGGATTAAGGTCAAACTGACCGCAATAATTACCGCTTCTTTTATACTGAACATCCGGCTATCAATTTCTTGTATTTCATTAATGCTCATACTGTTATCCGCTTGGGGAGTTCGATAAATCAAGAATCCGGCAGCAATACATAAAATTCCGATGCCCACCAAACTCGGAATTAGCAGAAACTTGAACCATTCTACGCTCACTCCCAGAACAATCAGCAAGAGCTGTAATAAGGTGGCAATACAGGAGATTAATCCCGCACCTGCATTTAATTTAGCACTGGCCTGTCCGGATCGAACTTGCATGCCCAAACTGGCAATTGTGGCCGTACTGGAGACAAATCCCGAGGCTAAGGCAGATAAAATAAGCGCCTTATCATTGGACAGGATTCGTTTTGCCACATGTGCCATGGACTGCACAATCAAGATTAAAATTAGTAGTTTCAGGATGATATAGGGATTCAGTACGGTGCCCCACAAGGACTTATTGGGCATGACCGGCAAGGCAATCAATATCAAAGCCAATAAAAGTAGCCCATCTCTTAACTCATAGCTTTGGATCGTTTTTCCGGCAAATTGATGCAGTGTCTGTTTGCCCATCAGGATGATCGTAAGTAGAACCGCCATCCCTGCAGCAAGTGAGATATTCCAAACACAAATAGCGCCAATGATATAGGTCATCAAAAAAGCCAGTTCAGTGGTAGAGCCGATATCCTGCTTCTGTTGAAACAGGCTATACACACAAAACAGGCTGACGGCGACGGTTCCTATTACTCCAATATAGAGATGCAAAAGGAAACATGAAGCACCCAATAAAGCTGTAATCGTAAATGATCTTAATCCTGCAAAACTCTGCTCATTGTTATTGTTTTTATGACGTTCACGCTCAAGCCCAATTAAAAGCCCACAGCCTAATGCCGACAGCATGATGGTCAGTAATTCCTGAAAAGATAAACTTTGCAAAAGCATATTCAAGAGCATTCACCTTGTGTCATCCAGTGACTGTACGTATTTTTAGTATATAAACAGTTTTTTAAAGCAGCACATCAATTTAACTGCTGTATCTTTAAATTCTAGGCTATAGATAGCTGTAAATTATTGCATTAGTCCGCCATTCATCCTTGTTGATGGTCTACCTAATTCCTTATTCTTAGTAGACCAGTTTAATCAAAATTACGGAAGTTAATAAGCTTTTAAATCTAAAATATTTTAATCCTACATCAGCTCCAGGATTAGACAGACTCTGTTTCCCCGACCTGATGATAGGCACGATTAAAATAAACCAAAGCTTGATCTTCCTGATTCTGTTGAATGGCAACAATCGGACAAATCAAAATCGTATGTGTACCAACTTCCTGGATCTGCCCAATTTCACAATCAAAGCTCACCAGTGCATCTTGAAGTACAGGAGAACCTGTTTCTAATTCAGTCCACTCACCCTGTTCAAATCGTTGTTCAGAACTGAATTTTGAAGATGCAAAAACATTTGAAAGATGCGCTCGATCTGCACTGAGTACATTTACGCACAGCACTTTATTTTCAACAAAGTTGATATAAGAACGCGATGATTTATTCATACAAACCAACAATGTCGGTGGTGTATCGGTCACGCTACACACGGCAGACGCAGTAAAACCATGACGACCTGAATCGCCCATCGTGGTCACTACATTCACTGCACTTGTTAATAAAGACATTGCGTTTCTAAAGTCTGTCGCTTCAACCATCACCGTATTCCAATATTCAGCTTTTTATAAAGAGCGTTATATCACTCAAATGATACTTTCAATCTTTTAAAAGCATCATGGATTCACTTTAATTAGCGAGATAATTCCTCACGAATAATCTCAGCACCTGCACTGAGTGCATTGAGTTTGCCACGAGCCACTTGGCGACCAAGTGGTGCCATGCCACAGTTGGTTGATGGATAGAGTTTGTCTGCATCCACAAACTGAAGTGCTTTACGCAACGTATTTGCCACTTCTTCAGCTGTTTCAATTTGATTACTTGCGACATCAATCGCACCGACCATGACTTTTTTACCACGAATCAACTCAATCAAATCCATCGGAACACGTGAGTTATGGCATTCGAGCGACACAATATCAATTTTTGATTTTTGCAGTTTCGGAAATGCTTCTTCGTACTGACGCCATTCTGAGCCTAAGGTCTTTTTCCAATCGGTATTGGCTTTAATACCATAACCATAGCAAATGTGTACCGCAGTTTCACACTTCAAGCCTTCAAGTGCACGCTCTAAAGTTGCCACACCCCAGTCATTCACTTCATCGAAGAACACGTTAAATGCAGGTTCATCAAACTGGATGATATCCACGCCAGCCGCTTCAAGCTCGCGAGCTTCCTGATTCAGGATCTTGGCAAATTCCCAAGCCAGTTTTTCACGGCTCTTGTAGTGACCGTCATATAGCGTATCAATCATGGTCATTGGACCAGGCAGTGCCCATTTAATCGGTTGATCTGTGAGAGAACGTAAGAATTTGGCATCTTCAACAAAGACAGGTTTTTGACGAGAAACTTCACCCACGACTGATGGCACGCTCGCTTCATAACGATCCCGGATTTTGACCGTTTCACGCTGATTGAAGTCAACGCCTTCAAGGTGCTCAATAAATGTGGTCACAAAATGCTGACGGGTTTGCTCACCATCGCTGACAATATCAATGCCTGCTTGCTGTTGTTCATGTAGGGACAAACGCAGTGCATCTTGTTTTGCATCGAGTAATTCCTGGCCTTCCAATTTCCAGGGTGACCAAAGTTTTTCAGGTTCTGCCAGCCAAGACGGTTTCGGTAAGCTGCCTGCAGTTGATGTTGGGAGTAGCTTTTTAGGTTGTAAAAGTGCCATGTCTAATCTTCTATCTCTATATTCGTAAAATAATGTGGTGTATTAAGCAGCGCGTTCTTGGTCAGCAGTAGTTTTGATTGTGAACTCTGCAGCCCATTGCTCCAGAATATCTTTATAAGGCTGGATAAAGTGTTCTTCCGCCCACTTCCCTTGCTTCACTGCCAATTGACCACGCTCAACACGGTCATACACAATTTGAGTCAATGAATAATCTGGGTACTCAAGGCTGGGTTGATACACCTGACCCGCAGCAGAATTCGCATTATAAATTTCAGGACGGTAAATCTTTTGGAAGCTTTCCATGGTGCTGATCGCACTGATCAACTCCAGATCGGTATAATCACGTAATAAATCACCTGCGAAATAAAATGCTAAAGGTGCAGCAGCATTTTCAGGTTTGAAATAACGGACGGTTAAGCCCATTTTGGCGAAGTATTCATCGGTACGTGAATACTCATCATTTTTATATTCCACACCCAATACAGGATGTACATTCGCTGTACGGTAGTAAGTTTTCGAGGTTGAAACGCTCAAACAAATCACCGGCTGTTTTTTAAATTCTGCTTTAAATACTTCAGAATTGACGAGATATTGATAAAGCTTGCCGTGTAAATCACCAAAATTTTCTGGCTTGGTCGAGGCTGGATTTTTCTTGATATGTTCAGGAAGTACCACGCTAAAATCATAATCGCGGACATAAGACGAGAAACTGTTGCCAATCATGCCATCAATACGCTGATTGGTTTGATGATCAATAATCGTGATTTTTAAAGTTTCAATTGCAGGGAACTTTTTGCCATTTCCTTCAATATCCAGGTCAACTGAAATAATATCGATTTCAACTGAATAACGATCTGCTTTTGGATTATCCCAATGTGCCAATGCATTAAAACGGTTATTGATCATTCGTAGAGTGTTACGCAAATTCTGTTCGCGACTTTCGCCACGTGCCAAATTGGCAAAGTTCGTCGTCAGACGTGTGCTATCTGCAGGTTAATAGTTTTCGTCAAAACGAATGCGCTTAATTGAACATGCAAACTTTTTACTCATTGTGATTCACTACCCTAAGTTCTAATAACCAAATTTCTGAATAAGCCTAGTTATACGTGAACCTTAAGATGAATAAAAATGATTTAAACTCAATGAAAAGTGAATATTACTCATGATTGGTTGTTCTTAAGATATCAAGATCACTTAATGAAGAAAAATATGAAAGATTTTTTCTATGTAATTTTAGGGTTTAATAGATGATAAAATAATGAATATTAATAACTTAAGATAAATTCTATCGAATATTAAGTGGATGAAATTGAGGGGTAAATTCAAAGAATGGTTTTATAGCTTATTAGATGCAATTTAGAAGTGAATGAATGAAACTCATCTAAAGATTAGAAAATATCAGTCTATTCACTGTGTTTGATTTCAAATCTAATTGTTAGATATCAAGGTTTAAACATTCTACTTATTCGTATCGGACAAATTTTAATCTTAAAATTGGCTACTTTAAAAGACATTGAATAATATCTTCTTTATTTCTAAATTAAACAAATTAAATTTTCTTAAATATAATATCGCATCTTTTTTACACAATTCCTTTACAATTCTTTATGTAATAATTTAATTGGAAACTAACACTTTTATATTATTAGACTCCTTAAAAAGTAATTTTAATGAAAAAAAACTGGCTGGTCAGAACAAATCAAACCATTACCTTTTTGCCCATGGTCATAGTTATATTTATAGGACTAATTGGCTATGAATGGGTACGTACAGAACTGGTCGGAAGCTGGATTCTTTTAATTGGCTTTATTCTACTGGGACGCTTTTTAAATGTAGTTCAGTCCGTTGTACTAAGTATTGTCATTTTTATTACTCTTTTTATTTATATTTTATTTAATGTCCAAGTTCATAGTATGGATATTAATACCCGTTTCTTGCAGCTTTTTATTCTACCTGTAGCACCACTTCTACTCAGTATTTACTATGAAATGATGTCGACCAACCAGCAGACAGATAATTTATTAGATGCTTACCGTAAAAATCTGACCCATAAAACATTACCTATCAGTACTTATTTCTATACCCAAACTCAAGTTCAGGATATGTTAAATCTGAATCTGATTCCTCAATATGATGAAATTTATATAGAAATTACCAACCAAAATTTATTAAGAGATATGTTGCAGGTGGATGAACTAAAACTGTTGCAACAAAAAATTATCCATGTGCTGGAAAGTAAGTTTGAAGTTCCTCATTTTTCCTTTACTGATAGCCGGCTCTCGGTCTTGCGCGTAATTATGATTGCCGATCGAGAATCTACTATTTCCAAACAAGTGATTGAAAAAATCAAACAGATTGAACTGATTAAAACAGAGATTACTCATCAATCTCATCATCAAGGCGTGTCCTCTCTGGAGGAACGCCTATGAATCATTTGTTGCATGTCTGCGGTCTGATCATTTCAATCAATACACTACCTGACCCGGTACTGAGCTCTTATTATCAACAATATTATCAGTGTGAGCTTAAAGAAGTCGATTCGGTACAGGCAGAACAATCTTCAGATATTACACAAATTCCTGCTCATTTCCCTGCTTCCAGAAAGCTATGGCCGGTATTTAGTTTGGATCAACTACAGTACGAAACTTATCAAACCATGAAAAATCAGGGTATTAAACCGGGTTTAATCATTCCTGAAAATTTCATGAAACCGTCAATCTACTTTCAGATCAAACAGGAGGTTTCGGAAGGTGCTATCCCGATTCTTGATCTAAGCAGTATCGAACCAAAGCGTTTTCGCGGACTTGCGACCCTCGCCACCAGTGCAGGTCTACGTCCCATGGCTGCCTATATACAGGATGGCTGGAATCCGAATCTCAAAACTTTACCTGCGGGACTTTACATTGTTCAGGCCAATCCTGGACAACTGCCTTTACCCGCCCGTTTAATTCAATCGGGTCAGCAACAATTTTACACCGCCTACCCACAAACTGCTTTCAATGGTACCGGAATTATCCTGAATCCTCAGGCGCCACTTGCCGAAAGTGAGATCGCTTATCCTGAATTGGGAATTTCCTGGACCTTTTTAAATACACGCTTTGACAGCCAACTGAACCGGATGCATACCAATCCACTCGGCTATATCTTGCTCTCAGCAGGAATCGTAATCTTGCCATTACATCTGGTGCTCTCGACCCATTACCCTAATTTATTAAGCTTCTGGGGTACCTCTACTTCCTGGGCATCCGTTGTTGTGATCGTTATCTTAATGCTCATCCTCCTGATCACCATGTTATGGCGGAGGTTCAAAAAATCATGAGCATGATCGATATTCTGTTTATTACTGGCTTTATCGGGATCTGGATTCCACAGGCCTTTTGGGCCTGGCTCAGCTTTTCTGCCTGGCGTTATTCGATTCGAGCCAGTCAGGAACTGACCAATTTGCCGATACCTGAACGTTGGCCCATGCTGAGTGTGCTGGTGCCGGCATATAACGAAGCAGTGGTGATTGAAGATACCTTACGCTCTCTAGCTGCACAGGATTATCCGGCTGAAAGCTATGAAGTACTGCTGATTAATGATGCCTCTAAAGACAATACCCAGGAAATTGCCGATCGTATGGCAGCCGAATTTCCAGTCATTCGGGTCATCAATGTGCCTAAAGGTCAAGGCGGTAAAGGTAAATCCAGAACTTTGAATAACGGACTCAAACACGCCTGCGGAGAATTGATCGCGGTTTATGATGCGGACAGTACGCCAGAGCCGGATTGTGTGCGACTGATTGTCCAGACCTTGCTGGCAGATTCTAGTCTGGTCGCAGTGAATGGCAAAGTTCGTACCCGCAACTGGAAAGACAGCCCCCTTAGTACCTTTATCGCTATCGAGTTTATCTATTTCCAGTGGATTTTTCAGGGTGGACGCTGGCTGCGTTTCCGTCTTTCCACCCTAATGGGAACCAATTATGTGATCTGGCGAGATGCACTCGATATTCTAGGCGGATTTGACGAAAAATCCTTGGTCGATGACACCGAAATGAGTTACCGGATTTTTCTGGGACATAAACGGATTAAATGGGTGCCTTATGCCGTAGGCTGGCAACAGGATCCGGGTGACCTGAATATTTTTATCAAACAACGCTCGCGTTGGACTCAAGGTAACTTTTATGTAACCCGTAAATATTTAAGAACAGCGCTCCGGCATCCTTTTCCAATCGGAATGGAGATCGGCAACAATATTATGTGTTACATCATTTTTGTGCCAGCCCTGTTCTTAAGTCATATGACGCTGGTGGTTGGTCTACTCGGTATTGATGGCACTACAATTCCCGGTCCTTTTACCTTGCTTTTCATCTTGGCCTTTATTCTTTATCTGGTCCAGATCTGGTTTACCCTCAGTCTGGAAAAAGAAGTGCCTAAACGATTTTACTTCTATGCCTTTATCGCTTATTTCACCTATTCACAAGTATTTCTCCTGATTGTCTTTAAAGCCGCCTGGGACATGTTAAAAGGCAAAATCAAGGGTGAAGGAATTACTTGGTACAAGACAGAACGAAAGAAGGAAAAAAAATGATCATGCACATAAAAACAGCTCCTTTGAGATTAATGTCTTCACTTATCTTGGCATTGTCTAGTGCACCTCTCTATGCGGCCACCTGGAAGCTTGATGAGGTAGTTGCGCGGCATGTAGAGCAAACTACGCCTTACTTTTTTTATGTTGGAAAAGGTGAAAGCTGGCAGGATATCCACTTCAGCAGTCAGTTTAATGTACAGGGTAGCAGTACGGTGATTGTCCGGTATGACAATCAGCTGATTCATCAACAAAATTTGAGTGGTAAAGGCACATTAAATTTTAGCCTCCCCCCTGCCGATAGCGGTTTTCATCGGCTGGATATCAGTATTTTACAAAAACCAGGACCTGGACAAAGTACTGCCAATATTTGTCTTGAATCAAGCAATTTACAGACTACCTTGACTCAACCAAATCTGAGTTACCAATCGCAGCGTAACGGCATGCAGCTGAATCAACTCCCGGATGTCCTGTTCAATAGTCAATTGAACCGACCAGAACCAGTACAGGCACTGCTAGGTTTCAATACGGCAAATTTCCTGGAAGCCACCATGATGAGTAGGCTGGCAACTGCCTGGAATTTTGCTACACCTGTGCAATGGCGGCTAAATATTACTCCTGAATCAGCACCTGATTTCATGATCAATATTCAGCATTCGGCCGCAAGATTACCCGCAGTACGGATGAGTCTAAATCAGGTCAACCAAGTACCAAGTCTGACGATTGAATACTCTTCAGAATCCCAATTATTGATGGCCGTCAATGCCCTGCTCAATCAGCAATATCTAGCACAACTAAATACTGCAACAGCGAGTTTAAATGGCCCTGTCGCGCGACCAAACTGGGCCAGTGTACGCCGTTTTGAAAGCTTGGCCGATCTGGGCATTTCCGATTTCAAACTAGACAATACTCCCAAAAATATTTCACTGGTCTTTCCTGCTGTTTGGGAAGTTACGGATATTTTAAAGGGTCAGCTTAATTTCCGTTCGCAAAGCGGACTCTTACAAGGCTCGACCTTACAAGTTTGGCTCAATGAAGTACTCGCAGGTAGTACCAGTCTGGCAAAACTGGATTCCAGCCCGGTTGAGCGGCAGTTTGAATTTGTAGGTGCAGATTATCCCTATACCAATAGCTTTAACATGACGGTGA
>AMFJ01036071.1_pt1 | contig 10592 bp, 13 predicted proteins | sample 427208 | NCBI WGS metagenome assembly AMFJ01 (sample SAMN02954298, study PRJNA114691) | groundwater metagenome | biome: aquatic; feature: subsurface aquifer; material: sediment; isolation source: subsurface aquifer sediment | place: USA: Rifle, CO | collected 2008-08
CATTGAGAAGATCACTGGATTGGATGCTTAGATTTCGTGTTGTACCATTTCCTTGCAGATCATTACAGAACCATGGTGTATTTCCGCTTGTAGTGGGAAATGCTGATTGAAGCACTCTAGATGAAGCAGAATATCAAGTAAGACCGAAGTCTACCGAGTCACCGATGTCACAATATCCGTCACCATTTGATAATATCTCTAACGTGATATCTGCACATGAATCTCCTATACATCCTGTAAGTACATCAATATAATTGATAGTATCGTTTCCTATAGCTTCAATAGTTGCTGTGTTGTTGTCAGTATCAAAGTTTGCATATACGGTTTTTGTACCGGTTCCAGCAGAAAGTGTCCATGCTTTAGTAGTAGCAAATGCTTCTCGTGATGATCGAGTGATATCATCATTAGAGAATTGCATATTCGTTATTCAAACACCAGACATATTAAGAGTTATATTTTGAGAAGTCGTAGAAGCAGCATCATTGTTGATGACGAATGTACCAGTGTTTAACTGTCATGTTTGACTGATAAAAGTGAAATAAGAAAGATGATTGGTATCAAAAGCACATATGAGATTTGAATCCAATGTACACTCTGTATCGGGAACATTCGGTATCCAAGCAGATCATTCACTGGATCTATATATCTTGATGATCTCTCAAGCATTTCATCACGCCACTGCAAAATTTATCATAAAATATCAGCCATTTGCTATCAGTGAATCTATTTCAGAACCAACCACAAGAGTTCATAAAATTGTCCTATTGATTCATGATTCATTTTCTGCAGGGATTCAGCTTTCTCAGAAATCTGCAGAAGCGGTATCTCATGAGTCAAGACCCATAGGCGGCAATATGTTTCCATTCCAAGATCAATTAGATGTAGTGATGTTTAATCAACCAAGATACAGCTGAAGGACATTATCAGCATTGTTAGAATCGGAAATATTTAATGTTCAATTGGTGACAAACGTAATACCACCTGTTGTTGCTCAAGATAATAGCACGCTTCAGGAAACAGTCGTAGTTCAGATAAGATTTTCTGGCACTAATTTTTTATTCATATCATAAATCACGCCCAATCTAGCAAAAAGCCTAACTTGTTCTTGGTCCAATGATAGCTGATTATCGTTTAGATAAATATAGGGTCATGCATTTGAAGCTCTCCAAAGATTACCTATATTTTCAAAATCAGATGGCAATCAAGTTAATTGATTGTAACCTAGATCAAGGGTTCTTAGGTAAGAGAGATTCCCAAATCCAGTTCATAGGTCTGTGATAGAATTATTTGATACATAAAGATTTTGTAACTGAGATAAGTTTCAAATTTCATAAGGAAGAGTTCCAGAAAGATTATTATCGCGTAAATCAATAGCAGTGATATGTCCATCATAACAGCTGATACCAAACCATCATCAACTAGTGACATCACCAGTACAAATATGTGATGTATCTATCCAGCTTGCACCTGTAGAACCATTTGCTCATGCTACCCGATTATCTCAATAGGTGCTAGCATATAAAGCGATAAGAGCCTGACATTCATTTTCAGGGATTTCTGTAGCTTGATCGCATGTAGTGGGAAAAGTATACATGATGGTATCATTCATAGCGACTTCTATAGTATTTATATTGTTGTTGGTATCAAACTCTGCATATACCATTTTTTCTCCTGTACCAGGAGAAAGTTTTCGGGATATGGTAGTATTATATGTCTGTCGTCAAGATCGGGTAAATCAATCATTAGAGAATCTCATAAAGGTAGCTGTTGGAGTACCGCTGAGATTAAGTGTAACATTTCTAGTAAGAGTAGAAGGAAGATCATTATCGATAAAAAGAGATCATAAAGAACCGTAAAAATAAATGGTATCGTTTATGGACACTTCACTAGTTCCTGTATCATTATCTGTATCAAATTCTGCATATACGGTTTTCATGCCTACACCCGTCGAAAGCATCCATGAGGGGGTAGTAGAATATGTTTGTCGTCAAGATCGGGTAAATCAATCATTAGAAAACCTCACATATGCAGCTGCAGGAGTAGTAGAGATATTGAAAGTGACATCCCTGGCAGGGGTAGAATGAGCATCATTATTGATAACAAAGGATCAGGTAAAATCTCCAGATCAAAGAGTGATTGCAAAATCAGTAAAGTGATTGGTTGGAAACGATGCATAGGGTTGCCCATTATTATTGGTGACAAAAGTCATAGTCTGGGGATATCGACTCACTCAGTTATCTTGTGAATAGTACACTTGCAAAAGACTTCATATATTTATATTGGGGACAGAAAATCACAAAAGAGCCACTCATGACGCTAGTTTGATGGATTCCATGCTACTACCTACTTTAAATGCTGCGAGCACCGATTTGCTATGGATATTAGAGATTGATCTCATCATGGGGACAGATATGATACCATTATAGTTTGTAGCACTGTCATATTTTTTGAATTGAAGTCCTTTGGGCAATGAGAGACCAATATTTTGATTTATCAGATTAAATCATACGGGTATTTTTCCATCAGTAAGTTCTAGAGAAATAGACATGGATCAGCTCAGATCATCCTCTCACCGATGTATGCCTTCATTTCATTCAGCACTGGCTGAATATCATTTATTGAGGAATTCAGCTCCCAAAACATTGGAATTTGTAGAATTCGGAAGGATAATAAGGTTGCTTTCTCCATACAGTGCTACGAGATATCATATAGCCATTCATCCATAATTTGTAAAATCACCTCCGACGAATATTTTTCCTCAACTTTGGATCGTAAGGCTATTGACGATATCATTAAATCATTTTTCGATATCAAAAGAAAAATCCCTATTTCCCCCCGTATGGAGACGAGCAATGAAATTTATTGCTGTTCAGTTATAATTTGTAAAGGCTCCCCCTACGATTATTTTTCCATCACTTTGAGTTGTTAGTGTATTGACGACATTATCAAATCAGTTTCCGATACTAAAAGAAGTATCTCTAGAGCCATCAGTATTGAGACGAACGATTCTATTTCTTGTTGTTCAATTATATGATGTGAAATTTCATCCAACTAATATTTTTCCACCGCTTTGTATTTCTAGAGTGTTGACTACGGCATCAAATCAATTTCCGATAGTAAATCAGGTATCAAGAATTCCGCCGGTATTGAGACGAACAATTCTATTTGCTACCACTCAATTATATGATGTGAAATTTCATCCAACTAATATTTTTCCACCGCTTTGGATTACTAGAGTATTGATGATATTATTAAATCATCATCAGATATCAAAAGAAGTATCAATGGTTCCATCAGTGTTTAGAAGAAGAAGTCTCTTTCTTGTGGTTCAATTATATTTTGCAAAATCGCCACCGACAAGAATTTTCCCACCGCTTTGGATTGTTATAGCATTGACAGCTCCATCAAATCAAACACCGATAGTAAATCAGGTATCAACAGTTCCATTAGCATTGAGACGGATAATCCTATTAATATTTACTCAGCTATAATTTGTAAAATCACCTCAAGCGACAATTTTCCCATCACTTTGAATCGCCAAAGTTCTGATAGTATGATCAAATCATCATCAGATGATAAAAGAACTATCATTAGATCCATCAGTATTGAGACGGATGATATTGTTTGTTGTTTCTCAATTGTATGAAGTAAAGAGTCCTCAAGCGACAATTTTCCCGTCACTTTGCGTTATCACACTCCAGACCGTATCATTGAGTCCTCATAAAACATTAAATAAAACATCATTGACTCCATCACTATTGAGACGAACAATTCTATTTGCTGCTTCTCAGCTATATGCTGTAAAGGCTCCCCCTACGAGAATATCTCCATTATTTTTGATTGCTAGAGCATTGACGACATTGTTAAATCATCATCAGATATCAAAAGAAACATCATGCGTACCATTAGCATTTAGACGTGTAATGAAATTTACAAATGTTCAACTATATGATGTAAAAGCACCACCGACGAGTATTTTTCCATTACTTTGGATTGCCAGAGTATTAAGATCAAAATCAAATCAATTTCCAATAGTAAATCAGGTATCAAGAGTTCCGCCGGTATTTAGACGAACGATTCTATTTGTCGTAGTTCAATCATATTTTGTAAAATCGCCACCGACAAGAATTTTCCCACCACTTTGGATTGTTAGAACATTGACAATAGCATCAAATCATTTTTCGATAATAAAAGAATTATCTGGTGTTCCATCAGTATTTAAACGGATGATGCTACTCCATTTGTTTCAATCATATTTTGTAAAATCGCCACCGACAAGAATTTTCCCACCACTTTGGATTGTTATAGTATTGACAGGTCCATCAAATCAAACACCGATAGTAAATCAGGTATCTATGGTACCATTGATATTTAGACGAACGATTCTATTTTTTGTTGTTCAATTATATGATGTAAAATCGCCACCGACGAGTATTTTCCCATCGTTTTGGATTGCTAATGTTTTGATGGTACCATTAAATCAATTTCCGATAGTAAAAGAAGAATCTATAGATCCATTGGTATTAAGACGGATGATTTTATTTGCCGTCACTCAGCTATATGATGTAAAATCACCTCAGGCGATTATTTTCCCACCGCTTTGGATCGCCAATGTTTTGATAGCATCATTAAATCATCATCAGATAGTGAAAGAAGAATCCCTATTTCCATCAGCATAGAGACGGATGATATAATTTGATGTGACTCATTTATAATTTGTAAAAACACCTCCTACGACTATTTTTTCATCACTTTGAAGTGTTATGGCGCTGACTTGTGAATTGAATCATATCGGTAATCTTGTATCAAAACTAGGATCTATATCAGCTTGATTTGCAAAAATATGAGTACATGATAAAGTACCTATTGTTATCATAATGAGAGTAAGTATTTTGAGTAAGTTTTTAACCATTACAATATCACATATATAAATATATAACAACATATTATAACCATATTTTTTTATTTGTCAAATTTTAGGAAGATAAAAAAACTAAGAATAGTGATATCTGCATATATATATTTTTGTCCATGTGTGTCTACTTGTTTGCACAGTTCATATCTACAAAGTATCTTTGTTTTTCACTTGCATTAAAACTTTAAAAAGATAGAAAATGGTGTTTTTAAATCTTTTTTGATATTTTTAAAATTTTATTTACCTTAATAAAGTAGAAGATGAAAATTAGTAAACAAACAATTTTCACGGTACTGTTTATCGTATCGTTGATATTTGTAGCTTTTGTAGGAAGAACATTTGATCCTCAGACAGGAACAAGAAACTTTATTCTTACATCAAATGGTTTTTCTCATTTTAGGAAAGGACTCGATGTCTCAGGAGGGACAAGATTGGTCTATAAGATTTCTTATGATAAATATGAAAAAGTATACACCAATGCTACCGAGCTTGCTGCAGTCAAACAAACTATCGAAACTATCATCATGAAAAATATCGATAGCAGAATCTCCAAACTTGGAGTGAGTGACTACAAAGCATATGTCCAAAAACTCGACAATCAAAACTATATCGTCGTAGAGATAGGAGGTATCGCAGATCTTGACCAAGCAAAGGAATTGATCGGAAAGACTCTTGAGCTTGAATTCAAACTTCAGAACCCAGAAAACCCTACTGCAACAACTATCGCTGCTAGAAAAACATTAGCGGGAAAAGTCCTTGCTGAAGTGAAAAAAGATCCAGATCATATCTCGGCACTTCTTGAAGGAAGGATGTCAGAAAATATATATCATAGCATATATACAGGAAATACGCTAGATCAATTACCTGATATGTACAAAAATAATCCGAAGCTTCTTGCTGATGCAGAAATAGGAAAGGTATACGGACTTATCGAAGGTAACTATGCTACTATATATCCACAGACAGACAACGCACTCACTCAAGGGACAGGAGTAAAATTAGATGGATACACGATGTTCCGTGTGGTAGAGAGGAAAGAAGGAAAAGATCTTTCAGGAAACGCTTCAACGATATATGTATTTGAAGATGTATTCGTACAAGACAGAGAGACTCGAATACCAGCGACTGATGGACAAAACATCCTCAATGGTGCATATTTCAAATTTGCAAACACTTCAACTTCAGAGATGGGAGAACCTGTCGTAGTCATCAATCTGGATGATAAAGGAAAGGAAGTGTTCTGTAATGTGACTCAAGCGAATATACAAAAACCTATGGCGATTTTCGTAGGAGGAAATCTGCTTACTGCTCCAAATATCCAAAGCAAGATCTGTGGAGGTACTGCAGAGATCAACGGATCATTTACAGTAGACTCTGCTAAACAATTGTCCAATGCACTCAATGAAGGGACATTGCCTGCACCATTGATATTGATGCAAGAGGAGAAAATAAATCCCTCTCTTGGAGTCAATGCTTTGACGGGAGCGTTACGAGCAGGATTAGCATGACTTATCGCTATCATGATATTATTATATTGTATGTATGGATATAGGAAAATGTTGCTTACAGGTATCGTATTGATCACATTTTTGACCGTGCTTGCAGCGATTATGAAACTTACTGATTATGCTTTATCACTGAGCGGTATCGCAGCTATCATCCTTTCTATAGGAATGTGAGTGGATGCGAATATCTTGATTTACGAAAGATTACGTGAAGAGCTTAAAGAAGGAAAAAGCATAGTATGAGCGATTGATACAGCAAAAGATAGAAGCCGATCAGCGATCAGAGATGGTCAGATCAGTACAGGATTGATTGCATTCGTCCTCTTCTCTATGGGAACAAATATGTTCAAAGGATTCGGATCTATGATGATCATAACGATGTTGCTTACGTTATTGTTCAATGTGCCTTTGACTAAAATGCTTCTTCATGCATTCTACGACCCAAAAAAACTGACTAAATAATCAATTGATTTAAGTACATATATACCTCTTATTATATACTACTTTTATTTATTTTTCCCGTCCTATAATGAAACAAAAAATCTTTTTAATCATCGGTATCTTGCTCTTGAGTTTTTTCTGAGTGAGTATCTACAACGAATTTATGGCAAACCATACCTACTATCAAGGGATGTTGGCGAGTCGGGCTAATCGAAAATTAGTAATCTGGAGTGTCATCGCAGTATGTATACCGATCGTGTATATCATCAGATCAAAGATGTTCTCTCTCAAGAAATTCTTTGTATATATCCTTCCGTTGGCGCTGATAACATTCACTCTAGCGTTCACTTTGATCAAAGATAATATTATAGGATGATCAGCAGGACTTATTATTCTTATCCTCAATACTTTGTTATTGTATTTCCTCGGTATGTACGTGATTGTTGGATTGACGGCATTTGGAACACGGATATCAAAGACATACATTAAATTCAAAGAGACAAGACGACAGGAAATGCTTCTCAATTTCTGAATGGGATTGGGAGTGTTCTTGCTCATCGTATATATTTTCTCTATGGTGCATCTGATCCGAGGAGCTGTAATATGGCTTCTTTTCATAGGACTTGGATATATGGTTTGGCGTATGAAGGACGATATCCTTCCCTACGAAACTATCATCACTGATGTTGTTGATGAATTCAGAGGTGAAAAACTCAGAGCTAATCGACGAAAACGAATAGGTGTTGTGTTATTAGCTATCTCAATCATCTATTATCTCTATGGATTCCAATTAGCGTTCATCCCATATTCAACTGCATGGGATGCTAATCATGAATATATGTATATCCCTAAAGTGATATCACTGAGTCATGGAGTGATCCGAGGAAATGTCGGGCCTGCTGCTTCGGCACCAGGATTGTGGCATATGTTCATCACGTTCTTTTTTGCACTTATCCAACCTATCAAGGGTCGATTTTGGTTGGCTCCAGATACGATAGCTGTTGCGATGAACTTCCTCAGCGGAATGTTCGTACTTATTTTCGGAGCAGGACTCATCAAAGAGGTATTGGGTTATTTTTCTCCAAAAAAAACTGAAGAAGAAGATATCACTACTGCAATCGGTATGTACAGCGGATGGATGATGCTGCTTTTTTGGCTTACGAGCTGAATGGGTGCCTTCTTAGTATTCGTAGACAATAAGACTGATCTTGGGGTGATGACATTGACGATCTTAGCGGTCCTTTCTGGATTCATATTCCTCAAACATATCCTCGACAATCGTGAACATGGTCTCAAACTTCATCGGGATTCATTGAAATATATCATCATTTCATGAGTGATGTTTGCATGGGCGCTTATGGCTAAACCTACAGCATTCATCGATGTCGCATTGTTTGGATTATTGTTGGTAGGACTTTGGATAGATAGTATCATAGCTATCGGATTGGGTATCATGACTGTAGGTGCGACAGGGATTCTCCAGATCGCTAACGCAAGAGACATGATGACTCCCGCAGCAGGAAAATATGTCGTACTAGTAGGGCTCGTAGTAGTCGTTATCGGAATAGTAAAAATGATGATGAATAAGGATAAGGATCAAGGAAATTTATCTGATAAGAAAAGATTATTTAAATATATCTGTATCTGGTTGGCTACATTAGTAGCGACATTGTTAATATTCAAATGACCAAATGTACTCGTAAAACAAATAAATGATCATACATTCACTCCAGGAGGTTTCGTAAAAACAGTATTGTTGGCTGCAAATGATACAACTGCATTAGCTGCACAGACTGCAGTAGATACAGCAATCGTCAATGCTGCAGTACTTACGCCAGACCAATGTAAACAGACTACATTCACTGCAGAAGAATTAAGCGGTGGTTTGAGGAAAGCGGTAGTTTCCAATGAAGATGTAGGAAGATACGTAGGATATGGATGGAAAGAAATCACTAAAGGAGCAGGACTCAACCTTGGATATGGAGTATTGAGATTGCTCTACCCAAGAAACAATACCTGTTACGGTATAGAGAGAGCAGCAAAGATGTTATGTAACAATGCACAAGCGATAGAGAGTTTCAATGTGCCTACATTAGAGACATTGTTTGCAAAAACTAAACCAGGAACAGTACCTTATAATCTTTTGAGCTGAGCGCTTGCCGCTTATGCAATCAAAGGAGGTGGAACAGGAACAGTGATCAATCCAATAGAATATAAGGAACAGATAGTTGCATTGAGACAATATTATCAAAATCATACCATCAAGACTGATGCAGGTAAGATCAATATCCCATACAGATATCTCATACCATTCAATGTCACGTTCAATCGATCGTTACAGAATCTCAGTAGTTATTATACTGATATAGGATTTGTACGGTTATTGATATTGATGCTTTTGGTGCTAGGATTTGTCTACGCAATGTTCAACGCAAAACGTTTCAATCAAGATACCAACTTAGTAGTGCTTTCAAGTATTACGATTATAGGACGAGCTATCTGGTGGATCATCGGATGAGGTATCGTATGGTATGCAATGGGACTAGTAGTATGGACGGTAATATCAGTCGCTATGGTGCTTAGAGATATGTTTGAACATTCAAAAGAAGAAAAAGATAAGACAATGGTATACATCATCCTCTTGCTTCTCGCTATCCGAGGGTTGATACAATTAGTCCTCAACTTTGTAAGGATATCTTCACAAGGAGGAGGAGGTCCTTTCCTTCGATACAAGATGAGCAATGGAAAGAGCGTAGAGATCACAAGTACGCTTCAACAGAAACAAGTAGTCAAAGTAGGCTATGGACAAAAAGATGTATTTGATCTCCAATTCCCTCATTACAATAAATTCATCGACGCTGTCAAAACTAGAAAGAATACTGATGGAGTATTGATTGCAGGAACATACATGCAATACTTCTTGGACAACCAACACAATATCAGAAACGATGGAATGCTTGATCGATTCCGAGAAAAAAATAGTGATGGTAATATGTGTAAATCTTACCAGAGACTTAGAGATAGTAATCTCAAATATCTAGTTATCGATCCAAATATCGGAACGGTAGTGATGGGTGAAGGAAACGAATCTCTCTTCAATAGATTCTTTGCAAAAAAAGACCCTGTTACAGGAAAGATTATAGATGACGGAGCTATCAGTAATCTCGTAAAACTTCGAAGAGCAGGATATATCAATCTCTTCTCTACAAATAATCTCGGAGCTAAATATGCATTCACATTGGATGATGCTGCGCTTACAGCAAAATTTGGAGCTATGTGAGAAGATGCACTTGTTTTCTTGAGAGCTAAACTTGCTATCGCTAGATTCTTCCCAGACGCACAAGAATTGCTTAACTTTATCGGAGAGACATTTGTCAGCAGGATCGGTAATGGTGAAGTGATAGGTGATATCGCTGATGTCTATGGAAAGACAGTAGATACGGCAAAGATATTTACAACATCACAAGCTATCATCGCACAACAATGAGATGCTACAGCATTGACTCAAACAGTTGAAGGATTGTCACAAGACGAACGTATGATCCTTACTCAATACATCGGACTCGTCAATCTTGCAAAAGCTCAAAATGCTCAATATCAAGAATTCGTAAATAACATCATCGGTCAAAGCCTCGGTGGAGGAAGTCAACTTATTGTTTTCGAGCTTAATTAAAAAAAATAAAAAAATAAACAAACCCCCCCCGACCCTCCCTTGACAGGGCGGGAGCTAA
>AMFJ01017181.1_pt1 | contig 10579 bp, 12 predicted proteins | sample 427208 | NCBI WGS metagenome assembly AMFJ01 (sample SAMN02954298, study PRJNA114691) | groundwater metagenome | biome: aquatic; feature: subsurface aquifer; material: sediment; isolation source: subsurface aquifer sediment | place: USA: Rifle, CO | collected 2008-08
CACGTCACTGTGGCGGTAATGAATAATAACGGTCGTGCCGCGTTGAGCTAGATCCAGCGCAATCGCCCGACCAATGCCTTTGGCACTCCCGGTAATCAAGGCAATCATGGCCTGTACTGTACCACATGTGGTAGACTTTAGCCATGTTATCTATTGTCTTTTTACTGCTGCCATTGTTTGGGTTAATTGGGATTGGTTACTTGGCTGGTCACCATAAAATTGCCAAACTGACTTGGGTGTCGGTACTGAATTTATTTGGTTTTTATATCGCCTTTCCCGCACTGATTTTTAAGAGTTTAGCCTTCGCAGACATTTCACTACAACTGCATGGCACAATCTTGCTGTTACAGTTAGGTCTGGCTGCCGGGATCATGCTCCTGACGTACGGCATCTGTACTTGGCTTGGCTTATCAAAGGCCGACCGGAATACCTTTACAATTGGGCTGTATTTTTCCAACGCCGGCTACATTGGCATCTCGGCATTGCAATTAGTGTTTGGGGATGCCGCCGCCGCTGAAGGCGCCGTAATTGTTTCTGCCATGATTGTGGTGACATTAACCTTAGGAATTGGCCTGCTGGAAGCTTCAAAACATCGCACCATTCATGTCACAAACATCCTCCGTGGTATTATTCGTAATCCATTGATTTGGGCAACCTTAGCAGGCTTTGCCATTGGTTTTAGCGATGTCACATTACCCAGCGCTGTTGTGCAATTTGTGGAATTACTGGCCGCCACGGCTTCGCCCACAGTCCTGGTGGCCTTAGGCATTTTTATGGCGTTTAATCATCCAAAAAATCATGCCCTCCGCCAAGCTTCAGTATTGGCGATTGGAAAAGTAGTGGTAATTCCGGCTCTGCTCGGTGTGATTATGTGGTTACTGCCCAACAGCCACTGGCTCGATACTACATTTATTCAATCGGTCATGCCCGTTGCCATTACGGCTTTTGCTCTATCTGAAATCTATCCGATGAATCGATCTGTCGTCTCGAGCGCGATTGTGTTTTCTGTTTTGCTTAGCTTTGTGACGATCCCGTTGGCGATGTGGTTGGCGCCATTACTCTAGACATCATACACATCTTTGCGATGCTTAATACGCAAGATGAGTAGAATACTCATAACTCCGCGCTGATCCACATCAAAAATAACTCGATAATCTCCTACTCGAAAACGGTACTGGCCAAGGGCAAAATCGCGGAGTGGTTTAGCAAAGGCCAATGGTTTTTCCTGTTGGCTAAAAAAATAGATTTTACTGATGATTCGTTGAGCAATGTTTTTCGGTAAACGTTTTAAATCGATCCGAGCTTGAGCCGAGTATACTACATCCACCATAGTCAGCTATTACAATAGACCAAACTCCTTCATGATCTGATCTTCGGTATATACTTTGCCTCGCTTTACTTGTTGTCTTGCTTCAGCAATCTCCATTGCTAACCGTTCGAATAGTGCATCGGCTGGTTTGATGGGTTTAATTTCTAAGACTGGAACATTCTTTTTCAAGATCACATAACGAATATTCTTCTGCTGAGCAGTTTTTGTGTAGCTGGCCAGATTTTGTCGAAAATCCTTCAAACCAATCAAACGTGTAGTCATACGGCTAGTGTACACTTAAGATACTACTTTGTCAATAGATACTCTTTTAATTGGGCAAAGTCATTATCCAGTGGGCTGGCCTGATTAGGCAGATGTAAACACTGGGCTAATCGCTCGGGTAACGCCACTGATTCGTGAATGATCGGTTCAATCACCTCGGCAAATTTTGCTGGGTGAGCGGTGGCTAAGACAATACCATAGTGTGGTGTTGGCTTGGTGGCACGATACTGTTGTAAGGCATGGTAGCCAACCGCGCCGTGCGGATCAAACAGATACTGCTGATCGTGATAGACCTGCGCGATCACCTGCCGCGTCTCATCATCAGTCGTGTGGAAACCAACCACATCCTGACGCATGGCACTCACTTCATGCTGATAGAGATCCAACAAGCGAACAAAGTTACTTGGATTACCCACATCCATGGCGTTCGAAATGGTGGTGAGTGATGGGCGCGGCACAAACGTACCCGTGCGCAGATAGTTCGGCACCACATCATTACTATTGGTTGCAGCGATAAACTGATCCACCGGTAGACCCATGCGCTTGGCCATTAACCCGGCGGTGAGATTACCAAAGTTGCCACTGGGTACGGAAAAAATAATGGGCTGACCAACCGCTGCCGCCTGCTGGTAGGCTAGCCAATAGTACAACATTTGTGGCAAGAGACGCGCCACGTTAATGGAATTAGCCGAAGTCAGCTGAACGCGTTGTTTTAAATCTGCATCCACAAAGGCTTGTTTAACTAATGCCTGACAATCGTCAAAACTGCCAGCGACGGATAGCGCGCTGACATTATCACCCAGTGTAGTCAACTGTTGCTCTTGTACATGACTGACTCGACCACGGGGATACAAAATCACCACACGAATTCCTGGTACACGATAAAATCCGTGAGCCACGGCGCTACCGGTATCACCGGATGTGGCCACTAACACGGTCAGCGTTTGCTGGAACTGTTCGGCAAAATATCCCATCAATCGCGCCATAAACCGAGCTCCGACATCTTTAAAGGCCAGAGTTGGCCCATGCCATAGTTCCAATACACCAATATTGTCTGTCAGTTTGACCAACGGCACGGGAAAATCAAAAGCTTCGTTCGAGATACGTTGCAGCACTGTATCTGGTAATTCATCACCAATAAAAGGTCGCAAAATCAGTTGAGCAACTTCTGGTGGAGTAAAATGCGCTAAGCGTTGTATGGTAGACTGCGGTACTGCCGGAAGGCTTATTGGCAGATACAATCCCCCATCGGCTGCCAGGCCAGACATTACTGCTTCACGTAGTGATACGCGTAGCGCTGGATTACGCGTGCTGTAGAATTGCATCGAGAAAATCGTTAACGGTAAACGATGGCTGGCTAGTTTGATCGTAGGGTAAAATCACTGTGGCATATTTGGCATATTGCCGAGCTCGATAATCCAATAACTGTGGATAACAAGAAGTAATAGCCGCTAACTTTGTTCGACCTAACGGTTGAACAAACTGTGTTCCCCAAACGACCGGTTTGGGATCTACTAAATAACGATCTAACATTTGCTGACGAACGTAGGCTGAACTTTCAATATAAACCGTAGTGGTGTGTTGTTGTAATTGATTGCATATATCCGTTCCCGCATAAATAACGCTCCCGGTGGTATCAATGACTAACGGACCATTATCCTTCTTATTCAACTTCTGTAAAATGTGTAGCATGACTCCACGTTCAATGTTGAGGTACTGTTCTTCACGTTGACTATAACCAGCCACATAGGGTTGCCCCATCCAATCTGCCACATGAGCAATACCAGCGATACCAAGTTGTTCACCAATCAGATCATCACAACAGATGTGCTGGAAACCTAAACCGGCTAGTTGCTTTGACCAGTAGGTTTTACCCACACCCGACATGCCCAGCAAAGTGATGATCATAGATAGCCTTTAGCGTGCAATAATTCCGCTACCAGCACCGCTCCGCCGGCTGCACCACGAATGGTATTATGCGCTAAAGCGACACATTTCCAACCTAAGATAGCATCTGCTCGCAGTCGACCAATGCTAATGCCCATGCCGTTCTGCCAATCACGATCCAATTTAGTTTGCGGTCGATTATCCTCGACACAATACTGCAGCAGTGGTTGTGGTGCTGATGGTAAATGTAAGTCCGCTAACGGGTTATCAAACTGGGTAATAGCTTCAAGCAACTGTGATCGGGTAACCGGTTTGGTAAAACGAACATTGATAGCGGCCAGGTGACCATTAGAAACAGGCACGCGGATACAGTTGGCGGAAATGGTTGGAGTATCTGCCAAGACAAACTGACCGGCCTGAATATCTGCCCAAATCTTGGCTGGCTCGGTCTCTGACTTTTTCTCTTCATCACCAATATAAGGAATCACATTATCGACCATCTCCGGCCACGTGGCAAATGTTTTACCGGCTCCGGAAATAGCTTGATAGGTTGAAACAATCACCGCTGCGGGCTCAAACTGGCGCCAGGCCTGCAGCAGCGGAACATAACACTGAATGGAACAATTGGGTTTAGTCACAATACAACCGGTTGTCCAACCACGATTTTTCCGCTGTATAGTGATCATTTCAAGATGCTGTGGGTTCACTTCTGGCATAAGCATGGGCACATCTGCCGTCCAGCGGTGGGCGGAGTTATTGGAGACGACCGCCACACCCAAAGCAGCGTAAGCTTCTTCAATTTTTTGGATAGTGGCTTTATCCAGATCGATGGCACAAAACACTACCCGTACTTTATCGGCTATCGTTTTCTTATCATCCTCAATGGAATAGACCGTCAAATTCTGCATGGCTGGTGGAATTGCCGCGTCGTGCACCCACCGCCCAGCCACGGCTGCAGCGTAGCTTTTACCGGCAGATTGTGGTGAGGCCGCCAGTGCGACTACTTCAAACCAAGGATGCTGCGCCAGGAGCAGCACAAAACGTTGTCCCACCATGCCAGTAGCACCGAGCACACCAACCGGAATCTTCATAGTACATTATTGGCGATACGGATTAAGTTAGCAAACACACCAGCAGCGGTTACTGCTGCACCGGCTCCAGGACCTTGAATGACGAGGGGTCGGGTATGATACCGTTGCGTGGTAAACGCCACCAAATTATCGCTACCGGATAATCGGTACAGCGGATGTTCAGGACCAACGGCTTTTAACTGTACTACCGCTCGACCACGTTCTAAGGTAGCAATGTAGCGCAACACTTTGCCTTGGCCCGCCGCTTGACGATATCGCTTGGCAAACAGTATATCGGCTTTAGGTAATAAGGCAAAAAATTCTTCCACTGTGGCCGCAGTCTGACAGACAGTTGGGATCAGATTTTCTACTGCAATATCGCGCAGTTCCAGCGCCAAACCAGCTTCACGAGCCAAAATTAATAGCTTACGTGCGACATCCATGCCGGCTAAATCATCACGTGGATCGGGTTCGGTATAACCGAGTTGATGAGCTGCTTGCACAATCTGACTAAACGGCTTGCGGCCGGTATAACTATTGAAAATATAGCTCAATGTACCAGACAGGACGGCTTCAATCCGCCGAACCTTATCGCCACTGGCTACCAACTCCTTCAACGTGCGGATAATGGGCAAGCCGGCACCAACATTCGTATCATACAAAAAATCTACGTGCTGTTCTTGACTAGTGTGTTGCAACAATTGATAACGCTGCCAGGGTCCCGAGTTGGCTTTTTTATTTGGAGTAACAATGGCAATCCCAGCCTGCAGGATGTCATGGTAGTATTCAGCGATGTCTTCACTGGCCGTACAATCCACAAACATACTGTGCGGCAAACGACTGGTACGCAGGTGTGTAATAAAATCTGTTAAGTGCATGGCCTGACCATGCCGTTTTAGTTGTGAGCGCCAAGCGGTGAGGGTCAATGGTTCGGCATTGTGCAGCCATTTAGTACTGTTAGCCAGAGCCATGACTCGAATAGTCACACCATAGTCTCGTTTCAGTGTTTGACGCTGCTGCTGCAGTTGATCCAATAATGTGCCACCGATTAATCCTGTACCCACCAAGAACAGATGAATGGTCTTGGTTTGCGTAAAAAAGAAACGATTATGAATAACATTCTGGGCCGTTTGAATATCACCCCGAGCCACCACTACAGAAATGTTTAATTCCGATGATCCCTGGGCAATAGCTATCACATTAATCTGGTGTTGGCCTAGCGCCGCTAGTACTTTGCCGGAAATACCAGGCGTATGTTGCATGTTTTCCCCAACCACAGCCACAATCGCTCGATCTGTTTCCACGATAATCGGAGCAACTTGCCGCGCGCGCAGTTCGAAGGTTAACTCATGTTCAATGGCCAACCGAGCAGCCATGGCATCCGTTGGAACCACAGCCAAACAAATAGAATATTCCGATGAAGCTTGGGTAATTAAAATAATATTGATGTGCTGACGGGCTAGTGCGCTAAACACTCGTCCAGCAATACCGGCAACTCCCACTAAACCAGTACCTTCAATGCGCAATAAAGCAATTTGATCGATGGCCGAGATACCTTTAATCTCATAGGGACTGGCTTTTGGTGTTTGACTAATGACGGTGCCCGGACATTTCGGGTTGAAGGTATTTTTAATGCGTAAAGGGATGTGTCGCTCCATGGCTGGTTGCATGGTTGGAGTATAAATGACTTTAGCGCCAAAATGCGATAACTCCATGGCTTCATGATAGGACATCGCCTTAACCAAAAAAGCTTGTGGCACAATTCGAGGATTCGCAGTCATCACACCATCCACGTCTGTCCAGATTTGTACTTCTTTGGCACGCAAGGCGGCACCAAACAAAGCCGCTGTGTAATCTGAACCACCCCGACCCAGCGTAGTTGTGAGTCCATCAGCTGTGGCACCAATAAAACCGGTAATCACTTGAATGGCGGAACGCTCACGAAAGTACCGTTGAATGGTGCGGTAGGTGAGATCCAGTTCCACCTGGGCTTGTCCAAAATGATTATCTGTACGGACTACTTCTCTGGCATCAAGGTATTCCGCCGCTAAACCATGCTGTTGAAAAATCGCTGCCAGCGTATAATTTGATATTCGTTCACCGAAACTGACAATAAAATCTAGTGTGCGCGGAGATACTTCTTTCACTAAATAGACACCATTCAATAGCTCTAATAAGTGGCGACTACGTTTCTGCAAATGCACTAGCACACGCTGCTGACGCTTACCGTGCAGTAATTCCTTGATCACATCCGTATGACGTTGGAACCAGGCTTGGTGCAACGCGCGGTAGTGTTTATCATCAGCCGCCGCCAAACGACTCATGGCAATGAGTTGGTCAGTGACTCCACCAAACGCCGAACAGACTACGGCTACTCGAGCAGTGCTGGAACGTCCCTGCGCCTGTTTGACGATTTTTACCACCTGTCGAATAGCCGCAGTTGTTCCGACCGAAGTACCGCCAAATTTGAGCACTGTTCGTATTTTCCCCATATATATGTTATTTAAAGAAAAAACCGACTATTGGTCTAATAAGTCGGCTACCATCTGCAAGTTAAAGCAGGCTGACTTATCAGTCATGTCGGGGCGTAGTGGTAGTAGTGGTGATAAAATTGCAGTTCATCAGGGCAATACTAACACACCTCTCATCTTGTGGCAACTTTGAGTTTAATGATCGTTCTTTTCGGTTTTACTTAGCTTTGTGACGATCCCGTTGGCGATGTGGTTGGCGCCGGGGTTGTAGCTTTCTGTTTCTTGCCCCGTTGAATCAAGACCAACACAATCACGGCAATGATGATCAGGACACCAAGAATGATCCAGATGTTTTTTAAGACCAGCACCAGCATCCACAGGACGAACCACATGATCACACCCAGCAACGCTGCGACAAAACCGATAATGGCATCAAACCCCCGATCTACCCGACTGCCTAAAAACGGAATGATCCGGAAGATATTCGTGAAGTAGGTCAATGGACTGGCCAGCATGGTCATACCCAGTACCATCAGCACAAGCGACAAAATCCGTAGACCCCATTTCATAGTCTTGTCTTGCGATTCTAATTCAGCCAATGTGCTAGCGTAATCGACATTGGAAATGACAAACGGTTTACCATCACCGGGTGCGGTCAACTCACCATCAGCTGATGTGCCAGCCACCAATGTTACTTCCGCTAAAGGGAAATAGGTCATCACAAAACGCTCATCCCCCACTTGCGGTGTGGTAGTCGTTTCTGTGGTATAACTGGCTTCGCCAATAAAATTCACTGCATCAGTTGGCGTCACTGTGTACTCACCTAATTTGAAGACATCATATTGCGTGGTTGTATCAATACTTTCCCAACTGAACTCCTCAACCGTGTAACATGACTGACAATTGGTACCATCACTGTCACACTCGTCGGGTAATTGCTGCAGAATTTTTTGATCATCTGAGACGTATCCACATTGCCGCTTTTCTTGACGCTGATACGATTGCTTATCGGACTCTACCCAAATGCACGGTTCGGTAGCTGGATCCGTTGTGCCAGGACAATACAAACTCCCCAACAAATCCGCTTGCCCCGTCACAGCCAGATAGCCATACTCTAACTGCGAAGAAGCAACTTGCGTAGCGGTGGAAAAATCCTTGGCTTGATGCTGCGATTCGGCATACCAAGCCGCGAGGGGTGAACCGATCGCCACTAAACCAAGGCCTAACAACGCGGAAATGATACTGCCAAAAATTCCGCCGGATTTACGAACGGTATAACTGCCACGTGGCCGCATCGAGAAAAGTGCCATAAGAAAACTCTCTTAATAATAATATTCAAAAAGAAAAAAACCAAAAAGTAGCATGGCACTGGCTAGCGCTACACCACCCAACCAACCAAAGTGTGGTTTCACGTTCGGAAAAAAGAACCGAAAGGCACTGAGCAGGCCAAACAATACCAAAGCTAAAATGCTTTTGCCAATCCAGTGATGCGTGAAGGTGGTTTGTAACCAATCCTTGGTAGGCACATGCAGTTCGGCAACAATCGTTAAGGCTGTGATAAAGATGATGGTGAGAGCGGCGACCATAGATTTATTGTACTGCTCCAGAAATAAGTACACCAGCCGCGGTGATGCATAAACTGAGTAGCCACATCACCCCACTGGACCAGACCAATGCCCGTTGATGGGTCAACTGCGATGAGCGTAATTCAAACCAAGTTGCGAAGGCGAGAAACGGTAGAAACAGGAAAACGTGTTCTTTCCATTCCGTCACCACGCTGTGGGCCCAGGCATACTCCCCCGCCTTGATCACCGGTTTGACCTGCTCACCATAGTAGAAGACGTAATAATAGCCACCGGCCAACCAGGCACCGAGCCAGGTGACCCACGTAGTGAGGCTGTACCATTTCAACCAACTCGGTCTGGGTTGCGAGCGCAATAGCTCACGCCACACCACGTACGCACTCATCGTACCGATAACACCCAGCAGAACATGTAACACTAACATGGTGGCAAGCAATATGGTCATAATGGAGCATGGTACCGTTTACGCAGTATGGTAAAAATTCCTGCCACAACCAGCAATCCAACTAAATAACTAAGCACCAGTACCCACCAGGCCGCATCTAAACCACGCCAGGCACCGAGAATGAGTGCAGCATACCAGGAGGTGAAAAAAATAGCGCTGCCCCACAGTGTAGAAATTTTATGCTGTTGAAACAGTAATGAGTTCAGAGCGATGACCACCACCAACACCATTTTGAGCCAGAATCGTTCACTATACAGTCGATCGGTATCCCCTTCCAAGCGATAGAGTAAAAAATAACCGAAGCCGGACAACACCAATAAAATCGTACCCACGCGAATAACCTGATACGTTCCCCGCACCAGCCCCATGGCTTGCTCATTTAACTTACCCGCTCGGGCCGATTGCAGCAAAAACACTTCGGCCAAGGTAGAGCCGCCAACACCGAGAACTGTACCAATAATGTGTGTTATTTTAATAATGAGTGGCCACATAGACTGTGTATAGTATATACCTTCTGAGGAAGCTCTGCTATACTATGGCCGGAAGTTCCAGAAACTCATCAATCATTATCCTAATGAGTTTCTATGGACAAAATCATGCCCGCCCCGTTGCCCGTGGTGTTAGGTGGTACTCGCCTGATCATGGGTGCAATTTTTTTCTGGGCGTTTCTAGATAAAACCTTCGGATTAAATTTTGCCACGGCACCGGGTGATGCCTGGTTGAACGGCGTGTCACCGACGTATGGGTATTTACGCTTTGCCAGTAGTGGACCATTCGAGAATGTGTTTCACACGTTAGCAGGCAATGCCGTTGTGGATTGGTTGTATATGCTTGGTCTACTGACAATTGGGTTAGGTTTTCTGTTCGGCATCGGCCGGCGAGTGACGACAGTGAACGCGCTCTTACTACTCTCACTCATTTGGTTATCGGCCTTACCACCAGAACATAACCCCATTATTGATGAACATATCGTCTATATCTTTGTGGTACTGATTCTGTACTACACACAAGCCAACCGCTGGCTTGGTCTAGGTGAGTGGTGGATGCGGCAACCAATTGTAAAACGATTACCATTTTTACATTAAGGTGTCCTTCGCCCTACGGGCTACGGAACACTACATATATTATTGTTTATCTTTTTTATACATGTCGGTTTTAAGTAATCGCTTATATGCAAAGGCTTTACCTGAACCAGTTTTGAGATAATGTTCAAATTCACTTGCTAATCTCTCACTTGCAAAAGCGGCATAAAAAACCAATTCCCAAGGTCGGTACGGTGCTGTTGAAAAAACCTCTCCGAGATTGTGCTGCACTAAACGATTATGAACATTGCTCGTTAGGCCATAGTAAAAATTATTAGATTTCTTACTGTAGAGAATGTATGTATAGTGCATATTTTATGCCGCTGACTATGCGCCTGCTGTTCCGAAGCTCAGAACGCAGTGAAGAGCGAAGGACAGCTGGGGAGGAAGGGTTCGAACCTTCGAATGGTGGATTCAGAGTCCACTGCCTTACCACTTGGCTACTCCCCA
>AMFJ01021662.1_pt1 | contig 10558 bp, 8 predicted proteins | sample 427208 | NCBI WGS metagenome assembly AMFJ01 (sample SAMN02954298, study PRJNA114691) | groundwater metagenome | biome: aquatic; feature: subsurface aquifer; material: sediment; isolation source: subsurface aquifer sediment | place: USA: Rifle, CO | collected 2008-08
TATTCTCCCTCTCCCTCTGGGAGAGGGTTGGGGTGAGGGCAGAGCCCAAGCAGCATCTACCCAAGTTAATATATACCTCAAATGAAATTACAATGAAATATTTACAAAAACTCAAACAGGAAACACTCTATACTATATAGCAACTCCATCTCTTTTTATTAACTCTTGATCATTAAATCTTACATCTACAGGATACTACCTAATAAACAAACTCTCATACGACTCAACTAATTCATCTACAGATTGAATAGCTTTTATGCCCCAATTAATCTACTCATCTACCTGAGCCCCATCTACAGATTCACAGTTTCTTGCATTTGCAACAAATCTTAAATCAATATATACAACTTACTCTTGAACTCTGATATCAAACAACCAATGAATTAATACTCTTCTAACCACTCCAGATACAGATACCTGAGCTCTTACAAATCTAGCTAAAGCCGTAGTATCTCTCAAACCAATATCATCTCCAACTACAGACAATCAAATCCAAACATTCACCTGTTCCGGTACTGCCCCAACCCCCGCAACCGGACTCATCCAATCAATTACAGCTCCTACTGACAATACAACCAATTGGACCTATTCTGCAACTACCTCTATCACCTGACCAGCCTGTACCTGGAAATGTGATATCTGATATACTCAAAACTGAAATACCTGTACCGCCCAGATTTATGTCGATGATGTGTTCTCTGCCTATACCTACACTTGAAACTGATGAACCCAGACAATCAACAATGGAATTGATCTTGCTGGGAAGGGTGGGATGGTGTGGGAGAAGATGAGGAATGGTGGTGGGTTTGCTGATCATTATCTTGTAGACAGTGCACGACCATCGAATGATGTGCTACGCACTAATTCAACTGCTATTCCGAGTAGTCCGTGGGGTGGTTATTCATTTAGTAACAATGGTTATACGTCTGGATTGTATTGGAATTCCCCAGCCACTGTTGCATCCTGGACCTTCCGCAAGGCTCCGAAGTTCTTTGATGTGGTGACATATACGGGGAATGGGGTTATAGGTAGGCAGATTCCACATAATCTCGGTGTTGCACCGGGGATGATAATTGTCAAGCAGACGAGTGGTGCGGGTGGAGCATGGCGTGTATATCATCGTGGTACAGATGCTACTGCACCACAAGATTATATTATGCAATTACAAGATACAGCAAGCAGAGCAACATCATCCGCATGGAGTAATACGGCACCAACAAATTCCGTCTTTACGGTTAATGGTGCTGGTGGAACGAATGCCGATACAGAAACTTACGTCGCCTATATCTTTGCTCACGATACTAGTACAGACGGAATTATTCAGTGCGGAAGTTTCACGACGGATGCGAGTGGAAATGCGAGTGTGAATCTCGGATGGGAGCCCCAGTATGTAATCTGGAAAAGGTCTGATGGGGTTGGAGATTGGTTTGTACAAGATAATATGAGAGGTGTTGCGGTAACGGATTCCACATATAAATCACTTTCTGCAAATACTTCAGGGACAGAACAAAATATAACAATGGTATTTAATTCAACAGGATTTAAAACTCCTGCTAATTATACAAGTGCAAATGCAATCTACTGTGCCATCCGTCGCCCAAATAAGCCACCGACAAGTGGGACGCAGATGTATAATGCGATTTCGCGAGCTACTACAAGTAGTGATGATATCATTAGTTGAGTTGGATTTCCCCCTGATTTATTGATCTTTAAAAATAGAGGTTCTGCAACTATGAATGGAGGGCGGGTAGACCGTTTACGTGGTATATCAAGCAGATTAACAATCGATGTTGATATAGAAAAAACAAATAGTATTGCAATAAAATCAATTAATATGGATGGTGTAAGTTTGATTGGACAAGGTACAACCAATGATTCTTCTATTAACTACAATCTTGGAACACAAGAGATGAATTATTTCTTCCGTCGTGCTCCATGAGTTTTTGATGTGGTGGCGTATACGGCAACCGCAAACCCAAATCGTCGTATTTCACATGGAATGGGGGTTGTCCCAGAATTAATAATAAACAAGCAACGTAGTGTAGGAAGTGGATGGCAAACCTATTCGGCTTCTTTGGGGCGAAGTGCATTTTTATCATTAAATAGTACTGTGGCTGTAAATACAAGTTTCACAAATATTTGGGGGATTTCTGATCCAACAACAATGGACTTCGGTGTAGATGAGACAAACTTACTAACAAATGGAGCAACGCAGATATCCTACCTCTTCGCCACTAAAGCCAACATCTCAAAGGTTGGAAGTTACACGGGGAATGGGTGAGTAAGTGGGACTGCCGGGACAAGTCAGACTATTGATGCAGGATTCAGTGGGGATGTACAGGGGGCGAAATTTATCCTCATCAAGAGGACGGATGTCGCTGGAGACTGGTATATATGGGATAGCGTAAGAGGAATTGTACCGGGAAATGATCCGCACCTTAATCTAAATAGTAATTTTTCAGAAGTAACAAGTGATGATAGCATTGATCCTGATTCAGGTGGTTTTGTAGTGAATCAGAAGTCCGCAACCAATATCAATGTGACAGGTGGGACATATATCTATTTGGCGATACATTAGAAAATATTTTATTTATTTTAACTTTTTCTTTATGAAAAATAAAATCATTATAATTTCACTAACAATTATTGTTTTAGTTTGAATTCTTTTCTGATTAAATTATAAGAAGTGAAATAAAATCACTATTCCAGAAAAAAGTAAAATTGTAGAGAATAATTTATCTCAAGAAGAAAAAATTGAGGCACTTATAGATGATCAAAAATTTGATGAGGTGCAAAAATATTATGATACTATGTTAAAAAATGCCTCGACTCCAGATGAGAAAATGATGTATTTAGTGAGAAAGGCCTATGTTTATTTTCTAGAGTGAGAAAGTAAGAATACGCAGGATGAATTTTTTAAGAAATGAAAGAAATTACTTGATGAAATTAAAGAAGAACAAAAATGAAATTATCCAGAATATTATAGGGTGCTTGGATTTTGATATGAGATAAATAGAAAATATAGTGATGCTCTAAAATCTTATTTTAAATCTCTGGAATTATCTTGATGAGATAATACATTAGACATCCAAACTCTCTGATGAATTGCTCATACCTATATGCTTGAAGGAAATCCGTATGGGTCGCTTAAATATCTAAGTAAGGCCGTTAAAATAGATGAAAATGATAAATTTATAAATCGTCTTTTGTTTAGAACTTTGGGTATGTTATCAAAATATGATGAAGCTATTAAAATAGGTGAAAAATTAGTAACACAAATTACAAATAAAGAAGACTTATGAGAGCTATATTATAGTCTTTCGAGTCTTACATTTTTAAAAGAAGACTTAAAAAAATCTCTAGAATATGCGCAGGAATGTATAAAATTAAAGCCAAATTATGGATTCTGTCATCTATCTTTAGCTAAGGTATATTTTTATTGAAAAATAGACAAAAATAGCCTATCTCTGGCTGAAATAGAAGCTAAAAAAGCATTTTCGTATGACCCCAATTCCTCTATTATATTGGAATTTATCGCTTTATTAAAAGAAGCTACGGGTGATATTAATAAGGCTATTTTCAATCATACAAATAATCTGAAATATTTCATAGATACTGATACTAATTTATTTGATAATGAGAAAGTTGTTACAAAACAGAGAACTATGATCCATTTGGTAAGACTCTACTCAAAAAAACAAGAAAAAAATAATTCAATATACTACCTTAACGAATTATTAAAATCTCCTCTTAATTATCAAAATTTAGCTATTTTAGAGCAGGAAATCAACAAAACGGGAAGCGATTTTTCATATGTATTAAAAAACTCTGATCTAAGTGATTATTTAAATTTATGGAAAAATAAAAATAATTTTTACAAAAATATATTAAAAACCTGTAAAATCTGAGATAAAGACTGCAAGACTGCTAATTTATACCAAAAAATCAATGATATTGTTTTAATTAAAAAAGAATTTAGAAAAATTGATTTGGGATCTTTAGTTAAAATTATGGAAGTCAAAGAAGATTGTAAGAGAGATAATAATTCTTTGGATGATTCTTTAAAAAGTATGTGTGTAATTTTTACATCTTCTCATGATTATTTACTCTCAAGTAATAAATCAAATAGTAAGGATGTAAAAAGTATTTTTAAATAGCTTGACATTTTACATTTTATATAATATAATACTCCTGATTTTTACTTTTTAATAAAGTTTATATGAAAAAATTATTATTAATTATTGCAACTTGAATAAGTTGTATATTAAGTACAAATATTTCTCTTGCTTACACTAATGCTGAAATTAAAGCAGCTGTAGATGTTATGGTTGCAAAATGAGCCACAGCTCAAGATATTGCCGCAGCAGCAAATGCATATTGAGTACCAGCTTCACAAATGGACAGCGCCCTAAGTCTTCCTGCCTGAACTGCCACCTCTTATATGGCTCCACCAAACAAGCCAGCACCGGTATATTCACCTCCTTATTTTGAACCTCCTATGCCACCAACACCACCTCCAGCACCAGTAACTCAAGTAATTACATCACTTAATTGAGCTAGTATTACAGTGGCTGAATGAGCTGATTGGATGAAAGCGCAAGCTGCCGCCTGAAAAACAAACGAAGAAATTGCGCAAATGGCAGTTGCAGCTTGATTTACTCTAGACCAAATTACAAAAGTAGCTAACACAATACCTTGAGTAACAATTAATACAACTTATGTGCAAAATCTTATAAAACAAGATGTGGCTGTAAACTCACGCTGAACAGTAATTACAGTTCAGCAATGAGCAGATTGGATAAAAACACAACTAGCTAATTGACTTAGTCCAGAAATGATAGCCAGCTCTGCTGCAGCTTGATGATTTGATGCTGAAACAATAGCGGCTGCAACTAAACTTATGGCTCAGCAAAATCCTCAATATTCTTCACTTGTAAATTCAATAAATGCTGATGCTATAACTAATTTAATATCATCTACTCGGTATTATGAATGATGAATGTGAACTATTAGTACTAATTGAACTGTCAAAGATGCAAAAGGTGTTGTAATATGATCTCTAAATACTTCTAATTGAGTTTTTACTGCGGTTAATTGAGATAATACAGATGTGTTTAAAACCTCAAATATTACAATGAATTTTAATTTACCAGGTTGATCTACTTTTAGAATAGTTACAGATTCAGTTCATAACTATGAAATGGCTGTAAGCTGAGCAAATCTTGCTCTAACTGCTAGTAAATATTGAGTTACAAGTCCTGAAACTCAAGTGGCTTATGATAGTTATAATAATTTGATATGGCAAATGCAATGATGAGCATGAGCCTATAACCCATCAGTAAATTATGCTGGAGCTCAGCAATTATCTGATTGATCTTGGATTTATGGATGTACCAATAATCCTGGTTTTATGTGACTTATGCCAACACCAAGATCTGGAATTATAACGTACAATAATACATCATCATTAGATAGCACTTCTACAGGTGCGGTTAACAATACAAATATTGCAAAAACTGGTACTACTGTAATTAATACTACAACAAGTAATAATATATCTCAAGCAAATAATTTAACAGCCAATACTAATAATCCAGCTCAACCAAATACTCCACCGACTGTAAGATATTATTGTTCAAATGTTTCAACGAATTGAAATGTTGGATATTTTGATAAAAATATCAAAAATGAATTATATTTATCTGTTAGAAAAAATACTTATGAATTAATTAAATGAGTTAGTAGTACTGATAATTCTATAAAAACAATTTCAAATCTTTCTAATTTTGCCAATATTCCAGCCACGAAATTAAATAATAACTCTGTTATTTATTATGATCTTTCAAATGAATCCAATAAACTTATAACTATTGATTCTGCTAATAGTAAATTGAGTTGAGTGAAAACTATCATAATTAAATGAGGTAATATTTATGTAAAATGAAATATTAATTATGAAAACAGTAGCTCTATATTAGGAATAATTGCTTTAAAAGATGATAAAAATATATGATGAGATATTTATATCAACAAAAGTATTTCTAAAGTTGATGCAAATATTTTTGTCGATAAATGAGTTTCTACATATACTTGAAATAATTCTTATACTCTATCTGACACATCAGCGGAAAAACTAACAATCTTTTGATCTGTTATTTCAAATAATACAATTTGAGGGTCTGTAACGTGAAAATGTCCATCTTTCTTAAGTTCATGTAATATAGAAAATGCTATGCGTTATGATCTTAAATGTATAAGAAAAACATGAATTAGTTCTACTAATTTACTTACCCAGCAACAAGCTGATCAATTTGCTGCCACTAATTTAGAAATTAAATTTAATCCTTTAATAGAAGTGACCCCGCCATATGGGTTTAGATAAAAACAATAAAAAATGCCCGAAAATTTCGGGCATTTTTTAATTCGTCACTCTGAGCGAAATGAAGTGGAGTCGAATGGGTCTATCATTTAAATATGAGATTCTAGTTTTGAAACGAGGAAATCTACACTCTGAATTCAAGAAACTCTATCAACTTCTTTCCCATCTTTAAAAATTATCATAGTAGGAATTGCTCTTATTCAAAATGTTTGAGGGACTTGTCCGTTCTCATCTACATTCATTTTCATTACTTTTGCTTTAGTTCACATTTTAGTAGCAAGCTCATCAAGACGAGGAATCATTACTTGACATGGACCACACCAAATTGCCCAAAAATCTACTATACTAACTCAAGCCGCAATATCATTTGCAAAATTAGCATCGGTTGTTTCTATTACTTTTCACATATTTTTTAAAATAAAATTATAATTCTTAAATTATATGAAAAATTATATGAAAAACAAATTTTTTATATAATTTCAACTTGATTAATAAAATAAAATTCATAAAATGCACTCACTTTTTTAAAATTAAAAATATAAATTATGAGTGATAAAGCAACAAAAAGGCCTTTTGTAAATAATAATTGTATTGGATGTTGAGCTTGTATATCTGTAGCTTCAGAATATTTTGACTATAATAATAAAAATTTATCAGAAGCAAAAATATGTGAAACATACAACGAACAAGATGTAAATAATGCAATAAACGTTTGTCCAGTTAGTGCTATAAGCTGGATATAATAATACCCCGAATTAAAAAGTTATTTAATTTCTTAAATAACTTTTTTTCTTCTAAAAAATTTAGAATTTGATGGTGTAATACTCTCATAATTTACATCACGTGATATATTTAGTAAAATTCAAACTCATATCATAAGCGACATAAGTGAAGATCCTCCGTAGCTTATAAAAGGCAAAGTTACTCCGGTTAGTGGTATAATATTTAAATTAACTCAGATATTTACAAAAGTTTGAATCATTATCCAGGTTGTAATTCCGGCGGCTAGATATTTTCAAAATGGTTCAGATACATTGGAAGAAATATAAAATCATCTATATGCAATAACTAAATATAATCACACTAGAAATATTATTCATAAAAATCACAACTCTTCCGCAATTACAGAAAATATAAAATCTCACTGAACTTCTGGCAAATATCAGAACTTTTGGATAGATTTTCAAAATCCAAGCCCAAAAAATCATCAGCTTCAAATGGCTATTAATCATTGTTTTGTCTGGAAATTAATAGTTTTATTTTGGATAGAAGTTTGATTGCTCGTTAAAAAATTATCAAATCTTTCTGTTATATAAGAAAATGTGTTTCTCTCCCCACCTGAGCTCACTTTTCATATAAAATATACAAATACTGTAAATATTGAAAATATTAAAGCAATGGCGAGTAAATGCCTAATATTTCATCCTCAAATAAAAAATAAAATTACAGCAATTGGCACAACTATAAGTATTGTTCAAAAATCTGGTTGTAATCACAAAAGTAAAACTACAATTCCAACTATTGCCATAAATGGATAAAATCCATTATGTAAATCAGCTATTTCATTCTTTTTTCTTTTGAGAAAATATGCCAAATATATAATAAGACCTAATTTTAAGAATTCCGCGGGTTGCAGAGAAAAAGGCACAAATGGCACATTTATCCATCATTTCGCTCAATTATAAGTAACTCCGACAAGAAGTACTATAACTAGAAATATCAGCACTCCTGCAAAAATTTGGCGAGCATATTTTTCAAAAATTTTATATGGAACTTTAGTTATTACAATAAATAAAATTATACTTATAATTGTATGAGCTAAACTCTTGAAAAAATAAAAAGCATTTGGGAAATATTTCACAAACATTGAATCTTTTGGCATTAAAGAAGTTACTTTAAATGATGGATAAACACTTACCGAGCTTATCATAATCATTCAAAAAACCACTAGTGAAAAGAATATAAAAAATAATGTATAATCAATTGTTTTAGTCTTCATTTTTTAGAAAAAAGTTAATAAAGATGGTCTTAAATTAAGTATGATATTGCTAATTATTTGAATAATAAAAAATATTACAATTGGCGAAAAATCAATTGGTCAAAAAGTTGTTGGTAAATATTTTCTAATTTTCATATAAATTGGTCAAGTTATTGATTGAATCCATTTGATTTGGACACGAATTCAAAGCAATTGAACCCAAGATAAAATTATATCTATAATTATAACCCACTCAATAAGATTGAGAAAAATTAAAATAACAAGAAGTAAGTAATCAATTATCATCATAAAATTTAATCTTAAAATTTAAATCTTATTTAATATAATATTTAAGACAAAATTATCAAGTCAAAATAAAAAAAGACCGATCTCTCGGTCTTTTTTGTTTTATAGAATTCTATTATTTAACAAATTTTCTTCTGTAAATAAAAACTATTCCAAAAGAAAGAATTAAAGCAGCTAGTACTATTAAATTTTCTTTAGTTCAAGTAGCAGGTAGGGCTTTAGCATCTGGTAAAGTTGCACCAGACATAGTAGCTCATGATGCTGAATTTAATTCAGGAGCAGAAGCTAGAGTAGCTAAAGTTGTAAATTCTTTAATACCATTAACACCTTCAGAAATATTATTTCAAGCTTCATCTTTAGCTGAAATTACAGTTAAAGAATAACTAGATGAAGGGTCTAATACTGTATTTAATTTAACAGCAACTGTATCTTTTAAAGTAGCATCAGGTACAATTTCTGAAACAGCAATATCTGAATTATCAGAAGTTTTAGTAATTTTTAAAGTAATAGGTTCTGCTCAAAGCATTGCATTAAATTGAACAGCTAATGTTTTATTATCAATAACTGTAACTCCAGATAAAGCTAAGCTAGATGATGAAGTTGCAGTTGCACCAGTTGCAGTAGAAGTAGAAGAATCAGTTGAAACACTTAATTCACTAGAGAAAGTACTTCCTTGGTTTCATTCTTTATCCACTGGAACCACAGCAAAATAATATTTTGTGTTTGCTTCTAAGCCAGAAACTGTAGTTCAAGTTCAAGCAACTTGATCAGTTTCATTGTCATATAAAGCATTTGGATCAGTAGAAGTAGCAACTGATGTTTTAGAATATAGGACAATATATCCAGAAGCAGCACTTACGCTATCCCATTCAAGAGTAACTCAAGTAGATGTTTTATTTACCAATCTTGGTGGAGTTGGTAATTCTAGAGAAGCATCAGCAGAAGTAGTAACTGTAGTACCTCCAGTTGTAACTGTAGTTCAAGTAGCAGCTCCTACTGTTTGGATGAATAAAGCTACAGAAACTAGAGCAATAATCTTTTTTATATTTTTCATAAAAAAATTAAATTAAAAATTAAATAATGTAAAAAATTAAATTAAATTTTGTACATTAGCAAATATAAATATAATACGTGTGTAATATACGAAAAACAGTATAGCACAAAATTATATTTTTTGCAAAATTTTTTTTAAAAAAACTATTTAAATATGAAAAATAATAAGAGTTGATTTACGCTAGCTGAAATTATGATTGTTATCACAATAATGTCAATACTATCTTTAATGGCTACAAATTTTGATTTCAATAAAAAAAGCTCAAGAGAAAAGATGGATAGATTTGTAAATAAAGTAATTTCTACAATTGATACAGAAAAAATAAATATTAAGATTTGAAGATGAATAAAATCATGAACTAGTATAATAAATCCTGATTTTACAAAAATTTCAATATCAAGTTGAAGTATAAATATAAAATATTACACAGGAAGCAATATTAATTCACTGAATCTTTTATGAACTTGAAGTGAAATAAAATACCCTTATTTTTGAGAAAATCTGTACACAATTAAGTCAATTGATTTTTTTAGTTCATCTGAAACTCTATTAAATACAAGTTCATCTTGAAAAACTCTAGAAATATTTCTAGCTCCAGATAATATAACTCTTAGTTGATCTACAATTAGTGGAACTTCTTATTCATCTACTTTTGTGAAATTTAAAATAAAATTATGATATCAGCCAAATTTTAAAACAATTGAATTTGATAAAAGAACCTGAAAAATAGAAATAGGAACTTGAATTACTAATTAAGGTAGTTTTTAAATACTAAAAAAGCTCACAATTTTGTGAGTCTTTTTTCCTTTCTTCTTCCCATTATCTTGGCATTTACCTACTC
>AMFJ01025807.1_pt1 | contig 10553 bp, 8 predicted proteins | sample 427208 | NCBI WGS metagenome assembly AMFJ01 (sample SAMN02954298, study PRJNA114691) | groundwater metagenome | biome: aquatic; feature: subsurface aquifer; material: sediment; isolation source: subsurface aquifer sediment | place: USA: Rifle, CO | collected 2008-08
AGGCCGAGATTCGCGGTCATCGCCGGACCTACATCGGCGCGATGCCGGGCAAGATCATTCAATCCATGAAAAAGGCCGATGCCAACAATCCGGTTTTTCTCATGGACGAGATCGACAAGATGAACATGGACTTCCGCGGTGATCCGGCTTCGGCCCTTTTGGAGGTGCTCGATCCCGAACAGAACTTCACTTTTAATGACCACTACCTCGATCTGGATTACGATTTGTCCGACGTCATGTTTATCTGTACGGCAAACAGCCTCAACGGGATTCCCCCGGCTCTCATGGATCGCATGGAGACCATCCGCATCGCGGGGTACACTGAGGACGAAAAGCTCAACATCGCTGTCCGTTACCTCATCAAAAAGCAGATGGAACAGAACGGTTTGTCTGAGGAGACCATTTGTTTTTCCAACTCGGCTCTCAGGACGATTATCCGGCGTTATACCCGGGAGGCCGGTGTGCGTAATCTGGAACGCGAAATCGCCAACATCTGTCGCAAGGTGGCTCGGACCATCGCGGAACTCAAAGAAGGTGAACCTCGTGTCAAAACCAATATCAGCTCGAAGAACGCCCATAATTATTTGGGGATTCCGAAATTTCACTACGGGATTGCCGAAGAAAAGGACGAGGTTGGTATCACCACAGGACTTGCCTGGACCGAAGTGGGCGGTGAGTTGTTACAGATCGAAGTGACCATCATGCCAGGCAAGGGCAAGCTCACCATCACCGGCAAGCTGGGAGAGGTGATGCAGGAGTCGGCTCAGGCGGCGATGAGTGCGGTGCGGTCACGCGCGCGTGAGATGGGACTCAAAAAAGATTTTTACGAAAAAATCGATATTCACATCCACGTGCCCGAAGGGGCCATTCCCAAGGATGGGCCGTCGGCGGGCGTGACTATGGCCACGTCGATCACCTCGGCCCTTATGCGCATTCCGGTTTACAAGGACATCGCCATGACCGGTGAGATCACGCTCAGGGGCAAGGTGCTGCCGATTGGCGGACTCAAGGAAAAACTTCTGGCCGCTCACCGCGCGCAGATCAAAACGGTGATCATCCCCAAAGAAAACGAAAAAGACCTCAAAGAAGTGCCCAAAAACATTCTCAAGGCGCTCAAGATTCATGCCGTGTCGCACATCGACCAGGTTTTGGAAAAAGCCCTGGCCATCAAGAACATCGCGGTCTTGTACAAGAACGAGAAAAAGGGCGCCGACCTTTTGGACATTTACGAGACGGATGAGGTGAAGCCCGTTGAGGTTGTCATAGCGGGCACGGGCGAAGAAAAAAAGGTTCCTGACGTGATTGTGCCGAACTGAAATTCGGGTCGTTTTTCCCGACACATTACATTTGCAAAATGATCATTATCCCCTTATACACTTGTGTGACTTTTTCGTTGTTTATTCCTAACCCAATTATCTTAAGAAAGGACGGACATGAAGTCGTTTAAACGTGTTTTATCCTGGTTGATTTTTTTCCTGTTTGTTTCCCTGCCCGCTTTTGCCAGCGAGGCCGATCTGAAGATTCCGGATTTAAAAAATGGTGATCCTTACATGTTGTTGGGGGGCATCACACCCTGGAATCTTCTGTGCTGGGGGGCTTTTATCATCATCGGCACTTTGGGCATCAGCCTTTGGTTGCGTCATCAAATTCACAAATTACCTGCACACGAATCCATGCTCGATGTGGCAGAAACCATTTTTCAAACTTGCCGCACCTACCTGATCCAACAAGGCAAATTTTTGATTGTGTTGTTTTTGTTCATTGCCGCGGCCATGGCCTTCTACTTTTTGTTCCTCAAGGGAGAGACGATCACCACGCTGGCTTTGGTGTTGCTCTTTTCTGTTGTGGGCATGGGGGGGTCTTATTGTGTTGCCTGGTACGGCATTCGGGTCAACACCTACGCCAACGCGCGAACGGCCTTTGCCTCATTGGCAGGCAACCCTTGGGACGTGGTCAATATTCCGTTGCGTTCGGGCATGAGCGTCGGCTTGTTTCTGATCTCATTGGAACTGGTCATGATGGTCATTATCCTTCTTTGCGTGCCGCGAACCATCGTGGGGTATTGCTTTCTGGGTTTCGCCATCGGTGAATCGCTGGGGGCCTCGGTATTAAGAATCGCCGGAGGTATTTTTACAAAGATTGCCGACATTGGTTCGGACCTCATGAAGATCATCTTCAAACTCGATGAAGACGACCCCCGCAACCCTGGCGTGATCGCGGATTGCACGGGCGATAATGCGGGTGATTCTGTTGGACCCACGGCAGATGGCTTTGAAACCTACGGCGTGACGGGGGTGGCCCTCATCTCTTTCATCACGCTGGCTGTCGTCAATGCTGATCTGGCGGCCAAAGAGGCGATCCAAGGCAAACTCATCGTCTGGATTTTCGCCATGCGCTTCCTCATGGATTTCTGTTCGGGGATTTCTTATTTTATCAATCAAGGGATTTCGAAGGCCAAATACAGCGGCAAAAAGGAGTTCGATTTTGAGGAGCCCCTCATGCGGCTCATTTGGATCGCAGCTATTTTGTGCATCAGCACATCGTTTGGAATGAGTTACCTGTTGCTCAGTGACCTCACGATCATGCAAAATGGTGTTGGCGTGGCCATGCCCCACGTGTGGTGGCAATTGGCGATGATCATCAGCTTTGGGACCTTGGCCGCAGTGCTCATCCCGGAATTCACCAAGATCTTCACGAGCGCAAAATCCAAGCATGTCAAGGAAGTCGTGACGGCTTCTCGAGAAGGTGGGGCCTCGCTCACCATCCTGTCGGGGATTGTGGCGGGCAATTTCAGTGCCTTTTACATTGGCATGCTGATCGCGGGACTCATGGCGGGAGCGTATTTTACCAGCCTGTTCATTCCTGCCGCTGTGATCCATTACCCGTCCATCTTTGCGTTTGGTCTGGTGGCCTTTGGTTTCTTGTGTATGGGCCCGGTCAATATCGCCGTGGATTCTTACGGGCCGGTCACTGACAATGCCCAGTCCATTTTTGAGCTGGCGCAAACCGAGAAAATCCCCGGGATCAAAGAAAACATCAAAAAAAGATTTGGTTTTATACCTGATTTTGTCAGGGGTAAACACTACCTCGAGGCCAACGATTCGGCGGGCAACACGTTTAAGGCAACAGCCAAACCTGTGCTCATTGGCACCGCCGTGGTGGGGGCCACGACCATGATCTTCTCGATCATATTGCTTTTGGAGAGCAAAGGCCTGTTGCATGTGCAACTGACCGATGCCCCGATCCTGTTGGGCTTGATCTGTGGTGGGGCTGTCATTTACTGGTTTTGCGGGGCATCCATGCAGGCGGTGACCACGGGGGCTTACAGCGCGGTCGAGTTCATCAAAAAGAACATGAACCTGAAGAAGGCCACTGCTGACATAGAAGATTCCAAGACCGTCGTTAAAATTTGCACGGTGTATGCTCAGAAAGGGATGTGGAATATCTTCATTGCACTTATGGCCATTACGTTGGCGTTTGCGTTTCTCAACCCCAATTTTTTTGTGGCGTACCTGATCTCCATCGCCTGCTTTGGTTTGTATCAGGCCATTTACATGGCTAACGCCGGAGGGGCCTGGGATAATGCCAAAAAGGTGGTCGAGGTTGATCTCAAAGACAAAGGGTCAGACTTGCATGTGGCCACAGTGATTGGTGATACCGTGGGAGATCCTTTTAAGGATACCTCATCGGTTTCGCTCAATCCTATTATCAAGTTCTCAACACTCTTTGGTCTATTGGCCACAGAGATAGCGATTGAAATGGCTGTTCACGCCAGAGAAACGGGTAGTGTTAATTACGCGCCCTATTTGTCTATTCCCATGTTTATCATCGCGATGGTTTTTGTGTGGCGGTCTTTTTACAAAATGCGGATACCCGAAAAACTGTGACGGGTGCCGTGTCTCGGTAAAGGGCGGTCTTAAAGCCTATGTCCCATATCATCACCCTCACAAGCGATTTTGGAAATGCCGATCATTATGTTGGCGCCATGAAAGGGGCCATCTTGAGGATCAACCCCAATGTCACGTTGGTGGATATATCCCACGAGATTCCCAGCTTTGGAGTGCCGATAGCGGCCTACGTTATCGGTTCCTCTTTTCTTGCCTTTCCCAGGGGGACGATTCATGTGGTGGTGACGGACCCCGGTGTGGGCACGTCGCGTCGGCCTATTTTATTGTGTACCGAAAACTATTTTTTCCTGGCGCCAGATAATGGGGTGTTGAGTCTCGCCGCGGAGCGCGATGGCGCGCGGGCGATTTATCACCTCGACAAACCCGAATATTACCTCGATCATCTGAGTGCGACCTTTCATGGGCGCGATATTTTTGGTCCGGTTGCGGCTCATTTGGCGGCGGGAGTGAACCCCGTCAGATTGGGTTCCAAACAGGATGATTTTGAAAAGCTCAATCTTTTTCGGATCAGCCGCAAGAATAACAAGTTGTCTGCCAAAGTGATCAACATTGATCGTTTTGGCAACGTGACCATCGGCATGACGTTCGAGCACTTCAGACATTTTATCAAAAACAATAAATTCGAGTTCACAATCAAAAAACAATCATTCACCGAGCTTAAAAACACCTATGCTGACGTGCAACCGGGTGAATCGCTCATGTTGGTTGGGAGCAGTGGTTTTTTGGAGATTGCCATGAATCGCGATTCGTTTGCCCTGCTGTACAACGTCAAGGTGGGAGATTCCGTGGAACTCACTGTGTAGGGCATCATGAAGACCTCCGTGATCAAGAAAAAGATTTCTTTAAGAGACCTGAGACCACTAAAAGCAAAATTGAGAGCCAAGGGATTGCGTACGGTTTGCGAAGAGGCCAGATGCCCCAACGCGGGTGAGTGTTTTTTACGTGGCGTGGCCACGATCATGATTCTGGGGGATGTTTGCACGCGGGCCTGCAAATTCTGCAATGTCAAGACCGGCAGGCCTTTGCCGCCTGACCCTCGCGAGCCGCAAAACGTGGCTGATCTCGTCTTTGAACAAAAATACAAACACGTTGTCATCACGTCGGTTGACCGCGATGATCTCACAGACGATTTTGGGGCGGGACATTTTGCGCAAGTGATCAGGGCGGTTCGTCAGAAGAATCCACAAACCACCATAGAGGTCCTGACCCCCGATTTTCAGGGACGACAGGATTGTCTGGACACGGTCTGTCGGGAGGCTGTCGCTGTGTTCAATCACAACATCGAAACCGTTGCGCGCCTGACCCCATTGGTTCGCTCTGTGGCAAGGTATCAGCGTTCTCTGGAGGTCATCAGCTATGTGCACAAGACCTACCCTCACATCAGGACGAAGTCGGGGTTGATGCTGGGTTTGGGGGAGACCAGGGATGAAGTCTTGCAGAGCATGCGTGATTTGCGTGCGCACGGGTGTCAGCTCCTCACGCTGGGGCAATACTTGCAACCGACCCGGAAGCACTACCCAGTCATGGCCCACATTTCTCAGGAACAATTTACCGAATACGAAAATTTAGGCAGGGAAATGGGCTTTGAGACCGTTTTTGCAGGAACCTTTGTGAGGAGTTCGTATAGGGCAGGGGGATACACGAAGGACGAGGGACGAAAACACGAGGGACGAGGGACGAGGGACGAGGGGACGAGGGACGAAAACACGAGGGACGAAGGGCAGGCTGAATGGACCCTTCGACAGGCTCAGGGCAGGCTGAAGGGACGAGAAAAAACAAAAATAAAAAATGAAAAATGCAAAATGCAAAATGCAAAGTGCAAAATGCAAAATGCAAAATGTCAACCGCACGACTGATTCTGATTTGCTGGGAAAATAATTGCAACAGTTGTTGATTTTTACGCATGCACGCTCTCATATGAACACGGACCTCGAATCAATCATGGAACACTGTCGGGAAGGGCAACGCCTGAGCGAGGCAGAGGCATTGTTGTTGTCTGAAAAAACCGATTTGCTCACATTGGGCAGGTTGGCCCATGCCAGACGTGAGCAGAGGTTTGGTCGAAACACCCATTACCGTAACAATCTGCACATTGATTATTCGAATATTTGCACTGCACATTGTCTGCTCTGCGCGTATGCCAGAAATAAGGGACAGAACGGTGCGTTTACAAAAACCATTGATGAGATTCTGGGCAGCATCAGACGGTACGCTTTGGCTATTTCCGAGGTGCACATTGTCGGTGGGCATCATCCGGATTTGCCGTACGCCTATTATCTTGATTTGCTCAAAAATATTCGCCGCGAATTTCCCAAGTTGCACATCAAGGCGTTCACCGCCATTGAGATTCATTATTTTGCGCTGAAATTTGGGAAATCGGTTTCACAGATCCTGACAGATTTCATCGCGTGTGGTTTGAATTCCCTGCCCGGTGGGGGGGCAGAAATTTTGGTGGATGAGGTCAGAAAAAAAATCTGCCCGCAAAAAGGCGCATCGCAAGTTTGGCTCGATGTGCACAAGACAGCGCACAAGTTGGGCCTCACATCCACAGCCACCATGCTTTATGGGCATGTGGAATCTCTGGCGGACCGGGTGTCGCATCTGGAAAAAATCCGCCGTTTGCAGGATGAGACCAACGGGTTTACCGCCTTTGTTCCCCTACCATTTCATCCCGCTAATACTGCCTTAGCAGACATCCCTCCCGTCACCGCGCACGAAACACTCAAGATGATTGCCCTGTCACGAATATTTCTCGACAACATCCCTCACATCAAGGCGTACTGGGTGATGCTCACCATGCCGGTGGCGCAGATAGCGCTGGGCTTTGGCGCGGACGATTTGCATGGCACGGTGATTTCTGAACACATCTCTCATTCAGCGGGAGCCACCACACCGCAGGGGTATTCCGAAAATGACCTGATTTCTGCGATCAAAGAGGCGGGAGGGAATCCAGTGATCGAGAATTGATGCTACGCACACGATGTCGGCCGCATACCTGCAATTTTTTCGTCCACAATTGTGGACTGAATTTTCATGCCCCCATTGTTTTTCTACCAACAAATCAACTAAGAAGCCAAGGTGTCTGTTGTGTTGTGGATAGGCTGGGTCTGTTCGGGAAAACCAGACGATAACAAAATTCGCGGGAGGGCATCATGGCAGTATTACAAACTTTACCAACTCAGTTTCATCCCAGTCAATCATACATTCCGCCCTTTGAGATAGCCAATTTGTTAGAGGCAGAACGTGATATTCTGGGAAACGAACAGCATAGAATGCCACCCGAATGGTTGCCCTTGTCCCGTCCGCAGGCTACTGCCCTCGGAGATCTTGCCTTAGCTGGCCTGACGTTATCCGAGACCAGCGTCAGGCTCCCCGATGCGAGCCCCGAAATTCGCAGGGCGAGTGACAGACTCAGGACACAATTGAATGAATATCAGGAGATGATGGAGGGGCGACCAAGGGCTTCGGATTTTCGCACTGCCCCTGTGCCTGTGTTGTCCGCAGAATCGACTCAGGGGGTAGACGATGTGATGGAGATTTACGCCCTTTCCCTGAGAGTGAGGAAGCCCCACTGGGAGATTCGAACAATCCCCGTAGAAGAAAATCGGGTTAAATTAGTCATTACCATACCAAAGGGCGAGCCGGTTTATATTCATGATATTTTTGGTTCGGCAAGTTCTGTCAAAGATCATCTGGTGGACTCTGTCAACATTGACTTGGATACAGGGGCCCTTCATCGAGAACTTTTCTCTAAGAAAGCTGATCCCGATGAAGAACCAATATGGGCCGTTTATAGTGATAGGATTAGTGTCGTCACGACATTTACCGATGAGGGCACACAAATCGAAGTTGTGCCTGCGGGGCAACTAGGTGATGATTTTATCTTGGATGATTATGATTCTAGCTTGGACTTGCGAGAGGGCAGGATCCCCAATTCTCTGTATTTTGAAGGGGTAAGTGCTAATATGTCTGAGGATGTTATTCGCAGAATGCAGTTTGGAACTGAGGGGGCCGTGCCTCGTCAATGCTCCAAAATCAGCCGCGCTGTTACTGTTGGAGGAGAGAAAGTGGCCCGTATTCTTGCAGGCAGGGAACAAAGAACTCCTTACCTGAACGGTTATATCTTATGCTTTGCCCTGACATCGGCGGGCAGGGAATGCGATCTGGGCGAAGTTATGTCGGCAGTGGGTCTCAGGGTATTTGGAGAGCCATTTGTTGAAGGGTCAGATGGGTTTGGGTTGTCTGTTGCTGGGGCCAGAATTTTGGTGCAAGGAGGAGAACTTGAACCAGGTTGGTATCATGTTCAGATCAAACCCAGCCTGCCCTTTGAAAACGGTCCGGCGATGTTTGCGCATGAGTTGGCCTTTGAGAATTTGTTTGGCGATGCTGGGCACGTTGTGTCTTTGAAATCGAAATTACCAGCAGAGACTGATCAGCCAATGACAGCAAAGCCTGTTACCTTACTCGTTCGCGAAGAAACTTATAATCCTTTTGATGTGAGGTTGACGACACTAGCGCGTGAAAGGGAGGCGGAGGCTGGTTTGCTGGCACTGGGTGATGGCTCACACAGATTTCACCTGTTATGGCAGGGCAGATATCCCCTGATGCTCACGATTGTCGAGGGGATGGTGAATGGGGGTGGCGCAGATGTGTCCATAGAAGTCAGGGTGCCTCAATCGATGCATAATGAATTGGTGGAGGAGGCAGTGCGCGACTATTTGACACTGCTTCTAAGAGAAGCCACAGAAGTGTTGCCAGAGCGAACGGATCTTGTGACCAGAAATTTGGTGCCTTACCAATCAATGCCGGCAGTTTATCGACTTGATTTGGGGAAAGGCAGGGGTTCATCTCGAGTTCAAAGATGGCAGAGGATGGAAAAAATTGCATCCGTCATCAGGGGCTATGAGAGGTTTGGAGGTCGATAAAAGCCTATTCGAATCGAAAATCTCTCTGTTTCTATTTTTTCGGCGGACAGGGGACGTTGTTGACTCAACGGAATAACTTTATTTCAAGTTTATTTCGGAGACATGTCAATCTGAACTTTCCCAACACTCACAAGCTCAGTCGGCCCACCTCACCCAAGGCGACTGATATCTTTTTAGAATGCAGAAATTCCTGAGAGTGCCTGTTAGAACGAATGATATATTCTTAGAAAAGAGACTAGGAGCATCAAGATCACGATCAAAACGAATGGGATTCCGAACAAGCACCATAAAATCAATCTTGCGCGTTTTTGTTGTTTTTGGTCAGGGACAACGGGAGAGAGACTTTGGTCTTGGGCGCTGTCGTCGTGGAGGTTTGCTTCGGGCATTGTAGCCAGGTTTTCTTGTAGAATCTTCTTGGCCTGATCGAACATGTCGGCGGTCACATAAAGGTCCTCCCCAAACATGTTTGAGCCTAAGGCGATGTTGAGGTAGCCACCAGCCCCTCGCGAAATCTGACGACACGGAATCCCCTGTGCCTCAAGCAGGGTTACAATCATCTTGGCCTCAATATTGCTTTGCGCGGAGAATAGCAGGACGTCTTGCTGGTTGTTTGTGGTTTGATGTTGCGAGGGATTCATAGGATACTATTATTTCTTTATTGTTTGATAGTCATCTATAATTTGACGCACAAAGGGTATTTGTACAATGTCCTCTTCCGGACGCTCCGACCTGACCCACCCATAAACAGGCCAGCCATCACCGGTGTACACGCCAGTAGGCCGCCATTCGTAAAATTCCCAACTGGTTGGCTTGCCGTTTCTGCCCCTAACAACAATTTTTTGTGAGCCCTCATATATCGCACCAGTGCCAAAGGCCCCCAAAGGCCCAAAATCTGGTTTAAAGGCGTGGTGTCCACCACCGATGAATTTGTTCTCGTGTTCCGCAATGATGGGATCATCCGAATACAAACCAGGTCTGGTTAGGTCTCTGTAAGCTCCCAAAGGACTATCGGTAGCTGATGCTGACGAACACGTAACATATCTGTTTGAGTTGATATTGTTGGCTGTAATCATCTTAACTCCTTTCATTGTAGTCATAAGCAAGGGTCGTGCCAAAAGAAGCAAAATTAATTATATAAAAAACAACAGGTTGGTGAAGATGTGCTTGTGCGCGTCCCACGAGTAATCCAAAATTGTGGGACGGTGGGATTTTTTTGAGACGCTGAACCTCTAATAACTCGCATTGGTACTTGTTGCACAGATTCCCATGTCACCCATAAAATGCTTATGGAAATCGATAGCGGTGCCAGATACCTTATTTCGATAGCGGTGCCAGATACCTTATTTCAAAACTGTGAGAAGGTCGCTGTTTTTGTGATAATATATTCAAAACGGTATTGGTTATTGAAGTTGAGGCAGGCCTCTGAGTTTGTTCAATATATGATCGAAAGAATTTTCGTTAAACAATGCAATATTCGGACTTTCTCTAGTCGAGTCAGAATGTGAATAATATGTGCTTGGCAATATGTAGAAATCAAACGTGATTCAATTAGCTATTTTTCACACATGACATTTTTTCATGTAGTTCAAAACGATTTCTTTTTTTGTTTTAAGAAGGGGATGTAATAATTTGGCACGCCACAGGGTTTCTTCGTGTTCAGGCATTTTCTCTACAAAGAATCTAAACTCAATCTGTTGTTTTTCTGGGGTATTACCGAATT
>AMFJ01026549.1_pt1 | contig 10550 bp, 5 predicted proteins | sample 427208 | NCBI WGS metagenome assembly AMFJ01 (sample SAMN02954298, study PRJNA114691) | groundwater metagenome | biome: aquatic; feature: subsurface aquifer; material: sediment; isolation source: subsurface aquifer sediment | place: USA: Rifle, CO | collected 2008-08
TCGGTTATTTTTATAATAACCGAACAAAAAACGAACGTCAAGCCGCAACTTGTGGATAACTATGAAAATTACTCATATTTCAACGCATCCAATATATCCAGTTTTACCGCTCTACGCGCAGGATAAAGCCCTATTAGCACACTTATCAAAATCACCGCCAATAATATTGCCATAACCAATACCGCCGGAAAGTAAAATAAAGACGTTTGTTCCCCACCAAATTTGACAGCTATCAAGTTCATAATCAAATTAACAATTCTCGCGGAAACAATTCCCAAAACTATTCCCAAAATACCTCCAATAATTCCTATAAACATTGACTCGAATAAAAATACCTTATAAATATGTTTACTCTCTATTCCGATCGCCCTCATCACACCTATTTCTTTCGTTCTTTCCAGCAGAGAAATTGTCATTGTATTAAAAACACCAAGCGCGGCAATAAATATAATTAAACCTCCAAACAAACCAATTAACACTTTCACTATCGTAAAAATCTGGTTGATTTTTTCTTCAGTATCAGCCAAAGAAAACGCCAAAAAACCAAGCTCCTCAACCGTTCGCTTCACCGGCTGAACATCTTGCCTAGTCTTGACCCTCAATCTCGCAGAATCATAATTCTTTACTTCGGCAAGCGATTTCAAAAAAGAAATGGGAACAAAGGCTTCTATATCACTTCCTTTCGCAACGCCTTTCACTGTAACTTCGACATCTTTTTCAATAACCTCCGCCTCGTTCTCATCTCTGCCAAGCAAATCCGCCTCCAGCTCATCAAGTTTTTGGGAAATATAATCGTTATCAACTTCGCCCGTTTTTTTGACAGATTCTTCTATAACCTGTTTTTTCAACTCATCTATCTGCAACGCCGTATCGGCCATCGATTTTTGTTTCTCCTCATCCGAGACCTGTCTCTGTAATAAAAGATGCAAGCCTATTTTCTGATCACCCTTCTCAAAATTTTTATCAGAAAAAGTATCAGCAAGCCCACTGCTTATAATAATCTCTTCGGCGTCTGAGCTGGTAAAACCAATTCTTTTTTCGGGAGATAACGGCTCTATGTTTTCAATTCTGAATTTATCGATTTGAATGCCATAAACAGCAACATCTATCATCGAGCCTTCTATTTTGACTTGCGCGGGAACACGGACAGACGGACTTACATACATGACATGCTTTATATTTTTAAGCTTTTCCAGAGAATCTTCGCTGATTTTTATCAAGTTTGATGACGCGGACGCGACTTCAACAACCGTAAGATTCTCGAATTTTATAATCCTTTCCACAAGAAGCTTTTCCAGCCCATACCCAAACGAAAGTAGAAATACAATTATACCCACACCCAAAGTAAACCCTCCAACAGTCAAAAAAGTCCGAAGTCTGCGAGACTTTAAATTGGATACGGCTAAAAAAGCGATGTAATATAATCGCATCATAATATATTTTTTCTATCCATCACGACCTTGCCGTTGACAAGATGAATTACCCTATTGGCATACCTTAGAAGATTCATATTGTGAGTTACCATCAGTACTGTTTTCCCCTGTTCTCTCTCCAAAGTTTTGAGGCAATCCATTACAATTACAACATGATCTGGATCAACATTTCCAGTCGGCTCATCAGCTATTATAATAGGAGGATCCAAAATCAATGCCCTGCAAAGTCCGGCCATTTGCTGCTGGCCGTAAGAAAGCTGATGTGGATTATGATATTCCAGATGGGATATGCCGAATTTTCTTAATAAAATTCTCGCCTTCGCTCTTTGAACTCCAAGTGAAAAACCCTTGATCGCGAGAGGTAAACCGACATTCAATCCTACATCAAGAGAACGAACCCATTCGGTATGCTGGAAAAGCGTTCCAAAAGTATCGCACCTATAACGAGCTTTTTTTTCATCGCCAAATTGATCTATTTTTTTTCCATCAATCAAAACAACACCCTTCGTAGGTTGAATTATGCCCAGTATGAGATGCAGCAAAGTAGACTTGCCGCATCCCGATGGCCCAACTATGATCACGAATTCGCCTTTTTTTATATTGAGACTAACTCCTCCAACCGCCTTGGTAACATTTTCACCAATATAAAAAAATTTGGCGACAGATTTAGTGATAATGACAAAATCCTCTCTCATCTTTTTGAGATTTTAAAAAACAAACTTCTATCGAAAAAAACTTTGAATTAAAACATATCGCCGACCTTCGTAATCCAGAAAAAGATGCTTTCGAGATTGGAAAACATCTCTTGAATAATAGAGGCTCTTTTCCTCGTAGTGAGTACTACATAATTGTCAGACTCTGTAATATTGCCAGATTTATCTTTAGAAATAACCCTGACATGATATCCTTGCGCCGAACGCACATCTGTAATAACCACTCCATGATCGTTCACCAAAGCCGCGTCTTCCGCTGTTTTCTGGGTATATGAACCGCTAAGACCTTCCCCAAATTCAACTTGAGAAGTTGAAATCTCATCCGTCTTCCACGAAACAAATATTTGAGATCTGCCGTCTTCACCAGAGCCCACCGTCTGTGAATCGGTTTTCACATCGTAAATTAAAGGCGGCACCGTATCCGTCATCGTTGTAAATTTATGATCGTCAGATGCTGCTTTATTGCCGAACTGATCCAATCCCTCTATTCTCGCTTTGTATTCAGTATCATCCTCCAATCCCAGCAAAAGTATATTATGATCTGTGGTAAGTTCAGAATTTACGCGCTCAACCTCCTTTTCATCACTCTTTCTATAAATTACAGAAGAAGTCGTCGGAGTATTTGTTTTCCAGAGAACCTCTGTTCTCCCCTGCGTCTGATTCTGAAAACGTACATTCGAAACGACCGGATAAGGAAGCGTTTCAAAAATATGAACTTCTCCCTCGACATAATTTCCCTCCACATCTGTCCCTGACGTTTTATAATAATATTTTGTTGAATGAGACAAATTCTCAAGTCTTATAGTATGTTTGGTCACTGTAGATTTAGAGGTATCCTCTATTGCAGTCCCCAAATCTGATGTCTTGCCAAAACTCATCTTGGTTGTGGTGATAATATTCGTATCCCAAGTGGCAATCGCGGAATCCAAGCCTATATCTGAAATTTGCACATTGCTTATCCTCGGGGCCTCACTTGTCTTAAAAACACTTTCGCTGGAATAAACAACATTATCATCAATATCAACGCTTTTTATTCTGTATTTATAAACCGTTTCTGGCTCCAAGCCCGAGAGAGTCACTTCATGTTTATTGACATATTCAGATATCCCAACTTCTTTTTCAGAGTAACTTGCTTTACCATACTGCACAAAAGAATTGGTTAATCTTTCCGAAGTCTCCCACTTAACAACAGCCGTATATGGACCAGCCGTAACCTGCGGCGCTTGAGTCAATTCCGGCGCAGTCGTGTACCGTCCCTCTGGGGTTCCAGATACAACACTGGAAGCCCCTGATTCAGAACCAGCATTATCAACAGCCTTCACCCTATAATAATATTTTTTGTTTTTCGAAAGACCCGTATCAATATAAGCTATTGAAGTGGTGGTGCTTATTTGTGAAAAATCATCGCCATTGGTAGACCTCTCCACTTTATAATAATCAAAAGTATCCTCGTCTAAATTTTCAGGCTGCATCCATGTGATAGTGAACGAATATTTTTTAGCCGATCTGTCTGATGAGTCAGTCAGCAAAACATTGCGGGGAGCTTTTGGAGCCCTTGTGCTACAATCAAAATTTACAGAAGCGTACAGATCCCAATTAATATTTCCGCCATCATCCTTTGCCACGACATAGAAAGTGTTTTCACCCTGCTGGGATGCCGCCGCAAAAGCGTCCAAAGAAGTATCTGTGGTCCACGTGGCATTATCCTCCGTAGGCTCTGCATTGATACTATAATAATAACCTTCTATCGCGCCTGTGTAGGAAGCGGGCTCACTCCATGAAAAAGCAAAAGAATTTTCATCCGAAGACGAAGGCGTAGCCGCGAGATTCTGGGGTTCAGAAGGAGCAACTCCCGCATAATGATAATTCACGTATATATAGCTGGACTCATTGCCTGCACTATCCCTCGCCTTTAAGTAAAATTTATTAGCGCCCTCTTGATACGGAACAAGGGAAGAATCTTCCGCCGTTGAGATAGATGTTGCCGTTATGAGAGAAGAATCTGTCGCTCCAGTTGCTCCAGTTTTGTATTTGTATCCAGCCATGCCGGAAGAAGCATCGGTTGCAGCGGTCCACAAAAAAGTATAGCTCGTTGTATTTACATAACCCGCGGGAGAAGCAACCAACGTCTGACTGCTGGTCTCCGGAGCAACCGTGTCAATTTTGTAAGTAAATACTGTATAAACAGCCGTGTTAGCATTTGTATAAACATTGCCGCCGTCATCCTTAGTCTGAATACGAAGATAATAACTAGAGCCGCTCGTGGTGCCGCTTAGGCTTGCTGTATAATTTGCCGCAGTCTGATAATTGCCAGAAGTCGATGGAATAGCAGTCTCATCCGTACCGAAATACACATAATAACCATCAACTCCAGATGGAGTACTGCCTGGATCGGTTGCGCCGGACCAGCTGAAATACGGCGTCGTGTAATTATACCAAGAGCTGGAGGTTAAACTGGTTCCCTGTCCGCTGTTGGAATAACCATTGATCGTCGTGGGATTGGTAGGCGCATCGGTGTCCGTGGAATAACCAATATCAATATTGTCAAGCTGAACCAACTGTGAACCATCGCCTGTCAAGAATGCCTTGAACATTATCTGTTTCGCGGAAGTCGGAAAAGAACCAATATTCGTATTTACGACGGACGCGGAATTATAATCTGAAGCTCCCGCGCTAGCCCATGTGGATCCACTCCAATATTTCCAAGTACTGCCCCCGTCATCCGATAATTGATAATTGATCGAACCTCCGTTTTTTGTGGCTGTCTCTGTGAAAGAATCCCAAGAATATAAATTTGAAACGCTCAACGCAGACGTGGGACGAACAGTCGGACTGCTGGTATAATAACGCTGATAAGTGCCCGTGACATCGCTCAAATCTGGAGAATAGCTGGAATCCGAGGTATTAAAATATGCTTTATACTGCAAATACCTGCTCGAAGAAGAATATGATTCTCCATCAGGATTGGTAAAATATTTTGAAGTGGAACCATTGGGACCTACAAAACTTCCAGTTGGAGGGCTTGAGGCACCAGTCCTTGCTTGAAGCCTAAGCGTATGCGTAGCAGGTTCCGTGGCAGTGTATTTCCTGATATAAAAATTATCCATTTGGAAACTAAGATCATTGTCCACACCCCACTCTTTTCCAAAAAGCACAACGTAATCCGGTGAAACTTGCGTAAAATCACTTCCGGCCTGCGACCAGGTGCTTTTATCAAAAGAAACCCAAAAAGTACATGTACCGCTGACATTTCTAATTTTAACGTAAGCCGGCAGTGTGGTGCTGCTATAGCTCGCCAAATTACCTTGACCTATTTCTTCCATCAAAAAATTATCGAAACCATTATTATATCTTCCCCAAAGATAAGCGGTGCCGTCACTTTGATACACAGCTAAGCCTGTTTGCGAAAAATCATTAACTGTGTAACTATCCACTCTCACAACAGCCTCCCATGAACCAGACAGAGGACTCTTGGTCCGCAGTACTGTTTCATACCTTGCCACATCCCACCAATCGTTAGTCTCCGAACCGGTATAGACAAGATTCAATTTTTGACTTGACTCCGTGATGCTTCCGTTTCCGCTCAAGGCGGACCACCGCGTAGTCGTATCTAAACTATTATCATCAAAATCATCCCCGACAATAAACGTGTTTTGGGCATTGCTTGTACTTGAGGCGCTGGCATTTCCAAAGTACATCCACATATTTTGAGTCGAAGCAGCTGAAATACTCGGCACTTCCACCCAAACAACAGTACTCGTGGATGCCACGGTTAAATCTGGATCCGTCCAGTGATCCAAAACTGTTGTTCCATTGCTGTCGGTAAACCGAAGATCATCAAAATCCGCCTGCATATCTCCATCGTAACTAACTTCCACCTTGACTTGGTAATTAGTCTGTGCATCGCCGCTGCTATTGTCAATCTTTACAAGCTGTCGCCTTGTCCAATCCGAATCGCATGTCCCAGCCGTGCTGCACCAAGAGGTAGTTGCTCCGGAATTCCAGCCTAATTGAGTCCATCCATTGAATGTCCCTCCGTCCTTGGTAGAAGAAGTATAATTGCCGGAAGTCTGTCCGGAGGACAATTGTATATGATCAGTGCTCCATTCCGTATTGCTGTGAGTGCCGTTAAATTCCCCTTCAGTATTGTCAACAAATGTCTGACTCTCAAGCGAAAGTTGTGCCGCTCCGCCTGAAAACTCTATTCCAGCATCGTATGTATAACCACTCGAACTGTTGAAATTCCATGTATTTGTAGCGCTTTCCGCAAAAATAGAAGTATCTCCGACAAACATTGTTATCAAGGCAATACAAAGAATAACGGAAACAAACACCTGCACTAGATATTTTTTTCTTAATTTTTTTACAAAAACCAAAAAAATCTTTCTCGCACTGTTCGAAGAAATTGCCCTGGAAATACTGTCTATTTCTTTTTTGTAGCGATTTTTAACCATCAAAATTCTAAGTTCGATCTCGCTATATTATAACAATTTTTTTGTTTTTTTGCAAAATCCAAAAATCCACAACCTTACTTAAAACTTAAAATTAGCCATTTTTCCAACATTTAAATTCGAAATTTTTCCATTGATTTCCAAAATTCTCTTCCCTTTCACAAGATCCACAAAAGCTTCGACCCTCGTCTGTATTCCGGCTTTTCCAGAATGTTCATCAACAGACAGGCTCATTATTGGAAAATTTTTCTCTTGGGAAATTTTTGCAAGAATCGGACGAACAGTCACCTCCGGCATGCACCCAAACACGGCAATATGAACAACGCCATCGAAGCCTTTTTTATGATATCCCAAAGCATCCGCGACAGAAGCTCTGCCATGTCCGCCAACCCTGAACTTAAGATACGGCCATGCCGTTTTGATTTCCCTGCGCTTGTTCCATGGTAAACCGTGAGTTATAAAGCTTGAAAGCCGCAATTTCTTATGGACTTCAATGCCTAAATTTCCCAAAATTTTTTCTATTTCCTGATTCACAAAAGGCTCCAACAAGCTATATATTTCTCCGACAATTCCAACTCGTGTAACCGAATTTCCAATGGGCTTTTGTGCTATCATAGAAAACCTCTGATTCACTTTTTGCTTCGCAAATTTAAAACTCCGTGCCGTATGCACATATTTGACAAAAGTAAAACATTCTTTTTGAATTTTCGTAACTTCGCCTCCGATCACCGCACGAGGTCTGTATTTATAACCCAAATCTTCTATATACTCTACGAGCTTCGTTCTTCTCCAAAACGGAATTGCCGCAAGCAAAATCTGCACAAAATTTTTGTTCGATAATTTTTTAAATTGTTTTAGAAAATTTTTTGCATCAAAAATGAAAAAATCAATATCTTTGCCAAGCTCGTCCAAAATTTTCCGCTGGAGCGCCGCGTAGTAGCGCATTCTGCATTCTCCGCGACTTGCAAACATCAGAACTGAATCCGCTCCCCGTTCAACACCATCAAGCAAATTACCGATATTAATCTTACAGGGAAAACAAATAAATTCAGGGGAATGTTGCACTCCAAGCTCAACGGTCTTTTTATTTGTAGCCTCGGGCAAAACAGGCTCGCAACCGAGATCTCTGACAAGTCCTTCGAACGCATGAAAATAGTTGCCCATGTGCGGAAAAGTAACCCTGCGCATAAACTTTACAAATTTCTAACAAATTAAATTAAACTCTATTAGACTATGAATCCGTAGATTTGTTAATTTGTAATTCATTAAAATTCTCCCTAGTTTCTCAAAAAATTGTAAGTGTATCAACGAATGCCTCAAGCCTCGTCAACATCCCGGCTTCAGCAGTATGCTCATCGATTATTAAAGACATATAGGGAATATCCGCCATCCGAAATTTTTTTTCAATAAATTCTTTCAACACGGAATCACAGCCGCAATTGAAAGTTGATAGTTGAATTCCTCCATCGATGTTCTTTTTCAAAACTTCGTCAACCTGATTCAACATCTCTATTCCGAAGTCCCAATGAAAAAAATATTCCTGCGGATAAGGTTTCGTAACCCTTATCGCATCAATCATAATAGACTCAACTCCCAAACCTTTCAAAATTTTTGCTATGTCCGAATTAACATAGCTATCATACAAATTGTAAGGATGACTCATGAGAACAATCTTGGGTCTCGAACTTCTAAGTTTCTCAATAAGCTCTTCTCTCTTTTTTCCTATTGAGCATTTATATTGTTCTATGGATTTTTTTGCCGCATAGACAAGAACACTTTTTTTGTTCACAAATCTTTTACCAAGAACAATCATTGTGTTCAAGATGTTTTTCCTCTGAACATCGATTAGAGGGGAGATCACCTCGGGAGCATTGTCAAATATCGCCGGAATCAGATCCCCTATCGCGAAAAATTTTGGACAGCCGAGCCTTTTTTCCCTCAAACTGATATAATGCGGAGTAAAAATTGCATCTACGTTCTGACTAATCAATTTCTTACAATGCCCATAAAAAATTTTCACGGGAAGACATGACTCGCTTTCTGTGATCTTAACGCCTTCCCGCATGATTTCCTTATCCGTCAATCCAGAGCTTATAACTTCGACCCCAAGCTTATTAAAAAAACTCTCCCATAGTCCGGGATGTTTGTAAAGCACGAAAGCTTTTGGAATACCAAGCTTCATAAAAATTCAAAAGTTAAAAGTCAAAAGCAATCTACGTATGTGGATTTTAATTTCAAATTTTTGCCTGCCACCGTAACTTTGACAAAGATTTGATACCTCTGCATTTTGACTTTTATCTATAAAACACTGACTTCTTCCAAAATTCACTCCGAAATTTCGTAAAAGACTTATACGTTCCCTTTCCAACTAAAATTTTCACCCTTTCTCCAAAAGGCGCAACGGCGCGAACGAGCTTCTGCCAAAATTTCTTATCCTTACTTCTTAGCTCGGAGCAGTCAATTATTACTGGTCTCTTGGTCTTGCGCAAAACCTTCGAAAGCATGGCTGGAAATCTTGTTATTTTTTTAAAACTAGAAGAGGAAGGCAATTTTAAAGCTACTGGCTTCAAACTGTAATTTCCTTTGAACAATCTGATGAATGCCGAATTTGAAAACACCCTCATAGTATTTCCAAAAAGCCTGTAAACAAGCTTGTTGGGAATCTCAAGCGGCGCTTCTTCCGCTTCATGATGAATATTCTCAAGCAATTTGCCGTTTTCATACTTGCCCAGTTCAACAATTTTCAAAAATTTCAAGTAAGGCTTCATCAGAAATTCGAAATACCTAGTTGACAAATAGCCATAAAGATTTACACCGGCAAAAACGCCGGATCTTTTCGCAATATATCTCCAAGTGCGTTTCAAGGAATAAAACTTGCGGTACGCGCGAAACATTCTCTCTTGAAGTTCGCTCGGCTTCATTTTTTTAGGAAAGATTAAAGTATGATTGCCATCGTACTTCGACCAATCTCGGGAAATAACACGATTCTGCTTCATCATATCATTGGTCAAATCTGTGCCGGGCAAAGGACCGAGCGCCAAAAGCTGTATCGCGACCAGTTTTTGCTCGATGGCAAATTGTACTGTAGCATCAATTGTATCGAGCGTGTCAAAATCAGAACCAAGAACAAACATACCATGAACCTTTATGCCATATTTACGAAAACCTCGAAGACCATCTTTCATATCTTGCAGTCCTTGACTCTTTTTATAAAATTTCAGCGTATCCGGATTCACGGACTCAAGCCCGATCTGAACAAGATGCATGCCGGATTTTTTCATAAGCTTTAGTAATTCTTCATCCTTACCTGTATCGGCTCGGACTTGTGCGGAAAATGTTGCGTTAATTTTCCTTTTGATAATAAGATTTAGAAGCTCTATTGCTCTCTTCCTGTTCGCCGTGAAATTATCATCGACAAAGAATATATTCTTCCTTTTATACTTTGATAAAACTTGCTCTATTTCACCAACAACGCTTTCAACATCCCGAAACCGAAATTTTCTTCCCGACATTTTTATCACAGAGCAAAATCTGCAGCCATAAGGACATCCTCTTGACGTGAGTACTTGAAGCGGGGCCATGCTGAAGCGAATAGGCTTGTCATAAAAACTCTTGAACCCGCGAATAAGAGAAAAATCCGGGACAAAATTTATGTCCGAGCAAAACGGCCTAGTGGGAATTTCAACGATTTTATTGCTCAATTTATCCCTATAACACAACCCTCTCACGGAAGACAGCTCGCGTCTGCCCTCGAGCGCCTCGATCAACTCAAGCATCGAATGCTCACCCTCTCCCGTGATGACAAAGTCAGCATACTGCAAGGTTTCCATTTTTTCAAAAGTCGCGTGTGGACCGCCAATCACAACCGGAATGCCGAGTTTGCGCACGCGCTCGGCAATTTTATATGCCTCAAAAGTCGTATTGGAAACGGTGGAAACCCCAACCAAATCGGC
>AMFJ01001002.1_pt1 | contig 10546 bp, 17 predicted proteins | sample 427208 | NCBI WGS metagenome assembly AMFJ01 (sample SAMN02954298, study PRJNA114691) | groundwater metagenome | biome: aquatic; feature: subsurface aquifer; material: sediment; isolation source: subsurface aquifer sediment | place: USA: Rifle, CO | collected 2008-08
TGAAATAGTTTATTGTGAGAGCTGTTATGAGAAGGAAGTTTATTAAGAAAAATAATAAAAATAAATTTTAATATTTTAAAAAATAAATAAACTAAATTATATATTTTAATTTTTTGATTATGAATATTCTTGATTGAATAAGATTGTTTGAATCGCTTTCTCAAGGTGAACTTGATAATCTTTCAATTTTTTGCCAGGAAAGGTTTTTGAAAATCTGAGAAATCTTGTTTAATGAGTGAGATGATGCAGTAGCTTTATATATATTAAAGAGTGGAAAATTAAAAGTTTTTAAAGAAAGAAGCGATGGAAAAAAGACTTTATGATTTACTGAGATTTGAGAAATGGTTTGAGAAATGGCGATATTTGATTCTATCAATTGAATTCCAAAAAAAAGAATGGCATCTGTAATAGCGGAGGAAAACTCAGTCCTTCTTGTTATAATGAATTATTCAATAGTTGAATTATCAAAAAAACACAGTGATATATATGAAAAAATCATTAAAATAATAGAAAAAAGAAAACAATTGAATAATGGAGTTTAAGGATTGAAACAATTATTTGTACAAACAATTTGTCTAAAATAAAAGAAAATCGAATTTTTTAAAAAAAGCATATATAAAAAGTTAAAAATAAATTTGCATTCGTTATTTTTTTTCATACAATGTGCGAGCTAAATGTATATATATGTTTTATTGATCTAAAAACTTCTAATGTCAAAAGAGGATAAAATTGAGGTAGAGGGAGTTATTGTTAAAGCCCTTCCATGAGCACTTTTTGAAGTTAAGCTTCCTGATGATTTCGGAGGGGGGTGAATTATCATTAGAGCCTATATATCGTGAAAAATGAGAAAAAATTTTATTAACTTGATCGAGTGAGATTCGGTGTTGGTAGAACTAACGCCTTATGATCTATCAAGATGAAGAATAATTTTTAGAAAGAAATAATTAGTAAACTCAATTATGAGATTACTGCAGAAAAAAGCTTCGGAACTTTTTCTAATCCTAAATCCTAACACCTTTATACAATGAAAGTAAGACCATCTGTAAAAAAAATTTGTGATAAATGCATGATTATTAGAAGAAATAGAGTAGTTCGTGTAATTTGTGAAAACCCAAAACATAAACAAAGACAAGGTTAGATAGTTTTTAAGCTATTAGTTATAAATTTATTTTTATAACTAATAACCTGCAACTTACAATTTATAATTTATAATTATTTTTAAAAATGGCTAGAATTGCTTGAGTATCGCTTCCAAACGGAAAACACGTAGAAATTGCTCTTACATATATCTATTGAGTAGGTAGATCAATGTCTAATAAAATTTTAGGTGAAGTTTGAATCGAAAAAACAAGAAAAATCGAAACTCTATCAGAAGATGAATTGGATGTAATCCGTGACACTTTGAAGAATCATATGATAGAATGAGACTTAAGAAGAGAAATTGCACAAAATATAAAGAGACTACAAGAAGTTAATTCTTACAGATGAATGAGACATAAAAAACATCTTCCAGTAAGATGACAAAGAACTAAGACAAATGCAAGAACAAGAAAATGAAAAGCTGTTTCTATTGCAAATAAGAAAAAATAATAAAATTATAAATTTTTAAAAACCTTACAAACTTAATATGGCAAAAGCAACTCTAAAAAGAACAAAGAAAACAAGAAGAAATGTTATTGAATGAACAGTTTCAATTAACGCATCTTTCAATAATACTCATGTTATTGTTTCTGATAATGAATGAAAAGTATTAACATGGGCAACTTGATGAAGTTCTTGATTTAAATGAGCAAGAGAATCAACTCCCTATGCTGCTCAAATTACAGCTGAAAATGCATGTAGTAAAGCAAAATCAATGCATGGTATGGAAAAAGCTAAAGTATTAGTAAAATGAATTTGATCTTGAAGAGAACAAGCAATTAGATGAGTTGTAAATGCCTGAATTGAATTGTCTTGAATATTTGATATAACTCCAGTTCCACATAATGGTTGTAGAAAAAAGAAAGTTAGAAAACTTTAAAATAAATTAATCTATTGATAGAAGAATTAAGAATGATTCTTCTCAATAACCTTGATTCTTAATTCATAATTCTTAATTTAAAACATGAGATATACTTGACCAAAATTAAAACTTTGTAGAAGAGAATGAATAAATCTATTTTGAACTGAAAAATATGATTTATCAAAAAATCATAGAAAACCAATGGGAAAAGGTTTAGGTAAATTATCTGACTTTGGTCTTCAATTAAGAAAAAAACAAGCAGCTAAAAGAATGTTCGGTGTAACTGAAAAACAATTTTCAAGCTACTATAAAAAAGCATTGAAAATGAGTTGAATCCTATGAGAAAACATGCTTAGATTACTTGAATTAAGATTTGATAATGTTGTATTTAAATCCAACTTTGCAAGAACTATAATGCAAGCTAGACAATTTACATGACATGCTCATTTTCTTATTAACGGACAAAAAGTTGACATCCCTTCATATAGCTTAAAAGTATGAGATGTTATTGAACTTAGAGAAAAACTTAAGGAATCACCAATCTACAAATCTTTGATTGAGGAATTCAAAGAATTCATGAAAACAAATAAAAGCTGAACAATTACTACAGCAAAATGGCTAGATGTTAATCCTGATAAGCTTACAATCACAATTTCAAGACTTCCAGAAAAAGATGATTTTGATCAAACAATAGACGTTCAAAAAATTATAGAGTTTTACTCTAAATAATAATAACCATCTTAACTTAATAAAATTATGCACATTATTCATAATGTTATATGAGTACCAAAAATCACTCATGAAAAAATTGGGGATTTTGAATCTAAATTTGTAGTTGCGCCTTTGCCAAGTTGATTTGGTGTAACAATCGGTAATTCTTTGAGAAGAATTATGTTATCCTCAATTCCTTGAACAAGAGTAACTTGAATTAAGGTTAAATGAATAAGCCATGAATATTCTTCAATTCCATGAATTAAAGATAGTGTTCTTGATATAATGCTAAACTTAAAAAATTTGGTTATTGATAAAAATGATACTTCTATTGAATGGATTTCATTAAAGAAAAACAAAGCTTGAGTTGTTACAGCGTGAGATATTAAATTACCCTCAAATGTAAAAATTCTTAATCCTGAATTGTATATTACTGAAATTGATAAAGATTGATTAGAATTGAATATTGATATTAGAATTGAAAAAAGAGCTGGATATTTAAGTATTGATGAATTAAAAAAGGTTGAAGAAGATGTAAATGTTTTATTGATAGACGCTAATTTTTCTCCTGTTTTGAATGTTCAATATAATGTCTTACCATTACGTTTCGGAGATATTACAAATCTTGATTCATTAGAATTGGTAATTAAAACAAACTGAATTATAACTCCTCAAGACGTACTTAGATTTTCATCTGATATGCTTAGATCTTACTTTTCATTGTTCAATGAGGAAGGATTACAAATAGAAGGTGAATTCATTGGAGATATTAAGAGACTCCTTGAAAAGGAAAAAGCTGAGATTAAAACTGAGCTTGAAAAAGAAACATATACTCCAATTGAAATAATGTGATTATCTCCAAGAACACTTAACGCATTGGTAAATTGAGATATCCTTTCTATCGAACAACTTACAAAATGCACTGAAGCAAAACTTTCATCAATCAAATGATTTTGAAAAAAAGCAATGACAGAAGTGAGAGATGCACTTAGAGAAAGATGATTTAAGCTTCTTTGAGACGATTAAAACAATTAAATTCATAATTAGTAATTCATAATTCGTAATTAACATTATATGAGACATAGAGTTCAAAAAACATTCAGATTTAATCATAAAGATACTGATCACAGACAAGCTGTAATAAGAAATTTGTTGACTAGTTTCTTTATACATAAATCAATTGTAACTACTGAGAAAAGAGCAAGAGCTTTACAAATAATGGCTCAAAAATTGGTAAATATTGCAAATGAGAAAGATAAGATGAATGCAATTAGAGAAACTTGAAAATATTTATTTACAAAAGAATCATCACTTGAACTTTTCAATAATGTTGCTCCGAAATACAGTGATAAAAAATCAGGAATCACAAGAATAACTGCAATCAAATTTAGAGAAGGTGACTGCGCAAAACTTGTTAAAATTGAATTAGTTTAATTAATTATTAGGTAAAATTATTTATGAAAACTCTTAATCCAACACAACTTAAAAACATTGAAAGAAAGTGGTATGAAATTGATGCAAAAGGTCAAACTCTATGAAGGCTTGCAACAAAAATAGCTACGATTTTAAGATGAAAAAACAAAGTTAATTTTGCACCATATGTTGATAATTGAGACTATGTTGTTGTTTTAAACGCAACTAAAGTTGTTGTAACTTGAAACAAACTTTCAGATAAAGTGTACAGAACGCATTCTTGACATATGTGATCATTAAAAGAAACTAATTTAGCTTCTTTGAATGCAAAAAAACCTACTGAAGCTTTAAGATTAGCTGTAAGTTGAATGTTACCAAAAAATAAATTGCATGATGATATGCTTTTAAGATTAAAATTAGAAGTTGGAAGCTCTCATAAATTTGAAGCTCAGAAACCAATAAAAATTGAATTATAATTTATTAATAATTTTAAAAATTAGATATGGCTGCTAAAAGATATACATATGCCTTAGGTAAAAGAAAAACTGCTGTTGCACAAGTTCATTTATATGAATGAGCTGGAGAATCAACAATCAATGGTATTAAATTTGGAGAATATATTAAAAGACCTGATTTATTTAATGTTTTATTATCACCATTAAAATTAATTAGCGCTCAAGATAAATATTACTTTGATGTGAAAGTTAATTGATCTTGAGAAAGTGCACAAGTTCAAGCTATTAAATTAGGTATCTCTAGAGCTTTATCTTCTTTAAGTCTAGCTTCGAAAAAGGCTATGAAAGCATCATGATTTCTTACAAGAGATGCAAGAAAAGTTGAAAGAAAGAAACCAGGATTACACAAAGCTCGTAAGGCTACTCAATGGTCTAAACGTTAATAAAATTTTAAAATTAGTAATTAATAATTCGTAATTCGTAATTAAACCCCTATGCCTACTATTAATCAATTAGTAAAAAAATCTAGAGCTGATAAAGCAAGAAAAAGCAAATCTCCAGCTTTACAGGTTATTAAAAACACAATTAAAAGATCAACTTCTGAACTTGCTTGTCCTCAAAAAAGATGAGTTTGTACTAAGGTATATACAACTACTCCAAAAAAACCTAATTCAGCCCTAAGAAAAGTTGCAAAAGTAAGACTTACTAATGGTCATGAAGTAATTGCTTATATTCCTTGAATAGGTCATAATCTACAAGAGCATTCGGTAGTAATGATAAGAGGATGAAGAGTGAAAGATCTTCCTTGAGTAAGATATCATATCTTAAGATGAGTTTTGGATACTCAATGAGTAGATAAAAGAAAACAATCAAGAAGTTCTTACGGAGCTAAAAGACCGAAAGCAGCAAAAAAATAATAGTTTATATTCTATAGAATAAGGTTAAAATTAATTTTTAGAAATCCTTAATTCTTAATCCTTAATAATTAATTTAAATTATGAGTACAAAATGAAAAGTTGATATGAATATCTTTAAAAATGAAAGAATCGCCAAATTCACCAACTATGTAATGAAAGAATGAAAAAAAGCATTAGCTTTAAAAATAATGAGCAATGTTTTTGATGAAATCAAGAAAAAAGGACATAAAAATCCAGAAGAAGTTTTTGAAAAAGCAATGGAAAATGTTATGCCGAAAATTGAAGTAAGACCAAAAAGAGTTTGAGGTTCTATCTATCAAGTTCCACAAGAAGTAAAACCAAAAAGACAATTAGCTTTAGCTGCAAGATGGATTTTAGGTTCTTCAAGAGGAAAAAAATGAGGAGATTTCTCAAGATTTCTTTGTCAAGAATTGATAGAAGCTTCTGAAGAAAATGGAGTTGCATTCAAGAAAAAATTAGAGGTATATAAAATGGCAGAAGCAAATAAAGCTTTCGCTCGTTTTGCTTGAAATAGATAAGAAAATTAAAATTACTAATTCCTAATTATTAAAAGATGGCTCATAAGAAAGCACAATGAAGCACGCAAAATGGACGTGATTCACAAGCCAAAAGACTTGGTGTAAAGGTTTTTGGAGGACAAAGCGTTAAAGCTGGATGAATTATCATAAGACAAAAATGAAATAAATTTTGGGCTTGAGAAAATGTAGAAACTTGAAGAGATTTTACATTGTTTTCAAAGATTGAATGAACTGTTCATTTTGAGGAAAAAAGAAGAGTAAGATTTGATGGAAGTGTATACAGAGATATGTATATCAGTGTTAAATAATTAATCTAAATAATAAAAAACACCAACATTTTTGTTGGTGTTTTTTAAATTTTACTTATATATCTACATTTATTTTTTGCTTCAATAAGTTGATTCAACCATAACAAATTCTTCAGCAAAATAGTCTCTATAATTATTATTTTCAATAATATTCATAAGAATACTTAATTCACAATCCAATATTACACTCAAATTAATTATTCCTTCATTTTTGTTTACTCCCGAGTTTATTAATTTTTTTATGTCATTAGCATTTATTTCTCTGTATACTCATTTTTGAGTTTCTATATTAGGAATATAACATAATTTTTTATTTAAAACATGATAAAGTCATTTTGTTAATACCAATCAATCAATTTCAATTTTAAATTCGTATCCCGTTTTATTAATTTTTTCTAATAATTCTTCCTTAGGAAAACCCTTCAATATTTCTATATATTTTGATTCTTTTTCAATTTTTAAATTTGAAAATAATTCTTTCACAAATTTGATTAATTCATCAACTTTTTCTCAATTTAATCATAAAGATTTTGCAGGTTTAACATTTAGCTTTCTCATTTTTTTAATTTAAATTTTATAAAAAACATCCTACTATACTTTATTTTTTCTGTCAAAAACTTGCCATAAATTATTTTTCTATAAAATATTCTTATTATTAAAAAATGCTTATGAATTTAGATTGGATAAAAAATGAAATTATAAAATCAAAAGGTGATTACAAAACAATAACATGCTTATTCTATAAAGAAAATAAATGTTCAATCTATAAAATTAGACCAAGTTGTTGTAGAAATTATCCTCAAAAAAATTGATACTGCTCTTCTGAAGAATGTTTTTTGCTTTTAAAGGGTTTGGATTGAAAAAATGAACAATCAAATAATGATTGTCTTTCTTGTAAAAAGAAATGTTGCGAAAGAATTTTAGTTCCTAATAATATTAAAATAACAAAAGATTTTCTTCTGAAATGGTTAGATATTTGATGTGAAGATTGTAAAAAACTATTCTAACAATATCAAAAACTTGCCATAAATTATTTTTCCATACAATACTCTAAGTTAAAATTTAAATTTTCCACAAATGAGGTTATTAAACTATGCCCTAAAGAATACGAAAAGAAATGCTTTTTTGTCATTATCTTCAATTCTGGTATTGTCACTTATAATTTTTTTCATAAACATCTTGCTTCTTGTTAATTATACAACAGGGTATATTATAAGCAATATTAATTCAAGACTTCCTCTTTCTCTTAATTTAAAAAGCCATTACACCAATGAGAATCCGGAGGTAATTGAGCTGATTTCCAATGTGAAATCTTTTGATAAATGACTGGAGGTCACATATATTTCAGCGGATGAGGCATTTGCTAATTTAAAAAACAGAGATCCGGAGCTTGCAAAAGTAGTCGAAACAGAAAAAGAAAATCCCCTTCCTTCATCTATACTTATAAAAAATATATCTTTAAATGAATATGGATGAATAGATGATATAATAAGCAAATATTCAAATATAATTGATTATAATGAAAGTGTATCAAAAAAAATAAGCAATTACAGAAATCAATATGAGAAGATCAATTCTGTTATAAAAGTTTTAACTTCAATTCAATTTTGAATTTACCTAATAATAGCTTTTTTTGTTTTTTCAGTTTTTATTATAATTTATAATACAATCTGAAATTTTATATTTTTTTATAGGGATGAAATCAAAATAACAAAACTAGTAGGTTGAGACAATGTCTTTATATATGGTCCTTTTACAATCCAATGAATAATCTATACTTTCTTGTCATCGTTTTTTTCAATAACAATTTTTATTTATCTTATTAAAACCATTAATATTTATCTTATAGAAGATTTCCCAAAATTCATAAATGCTTTCTTGATTGCAAATTCTAATTATTTTATATATGAATTGCTTTTAATGATGTTTATATGAGCATTGAGTTGATTTATATCATCAAGAAAATTTATCAATATGTCTTCGGAGAAAATTTAATTGATTAAAAATTTGCATATTTTGGTATTTTTAATATAAATATCAAATTTTTAAATTGTTCAATATGGAAAAATTCATAATAAAATCGGAGGACCTGATAAATGGGCAGGAAGAAAAAATAGGTGAGATTCTTTTGAGAGAGGGTGTCTTAACTAGAGATTTACTGATCAAGGCTATTGAAATTCAAAAAGAAAAAAGTAAATCATGAGAAACTTGTCTTTTATGAAATATTTTAATAGAAGATTTTTGAGTTGATCTAGCATTGATTGAATTGCATTTCGCAAAACATATTCTAATCCCTAGAATATCTAGAAAAATCATAAGTACTATAGAAAATGAAAAATATATCAAATTGACTCTAGAAAAAATCTGAGCTGATATAAAAAGAAGGATTTTCGAAGAGTTATTTATAATGAATATTTCATATGAAAGAAATATAAAAAACAGCAAGCTTAAGGTTGTGATATCTGGGGCAAACGAAAAAACCGAAATATTAAAGCAACAACTTTGAAATAATATTACTTGATTGATGGATATATGATTTTCTTATGTCGATAAAAATTTATTGGTAGAAGATATAGGGTTTTCTTATAAAATATGAGGAGATTTATGTATAAATAGGTCACAAAGAGATATAATGACCGATCTAAAAAGTTTTATATTAAGCATTTTAAGCACATTTAAAAATTAACTCATATTTTTTTCAAAAAAATTTGCATAATTTAAAAAAAAATATATACTGCATCCCGCATTCTTATTTGGAGCCATAGCTCAGCTGGTTAGAGCGCCTGCCTGTCACGCAGGAGGTCGCGAGTTCGAATCTCGTTGGCTCCGCCAAATATATGAAAAGCCATGAGTTAAAAGATCGGAGAAAGGGGTAATATGAATAAATATTTTGTACATTTACTCTTCTCTCTTTTCTCTTAACTCTAAATTTGGGGATTTAGCTCAGTTGGCTAGAGCGCCTGCCTTGCACGCAGGAGGTCAAGGGTTCGACCCCCTTAATCTCCACCAAATTTAAATAAAATTAGGTCTTAGATCTTAGACCTTATTGTGGTTTAGGTTAAATCCTAAATCTTAATTCCTAAATTCTTAAACATGTGATTAAGTAACAAAAGACCTAGAGCTCTTAATTATGCAGTAACAAAGAAATGAGCAAAATCTTGAAAAAAAATAGAGAATGCTATTCTTCATTATAAGGCTATTCTAAGAAGAGAAGTAATTGAATGAAATACAAAATGGCTAGAAAACGCTAAGAAATTTGTATTAGTAAAATTTAAGAAGTATTCTATTAATATTAATAAAATATAAAATGCCAAGATTAACAACTAAAGCTCACAAGAAATTAAAAAGAGCAACTTTAAGAATCTCTAAAAAAATGAAAAAAATTAATAAATAATCTTTTGATTTTTATACTTTTTTTCATATGATTGATACACTTAAATTTACAACTATTTATTTATTAATTTATTAATTATTATGGCAACTTTTGATAGATCAAAGCCACATTTGAATATAGGTACTATCGGTCACGTAGATCATGGTAAAACTACTACGACTGCTGCGATATCTGTAGTAACAAATAAACATTTTGGTACAGGTGAAGTAACTTCATTTGATAAAATTGATAGCGCTCCTGAAGAAAGAGCAAGAGGTATTACTATTAATACCGCTCATATCGAATATGAAACAGCAACAAGACATTACGCTCACGTTGACTGTCCATGACATGCTGATTACATCAAAAACATGATTACTTGAGCTGCACAAATGGATGCTGCTATTCTAGTAGTTGCTGCAACTGATGGACCAATGTCTCAAACTAGAGAACATATCCTATTGGCAAGACAAGTATGAGTTCCATATATCGTTGTTTTCATGAATAAATGTGACATGGTAGATGACTCAGAAATGCTTGATCTAGTTGAAATGGAAATCAGAGATCTTTTGACTAAATATGAATTCCCAGGAGATGATACTCCAGTTATTAGAGGATCAGGACTTGTGGCATTAGAAAATCCTGCTGATTTAGAAAAACCATATGGTGCAAAATCAATCATTGAATTATTTGAAGCAATCGAAAAATTCGTTCCAGTTCCACAAAGAGATCTTGATAAACCATTCCTAATGCCAGTTGAAGATGTATTCTCAATTAAAGGTAGAGGAACTGTAGTTACAGGAAAAATCGAACAATGAGTTATTAAAA
>AMFJ01002955.1_pt1 | contig 10522 bp, 13 predicted proteins | sample 427208 | NCBI WGS metagenome assembly AMFJ01 (sample SAMN02954298, study PRJNA114691) | groundwater metagenome | biome: aquatic; feature: subsurface aquifer; material: sediment; isolation source: subsurface aquifer sediment | place: USA: Rifle, CO | collected 2008-08
TTTCTTTCTTTAGGTCAGGGGAATTGTTATTTCCCTGCATTGGGCAAGATTGATGGTTTGCCCATTCATCTCTATCAATTTATCTGATGCGAAATGAACCCTGGTGATAATTCCTCCGATGTTGCCCATAGGCTGGAGAGCTACATTCACAGGCAACTGCTCATTCATGATAGTGTTTAATGTTCTTCTCAGTGCGTTGTCAGGCATTTTAACCTCCATTTTTTGGCTTTTTTGAGCCATTTTTTATTTGTGCTACTTTTCTATTATGAATAAGTATGCACATAAATTTATTATTTGTCAATATTGTAGCTTTTATGCGGTTGTGGTAACATATAGGGACAAATTAACCCGTAAAAAACAGGCTTATGCATCAAGACAAAAAAAGAGAAGAGCTTGAAGAAATAAAAGAATTTGAGCGAATGCAACAAGAAGAATTGCTCGGACAAGAAGCAGAAATTGAAGATGTTGAAGAAACTGAGAATTTTGAAAAAGAAAAAAGCGAAGAGGTCCCAATTGAAAATGAAATTGAAAGATCAAAAAGAAAAAGAAAAGAAATGATTTTTGAATTTGCACTTTTCTGCATTTTGGGAATCTTGCTTGGGATAACAATCAAAACAGAAGCGATCAAAAGAATAACAATCGGCTTTAATGATTATCAAATTAAAACTGAAACAAAACGATATGATATTGCAAGCATGAAGAAAAACCTTGAGCAAAAAGCTCTTGAAGCCGAGCAGGCTACACAGCAAATGTCTGAGTAACAAAAATTAGTAATCAGTAATTAAAACAATATGACTGAAGAAAACAAGGAAATCAAAGACGCCTCAATGGAAGAGGAATCAAATCTTGAAATTGAGACTGAAGAAGAAAAAGAAGTTGAACCTGAGACCGAAGAAGAAAAAAAGGACAAAAAGATAAAAAATTTGGTTTCTGCTGTGATTCTGTTGGCAGGTCTTTTTGTGGGAAGTCTTTTCGTTGATGGAATCCAAATGGTTAGAGGTGGTGGTTTTTCTCAGCGAGCACTGAAGACTGTTGATGTTTTTGCACTCAATGGAAGAACCTGGGTTGCCTATGACGAACCATTGGTGAAGCTTCAGGTCATTTCTGATGACTCATGTGAAGCTTGCAAGCCTGATGAGGTCTTGGTTGGACTGAAGGGTGTGCTTCCAACAATGCTCAATGAAAAAATCGATTACAATTCTGAGCAAGGGCAAAAATTGATTGCTCAATTTGGAATCAAAACTTTGCCAGCCTTCATTTTCTCAAAAGAAATTGAGAAAACTGAACTTTTTGTTAAGGCTGAATCGTTCTTAAGCAAGCAAGGTGATTCATATGCAATCAAAAGCGCTGAAGCTGGATTTCCAGTTGGAAAATATGTTTCAGCTCCAACAATCGAAGGAAATGATGTCAAAATCGGATCAGATGAATCTTTGGTGAAAGTTATCTCTTTCATCAACTTCATGAATCCTAGCGATAAAAGCGCATTTCAAACAATCACTTCTCAAATAACCAAAGATTATGCTGACAAAGTTCAGGTTGTTTTCAAGGGATATGTTCCAGCGACTGCAACTCAAGGAGTTTCCGCATTCATGGCTTCAGCTTGCGCCAATGAGCAAGGAAAATTTTTGGAATATGGCGACAAATTGTTTGCGACTCAAGCTGTTTGGGCAAAAGCCAAAGACGCAACCCCAGCATTGAAGGGATATGCTGCAAATCTTAAACTTAACACTGCTGACTTCAACAAATGTCTTGATGATAAAAAATATCAAGAATTGACAACGAAAACTTTGACTGAAGGACAAGCTTTTGGAATTCAAGCAACACCTTCAATTTTTGTTGGAACTGACTTGCAAGCTCCAACAGTTAAATATGATGATGTGAAAAAAGTTATCGAGCAGCAACTCTCTAGATAGGTTTTAGGGATTAGGTTCTAGGAATGAGTCAAAGAAAAAACGAAGATTGCATCTTCGTTTTTTGTATTTTTTTATAATCATAATTAGTTTTTGATTTCTAGCTTCTAATACCTAATACATAATACATAATCTTAAAATTTGACAATGCATTTCAAGGTGCTATAATCACATTATGAGTACAAACAAACCAAACCACAATTTAATACAGTTTATGTATTTTTGGTTTACGGGCCTTCAAGGTCGGTTTGTTTTTGCGAATTGTGGATAAGAGATAGATTCAGAATTCGTAGCAATAAGCCGGTCTTGAAAAGGACCGGTTTTTTTGTTTGTTATTTAAAAAAAGAATATTGGGGAGTTAAACATAAAACCAAATCAAAAAAAGGGGAGGGAATAGTCATGACAAATCAATTAAGCGCAATGGTTGTAAGGGGTTTAAATGGGAGAGTTTCAGAAATACGCTTTAGTCATCATCCTGGAGCAGTTGATATTAAAGGCATAATAGAAAATGCAACCAGAGGGGAAGAGAGAAGTAGTGCATTGACGACTACTGATGGAATGGTAGTTTTTTCTTACAAAGGGAAACATGTTGCTTGCACATCCGAGGAAGATGCTTTAACAGAGATGCACAAAAGCATTGTTCGTGGAAGCGCATACATGATGCCATTGAAAGATGGTTTTCTTGATGGGATTGTGATTGCACTTGCATAGCGATATTAGTTTGCGTGCAAAATAAGAAGGGGTCTGAAAAATCAGATCCCTTTTAATTTTTTCGAGACTAGGAAGATAATTCTGATTCAAATAATTTTTCATCAAAGGAATATTTTCCATTGAAAAAGTCAATTGTTTTTTTAACGCTTTCCTTGGCATTTTTTAGACATGCTGTCGCGCCTGGCGACGGAGTTATGTTGAACAGGATGTTTTCCCCCATTATTTCTATTTCACCCATTTGCAATTTTCCTGTATTATTGTTGATCAGTTGCGGGCGAATTCCAGCTTTGCTTTTTTGACCTCGAAAATCTTCATAGGAAAGAGTTGGAATTATTTTTTGGCACAATTTGGCATAGGTTCTTGGGCCAAAATATGGAAGTTCATAGATCAAACTTTTGGCCAGATATGCAAAAAGCAGTTTATCAGTGATGACTTTCGCAAGAGCGATGAATGATTTGAAATCGCAAAGAGAGGATCTGGTGAAATCAATAAAAGTTTTTGGGTTGTTTCTTTCCAGGAAGGGCATGAAGTTGGCAGTTGGGCCGAAGCGAGTTTCATTTTCATTGTGGATATTTGGATCTCCGTGAACTCCTGCGAAAGGCAGTTTGTCACTTTGCATTGTGTATACTTTCGCATTTAGCACTTTTCTTTTTGATGTATAAAAATTTCCACCTACTGGCAGGATTGAAAATTCCTTGCCGTGACCGAGGGACTTTGCAAAAAAAAGACTGTGCGAGCACATTGCAACAATGACTGACTTGGCGATGATGATGCCAGCGTTCGTTTTGATTTCATACGCAGAATCTTTTTTTGAAATTTCCAAAACTTCCGAACCCAGGATTATTTTGGATGACTCAGGTTTTGCTTTTACGGCTTCACTTGCAAAGATTTGAGCAAGTTTTCCAAAGTCGACAGTGTATCCATTTTCTGAATATCCTGCCATGATTTGTTGTCTCTTATTTCTGCCACGGACAATTTCCGGTTCAATTTTTCCTATTTCAGCTCGGCCGATTTTTTTGAATTCTGGAAAAATTGTTTTGAATTGCTCAAATCTCTTTTCAAATATTTCAATTTCTTTCTTGCCGACGGCAAGAAGCATTTTGTGAGATTTTTTGTATGTTCCTTTGGCGTCATTTTTTTCAAGAAAGTTGACAATCATTTGAGAAGCTTGCTTTGTCGATACGGCTTTTTCAGGAGAATAGTTCGCTTCAATATCTCCGAAATGGAGCGTCTGGCTGTTGTTGCTTTCTTTTGAGTTTATCTGACCCAGGTCTTTGCATTTTTCAACAAGAACAATTGAATTGATGTCTGTGTATTTGCTGAGAATATAAAAAGTGGCACTTCCAGTTATTCCTCCTCCCAAAACGGCAACTTCAACATTTGAAATGATTTCTTTAGCTTTCATAAATTTAATTAAATAAAAAAATAAATCGGCTCCGTCTGAGTCGATCTTGTTTTTTGTGGTAAAAATAAAATCGACGATAATCAATCTGAATTATCGTTTGTATCCAAGGTTACATTTTTCACAAAAATCGTATTCATATAAACCAATTCTAATACAGTATTGAAATCATGTCCAGGTCTTGCCCTGTGGTCCCATTCCCTTTATAGTGAGAATATTATTAAGAATGTTAAAATAAACGAATATGCGAACATCAAAAAGAGCTGAAAAACTCACATCCTCGCCATTATATGTTTTTGCCAAGAAAGTGAAAGAGCAAGAGGTCTTGGGAAGAAAGATAATTTCACTCGGATTGGGTGAGCCATATTATGACACCCCAGAAATTATCAAAGAAGCTGGAATTTCAGCTATTAAGAATAATAAGACGCATTATAATCCGGCACAAGGTTCAATGATGCTTCGAAAAAAGATTGCTGAAATTCATGGGGTTGATTTTGAATGTGTTTCTGTTTCATCAGGAGCAAAACCTTTTCTTGGAAGTGTTCTTTGGTCGCTGGTGGATGATGGAGACATTGTTTTCATGGCGGGTCCATATTATCCGCCTTTTTTTCAAATTGCCCAGTCGTGCGGGGCTGAGGTTGTTCTTGTTGACACTAAGCCGAATGATTTTCAATTGAGTGCTAAAATTCTCCAAGAAATTTTTATTGAAAATAAAACCAAAGAAAAAAAATCTTGCATCATCATAAATTCGCCAAATAATCCGACAGGTGTGACATATCAAAAGGAGGAGTTGGAGAAAATCGTGAAAGTTTGCAGAGAAAACAATGTGACGATAATTTCAGATGAATGCTATTCCAACTTTAGTCCCGATCCAGCTTTCAGTTTGCGACAATTTGGGGATGAAATCATTGTCATCAATTCACTTTCAAAATCTCACGCCATGACAGGGTGGAGATTGGGATATGTGGTTTGTCCTCAAGAACTGAATGTCATCATTGGAAGATTTTTGGAAAATTATATTGGTTGTCCATCCTCGATTTCTGATGCATCAGCGATCACAGCCCTGGAAAGTGGCCAAACTTTGCCTGACCTTCTTGAACAACGAAAGATCGTGCATGCTTGGCTTGATGAAATGGAAATTCCACATGCCAAATCAACTGGAGGAATTTTTGTTTTCCCTGATTTTTCTCAAATCATGAAAAAATTTGAAATTTCAAGTTCTTTGGATCTGGCAACATTTTTTCTGGAAAAAGCTGGCGTGGCTCTCACTCCCGGAGTTGCTTTTGGTGAAAAATATGACACACATCTTCGAATATCCTATTGCTTGAGGCCAGCGGAATTGAAATCAGCACTGGAGAAATTGAAAGCAATTTTGTAGGTGTATTTAACAATGGGCAAGAGACTTCTTTTATGATAAAATATAAAATATGAAACTAAACAAAAATACATTCGAAATAATCTTTTTTGCTCGAGGCGGGCAGGGAGCAAAGACCGCTTCTGAACTTGTGGCGCATGCCGCTGTCAATGAAGGAAAATTTGTGAAAGCATTTCCTTTTTTTGGGCCGGAAAGATCTGGAGCACCGACAAAAATGTTTTTGCGCGTTTCAAATGAAGTTCTTCGAACTCAAGAGCCAGTAACTGACCCTGATGTTGTGGTTGTGATGGATGAAACTGTAATGGACTCTCAAGATGTGGCCAGAAATTTGGACAAGCATGAAATCTTGATTGTGAATTCAACAAATCCGACTGAAGAAATCAGAAAAAGAGTCCCACATTTCCAAGGCTTGATTCATGCTGTGGATGGAAATGGAATTTCAGCTGAAATCATTGGAAAACCGAATCCCAACATGGTTTTGATTGGTCATCTGATCAAGATCAGCGAAATTGTTTCAATGGAGAGCGCCGAGGAAATTTTCCGCGAAGTTTTCACTGAGAAAATTGGAAAGGATTTGACTGAAAAAAACATTAAAGCCATGGAAGTGGGATACGATTCACTTTAAAACAAAAAAATATGGAAAAAGGCGGAATTATAAGACACGATATTTCAAAGTCTCCAAAAACGGGGGATTGGCGATACATGACACCTGAAGTTGACAAGGATGTTTGCATTGGGTGTGAAACTTGTGTGGCATATTGTCCAGACGGGTGCATTGAGATGAAAGCTCACAACTCACAGCTCACAGCTGACAGCAAGAAAAATGCAAAGAAAAAAGCTGATATTGATTATGATTTTTGCAAAGGCTGTGGGGTCTGCGCGCAGGTTTGCCCAGTGAAAGCTATCATTATGAAAAAATAAATATGAAAAAGAAAAATATAAAAGCCTTGACTGGTGGTTATGCGATGGCTGAAGCTCTCAGGCAGATTCATCCTGATGTGATGGCGGTGTATCCAATCACACCGCAAACTCCAATCATCGAGACTTATGCCAAGATGAAAGCTGATGGGCTTGTTGAAACTGAAATTGTGCAAGTTGAATCTGAGCACTCTGCGATGAGCGCCACAATCGGAGCATGTTCAGCTGGAGCGCGGGCAGTGACTGCTTCAAGTTCGCAAGGACTTTTGCACATGGCTGAAACTCTTCCTGTGGTCAGTGGGCTTGGTTTGCCGATTTTGATGTGTGTCTCTTCCAGGGCACTTTCAGCTCCGCTCAATATTCACGGGGAACATGGCGATGTGATGTCGATTCGCGATCTTGGATGGGTCCAAATCTTTGGAGAACAAGCCCAGGATGCCTATGACAACACAATAATTGCCCTCAGGCTGGCCGAAATGGCAGGAGTGCCTGTTATGCCGATTATGGATGGATTCCACACCTCGCACACCACAGAGCGTGTGGAGATCATTGAGGATGAAAAGATCCGAAGTTTTGTAGGGGATTTCAAACCAGAAAACGCTTTGACAAGCCAAGAAAATCCAATCACTATTGGGACTTTAGCCCTGCAAAACACCTATTTTGACTTTAAAATTGATCAGGAAAAAGCCTTCCAAAAAGTAAAATCTTTGTACAAGAAAATCTGCAAGGAATACGAGAAAATTTCTGGCCGAAAACATGGAATTTTTGAGTCGTACAAAGTCAAGGATGCTGACGAGGTGATTGTGATGATGGGGGCCACAGCCGGAACAGCCAAAGATGCAGTTGATCAACTTCGCGCTCAGGGAAAAAAAGTGGGACTATTGAAAATAAATTTGTTCAGACCATTTCCATTCAAGGAGGTCGGGGCTGAATTGGGGCATGTCAAAAAAATTGCCGTGCTTGATCGTGCGATGTCATTTGGATCATATCCGCCACTTTTTTGCGACATTTCAAACAGCATGCACTATGCTGGCTCGCACAAATATCAAATTGCAAGTTATGTCTATGGCATCGGCGGACGCGACACCATGCAATCCCATGTAATTTCTGTTTTTGATGATCTTGAAAAAGGTAATATAAGCAACAAGATTAAATATCTGCAATAAATTTTTTATATATGAATAAAGAACTTACAAAAAAACTTTCATCGGGGCATGCGACTTGTCAGGGGTGTGGGATTCCGGCGATTGTTAGGCATGTGTTGGCATCGACCGACGAACCAGTAATTGTGGCCAACGCCACGGGATGTCTTGAAGTGACAACTACAATATATCCATACACTGCGTGGAAAGTCCCATATATACACAGTGTTTTTGGAAATGCGGCGGCGACTGCTTCTGGAATTGATGCGGCTCAAAAAGCCTTGGTGAGAAGTGGAAAATTGCCAAAAGGAAAAAAAGCAAAAATTGTTTGCTTTGGTGGCGATGGTGGAACATATGACATTGGATTGCAAGCACTTTCGGGTGCGCTTGAGCGAGGTCACGACTTTTTGTATGTTTGCTATGATAATGGTGGATACATGAACACCGGAGGACAAAGAAGTGGAGCAACTCCTTATGGTGCCAACACTGAAACTGCACCAGCTGGAGTTGAATCTTTTGGAAAATCCCAACAACGAAAAGATTTGATGGACATCGTGAATGCGCACGGCATCAAATATCTTGCACAAACAAACGTGGCTTTTGTGAATGATCTGAAAAAGAAAGCCAAGAAAGCCTTGGAAACCCCAGGCCCATCATTTTTGCTCGTGCTTCAGCCTTGCACCCAAATCTGGAAATATCCGACTTCGGAATATGTCGCCGTGGGGAAGCTTGCAACAGAAACAAACTTTTGGCCACTCTATGAAATTGAAGACGGAAAATATACGATCAATAATGTGGTGAAAAATCCAAAACCAATCGAAGAGTTCTTGAAAGTCCAGGGGCGCTTCAAGCATCTTTTCAGCGATAAAAATAAGGATGTGATTGTGGATATTCAAAAAACGGTAAATGCAAACTGGGAGAAACTTGCAAAAAAGGCTCAAATTGGCTAATATTGAGCTACGCCGATGTAGCTCAGTTGGTAGAGCAACGCACTCGTAACGCGTAGGTCGCCGGTTCAACTCCGATCATCGGCTCATTATTATTTTTTACTAAAGGGATGTTGAGAAAAACTGCGCTAATTAAAATCTCCGGAGATTTGGTGCATAATCAGGAAGTTGTTGAAAAAATCAGAGAAATTTCCGAGGAATATTTCACGGCGGTTTTGATTGGTGGTGGCACTCAGATAAGTGAAGCATTTCAGGCAAAGGGATTTCCGATAAAATTTGGACCACTTGGCAGAGAGACTGAAACCCTGGAAGAGAGACAACTCTCAAGGGATGTGCTTGAAAATAATCAAGCCGAAATCCAAGATTTTTTGTCAGAGAAGAAAATAAGCGTAACTGTCATTGTTCCGATTCGTGAAATTGCTTCCGTGCTTTGTCCAGTAAATGGTGACATTTTTGTGCTTGAGGCATATATTGGATACGATAAACTTTTTGTTTTCACGCTCAAGGAGAGAGAGGAAAAAAAGAAAAGTGAATTTGAAAAATATCCAAAAATAGAAGTGATTGGATTTTAAGAAATGTATAATTTTTTGTATATTTGTAAATAATTTGTAATTTATAGAATCATATGAAAACCTGGATTTGTGAAATTTGCGGGGATGCTTACATTGGAGAAGGGAAACCAACCAGTTGTCCTTTTTGTGGAGCAAGACATGCTTTTATCAGAGAAGGAAAAGATGCAAAACCTGTTGTTGAAGTGAAAACGGAATTGTCTGAATTAACAATGAAAAACTTGAAAGAGACTTTGCAATTGGAAATTGATGCCAACGCGATCTATCTTTGCATGGCTGGAAAAACAAAATCATATGATGTAATGAAGATGTATAAGAGACTGGCAAAAGTTGAAATGGAGCATGCCATCATTTGCACAAAAATTATGCAAATTCCAATGCCCGAAATTGGATCGAAAGAGTGCCCTGATGAGGATGTGGCAAATTTTGAAAAAACTTTGGAATTGGAAAATCATGCAGCAGGCTTGTATGCTCGCTTTGCCAAAGAGGCAGTTGAGACTCATGTGAAAATAATGTTCACCGCACTTAATCAAGCAGAACAAGACCACATCACCCTAATTAAGGATTACCTTAATTAGGAATTTCCAATTTCCAAATTCCAATTTACAATAAAATCGCAATGAATAAATGATTAAATAAAAAACGGAAAAAAATTGAGAATTGTGTAATTGAAAATTTAATGAAAATTGTAAATTGTGAATTGAAAATTTTAAAATAAATTTTATTATGTCAGTCTGGCTCTATACAATTATCTCTGTAATCATTGTAAGCTTACTAAGTCTGCTTGGGCTGATTGCTTTTCCATTTGGCGAAGAAAAAATCAAAAAGTTTTTGATTTGGGCGGTGGCTTTTGCGGGCGGAACACTTCTGGGTGATGCGTTTTTGCATTTGATTCCTGAAGCATACAAAAATGGATCTGGTGTTGGAATCTCGTTTTCGATTTTGGGTGGAATTTTGGCATTTTTTATTTTGGAAAAATTCATCCATTGGCATCACTGTCATGACATTGCATGCGACCAGCACAATGAAACTTTTTCATATGTAATCATGTTTGGAGATGCGGCTCACAATTTTATCGACGGAATGATAATTGCGGCCAGTTTCATGGTTAGTATCCCAATTGGAATTGCCACCACCACAGCTGTGATTTTTCACGAAATTCCTCATGAGATTGGAGATTTTGCTTCGATGCTATATGGTGGTTTTTCAAAAATGAAAGCGCTTTGGTATAACTTTTTGGCTGGTATTGTGGCGGTTATGGGAGCAATTCTGGTTTTGGTTATTGGTCAAAGTTTTTCAGATCTCACATATTATCTGATTCCGTTTGCGGCTGGAGGATTCATCTATGTTGCCAGTGCTGACATCATTCCTGAACTTCACAAATCAACCAAAATTTCACATTCAGTCTTGCAATTGGCTTGTATTGTTGGTGGAATGGGGGTAATGTATATGTTGTTAATCTTTGGATGATTTGAAAATAATCGCTCCACCATTTTCATTCTTGGCACGCTTTTGGATGAATGCTCAATATCCAAAAGCTCCGATTCA
>AMFJ01007912.1_pt1 | contig 10522 bp, 8 predicted proteins | sample 427208 | NCBI WGS metagenome assembly AMFJ01 (sample SAMN02954298, study PRJNA114691) | groundwater metagenome | biome: aquatic; feature: subsurface aquifer; material: sediment; isolation source: subsurface aquifer sediment | place: USA: Rifle, CO | collected 2008-08
TAAAAATCAAGCACTTACGTTAATTCGTAGGTGCTTTTTTTGTGTCTACTGTTGCGAATCCTGTTGCAACACTGTTCCGGCGCATCTACTCTACTGACCTCCATTGATCAATGAATTACACCGATTGCTCTACCTCACGCACTATCTCTTCGAGATAATGCTATGCACTCACTTTGTTCGTGCCAGCTACCTGGGCACAAAGGCCTATGTGTTTGGCTCATATAGGGTTAAGCATAATACAACCTTCTGCATAACGAATCTTATAGTATTATCTGCTGTAATATTAGCTAGTTAAACATACTTGTTGTAATTACAATATGTTGCATTGGTAGGATACATATTATCTATTATTATAGTATGTTTGCTCCCTACCAGTAATACCACCAGTTATAAAGCCATCTTGAGGATGATATTCCTTATAACGATCTTCATTATGACGGTGTCAGTTTCCCATTTAATTATTTTTGTTTGAGTAAGGTTGTATGTATATTGAGCTATTGTATCTTGATAGCAGCTTCTATATCTGATATCGAAAAGGATGATCCCCTATCCAATAGGCAGTATTGATTATTTGTCCCTGTTTCCTGGTTCCACTCTCTCGATGAACGATGATACAACCATCCTTCATCTCGTGAGCGGTTCATATAAAAGGCTTTGCAGATGTTACCTTGGTGGAGATTGCAACAGTATTTGCACCATGTTTTGCAACGTAAGGATGTAACTAGCTGATATTGTAGGTTGTTATGAGGATTCAGAGTCCTCTGTACGAAAATATTGATGTTTTTTGTATAATAGATGATCTATTTCAGATTGGTTTTAATGTTTATTATTGATCCTGCCTGGGAGCTGTCTTTAGTATTGCTCCTATACTCTGGTAAGGGTTTATTTGCTTAACAGGCTTTACAGGAGGTGTAGTTGTGTCAGGTATATTGTTGTGATACTGGATGGTTTTAATGTTGTAAATCATACTGCTGGAGGTTCTAGATTATGATTGATGGCAAAATGGATTATGGCTATATGGCATCCCAGGCTAGTTGGAGTTTGAGGGAGACTCTGAATATATGGTTTAGCTCGTTTAAGGACAATCATCCTATTGTAGCTGGAAGTGATAGTGCTTATTATGAATATCTTGCAATACAAAAGGATCATATTGCCAGTAGGTTGAAAAAAAATTTAAAGGTATTTGTTGAGGGTGATATTTTTTATGAAAAATTCATTCTTGAAAATAATGATTTAGATGATAATGGCGATTATATACCTAAAATTGATTTTAATAAAACTGCTGTAAATATTAAAAGTTTTGTCAGATGGGCATGTAGTGAACAGATACCTCTCCCACCAGAAATTATAAATATTGTTACGGGCAATGGTACTGGCAATATAAATAGACAATCTTCCAATAAGGATGATGGTGCTGATGATGGGCCAGCTAAGGTGACCAAAATGATAACTTTGGGCACTGCTAAAACAAAGATTTTCAATCAGCTCAGAATGATCTCAGTACCATTTCCAGGTGAACAGCCTGATGACCACAATAAAAGAGTCTTAGAGACTGTTAAGGAAATGCTTTGGCATGCTATTATAAATACTGAGATTAAAATGAAACTTTATCTCAAAAGCTTTGACGGTTGGGATAATGGTTTAGTTTTTGAAAGTGATGAAGGTGGATATGAAGCATATTCATATGAGAAGAGCCTTGTCGAACGAGATAAGCTTATGCAGTTGGTTAATGAGATGGCCCCTGATCTGTTGATATTGAAAGACACCTCTTACGGCACAACAGTTCTTGAGGAGAATAAATGTACTAATATTACTGATAATTTAGCTCCTACTGAATCTGTAACCACAAAAAATCCTATTATACCTGGAATTGATATAGATGTTGATAAACCAGCTGAAAAAGCACACATACTAAGAAAAAAATCTGTTGATATAGTAGATGTTAGTGAACAAGGTGAAATACTGGCTGATCCGAAGGTAGAAACAGCTACTGACAGCCAGTATTGTTTTATCAAGAGTGGTCAGAGCTGGAATATTCAATTTGGAGAAATTAAGCTTCCAGGCCTCAGGCACATGACTGGAATGGACTACATAAAGATACTGCTCCAAAACCCCTATGACGACATTAGTGTGCTTGAACTTCGATCAATGATGAATCCTGACCATATAAAAAGTAGTCGAGAGAAGCTGTTTACTGAATATATGGGTAGTAATGAGGATGATAATTTAGAAGGTTCTGAACTATCGGAAGAATCAAATAAAATGTTGAATAGTTTATCTGAAGACGATAGAGAGTTGATAAAAACACATCGCAAACAGTTACTTGAATATAAAACTGATCTTGAAGAGGCTACATTACATAATGATTTAGGCGCAAAAAACAGGCTCACTGAGCTTAAAAATATGCTTGAAGAAAGTATGTATGCAATAATTAAATCCAGAAATAGTGATACTGAGTTAGGTAGAAATAGAGGAAATGTATGGAAAAATATTGAAGATGCCAGGTTGAAAATACAAGCTGCTGAGATTTCAAAGGGTTATGTTGGTACACCTATATACACTTACTTAAAAAAGTACATTGAGACAGGATCAACCTGTAAATACAACCCACTTGTTGAAGATCCTATCCATTGGATATTTTAGGACTTTATGTATATGCTACTTTTAAAGTAGCAATCCTATAAAATATGCTACCCGCCACGTAACAATCCCTTCCGCAAAAGTATCCCTTATAAGGTAGAGGCAGAGCGAACCATAAGACAGCATCCTAGGCAGTCTGTCAGTGTAAGCAAAACCTACAAAACTTTAAGGGGTGTCATCATGAGTGCAGAAACCATCGAAGTAAATGCAGCGCAGTGGAAAAGAATGATAGAAAGGCAGGCAAAAGCAGATCTCTCCGCACGTAAGGCCACAGTTAAGAACGTGATCTTTGTGGAGAAGGCCAAGGCTGCTGGTTTTACTGTTACTAAGGCTGAGATCGATGCAAAGATTGCAGCAGACGATGCTAAAAAAGCATTAGAATCTGTAACAGCTCAAGAGCAGGAATAACATCGGTAGCCACAATTAAATAACATACACAGGGGGAGCGAAAAAGCTCCCCCCTATACAAAAATAATAATAACAATAAATCTCACAACAGAGGTGATTAATATGAATGCTTATTTTGTAATGTCATACAGGAATGAGTCTCAAGATGAAAACTGGAAATATCTTGCCATGGAAACGATTAACTATGACCCTAATGGTAACAATTCATCAGAATATATTTCAGTCCATGACACCTATGCTGAAGCAGAAGCTGTAGTGGATAATATGGTCAGTAATAATGCTGATTATATAAAATTGAGTTCTGCTGACATTGAAGGAAAAGCAGCATAGGCAGTACCCTTACAATTTAACATAAGCTTTATAACAGGCCTTTGATAAAGCCCTTGAGACTTCTGGTCTTGAGGGCTTTTACTTTTGCGATGGAGAATTCTATGGCTAAACTTAAATACACTGTTAATGCGATATTTCAAAACTCACGCTATGTGAACTATAACAGATGGAGTGAGCATCCTGAGGTTATTGCTCTGGTAGAGGAGATTATGTCCAATTTTACTGCCAGTAGGAAGAAACAAGGGTACATGGATAATATGAGAGTGTTGGTACTGGATCTCTTTGAGTCCTATTCAGCAGATCCTGAGCAGTATATTGAGTATCGCAGGGATTATGCTCAATTCAAATTCAAGAGAAAGTCAAACAGGTACACGCTGAATGATCTCATTACCGGTAAGAATTTTGTAGGGGCTGTGAATCACCTTGATAACAATAAATACATTGCCAACTTTCCTGGTAGACATTTCACTGATGAAAATGGTGATGTGTATGGCTATCTATCCAGAATGAGACCCACCCAAAAGTTTGCTGACATCTGCACCAAGCATAAGCTTACATTGGATATGATTTGCAAGTATTCAGAGGAAGAGCTAATTCGCTTGCAGTATCCAAACGTTAAACGAAATAAGAAGATACCTTTAAAAGATGATGTGGCATTTCTGAATAGTGGAAAGCCATTTCTATATGATGATACTGAAGAAACTGATGGTATGAGGACTGTGACCAGGGTTTATAACTTATTGATGGACAATACCCATATTGATCTTGATATTGAATGTATGTCATATGCTGACAGGGATGCAGTGACCGAAAAATTGTCTGAATATGCAGATACAGAAAATCCAGAAATTATACTAAGGTTAGCAAATAGGAATGTGTACAGGGTCTTCAATAATGCAGACATTTCATTTAGGCAAGGTGGTAGGTTCTATGGTGCTTGGTGGATTGGCTGTCCTAGTGTCCTGAGGAAGTATATCACTATTGAAGGGAGTCCTACTGTCGAACTGGACTATAGCGGAATCCACATTCATCTGGCATATGCTCTAGAGGGGATCAATTACGCATCACTCAAACAAAAGCCATATGAACTTGTAGCTGATGATCCAGATAAAAAGTTGAACAAGTTGATCTTATTAACTGCTATCAATGCTGATGGAGAGCATTCTACAGCAAGCTCGGTCTTTAATGAACTTAGAAAAGATAATAAATTGTTTAAGTATAATATCTGGTCTCATCATCCAATCAAAAGCAAACTAGATCTCCTCACGCAGAAGCATGAACCAATTAAAGCTTACATAGCATCCAGCAAAGGTATATACCTTCAGTATTTCGACAGTATGATTATCGAACTATTGATCAAGTACTTTACCAACAGAGGCATACCGATACTCACAATACATGATTCAGTTATCTGTAAAGAGGAGCATCAGTCCATAGTCACAGATCAGATGTATGAACTATTTGCACATATAATAAACAACCAACTGAGATCAGAGGTACATAAAATATCTGAAGGTAATCCCAACAGGAGATTGCTACATATCAAATATCAGAGACAGCTGAACAAAATACCTAATTGGCTAGAACTTATAAAAAGTAAACAGGTATCATATAAAGCATCAAGCTTCATAAGTCGTAATGAATTAAACAATAATCTAATTGTAACCCCTAATATGATTAATTATTTTCTAAGAGTTGATGACCTTATTACTATTGATCAAAAGGCTGTCAGAACTCATAAGTGCAATAGTAGATGCAATACTCATAAAAGGCATCAAAGATATCTGCTTAATAAAAAACCTTGTAACGTTAATATCAAAATCAAGCTTATAAAGTGTGAATGTAATTATATCCAAATTAGTAATGGCCATTAGCTTAGGGCTATGGCCTTCTATATGGCTATTAGTATTCTATCTTAATAATATTCTAAATTAGGATACAACTACTCAAGGGGGGGGATTCCTACATAATACAAAACGATTCGCCGTCAGATTCGAAACCGGCATAATTCGGCAAAGTTGGCTAAAATACGGATTGAAAGGCCTAAAGCTAAACCCATATAAATTTTGAAGCAGAGTTGATTATACACAGAGTAGGAGTCCCTTTTATTGCCCAAGAAGTTAACCCCGGCCTTCAAAAACAACCAAGTGACTTATCCTGACCCAACAGTATGTTAATCTCCAGCATAAGGAGGGAATAAAGATGATTAAGATATGCTGCACACTACCTGAACCTGATTTCTCAGACCTTTTACCGGAACAGAAGCAAAGATTCGGCTTCCTGGTCCATCAACTAAGAAAGAAGGGATACAACATCCCTGATGCCCAGAAGAGAGCTTACAGCCAGTTGTGTGACGAAGAGATACCTTTTGATTGATAGATTATATTTGATTATTAAAGTAGGAGTGTTATAAACAAAACACTAATATTGCAATGGAATTAGATTGTAATGACCTTCGATCTGTCGAATGACTCCTTCTCCAACAAAATGAAGATGTCATCATGATAAAGCAGGTTAAACACAAACTGTAATTGAAGGTGTGAAAGCTGTATATTTTTTGAGGTGAAAATGGAGCATATAGCAGAATATTTCAGTGATCGTAAAAAGCTTATTTACTGGACATTTATTATTTCAATGACGATAGGTCTCTATCTGACAACACTGGTAAACTACCTTCTTTTTCACAGCATTGTAGAATTATTTAGTATTGTTATCGCATCTACAGTTTTCATAATAACCTGGAACTCAGTCCAATATATCAAAAATCCATATCTGATGATGGTAGGTATTTCATATTTTTTTATTGGTATATTGGACTTACTCCATATGCTTGCGTACAAAGGAATGCCTATATTTACAGATTATGACTACTATGCAAATCAGCTTTGGATTGCAGCTAGGTACCTTGAAAGCATTACACTTATTGCCGCATTTGCTCTTTTATACCGAGATAAGAAAGTCAAGCCTGGATTAATACTTGTAAGTTATACCCTTATAACAGGTCTACTAATAGCCAGCATATTTTACTGGAAAATATTCCCGATATGTTTCATTGCAGGTAAAGGTTTGACTGATTTTAAGGTTTATAGCGAATATATTATATGCGCAATCCTTATTGGTAGTATTATTTTACTTTATAAAAATAGAGTTCATTTTACAGGCACTGTTTATAGGCTAATATTTATATCCATTATTTATACCATTATTTCAGAGTTAGCTTTCACATTTTATATTAATAATTATGGTATTTCAAATCTTGTAGGACACTATTTTAAGTTGTTTTCCTTCATGATGATCTACCACGCAATTGTAACTACTGGTATTGAAGACCCGTATCACCTGATTTTCAATGAACTCAACTTAACTAATAAGTCTCTTCATAAAGAAGCTGCCTTAAGAAAAAAAACCGAGTTAGAGCGTGAAGCTGTAATCCAATCATTAAAAAATGCTCTAGATGAAATTAAAACATTAAAAGGCATTATTCCAATATGTAGTTATTGCAAAAAGATTCGAGACGACAAAAAAAGTTGGCATCAACTTGAGACATATATATCAAATCATTCAGAAGCATTATTCAGTCATGGTATATGTCCCGCATGCATGGATGAGCAGATGAAAGTTATTAATGCACAGATAGACAATAAATAACCAAGAACCAAATGGAGATATTATGTCCATTGACGGAATATACGAAATTATTGAAATGGAAGTATGGAACAAGGATGCTATAGATCTAGTGGAGCCTGGTTACATAAGCATCAAGGGTAAGAAAGGCCAGCTACATTTCATCTGTGTAGATGGACAGATTGAGATCCAGAAGGTTAAAGATGAATACATGTTCACCTGGGAAGGCAAAGATGAACGTGATCCAGTTAGTGGCTATGGAGATTTTACCTGTTCAGGAGATACCCTTACAGGCAGGATATATATACATGATAGTGATGATAGCTCTTTTATTGCTGTAAAATCCCCTCAAGTGAATAGGCTCCCTAAGATGATCAATAGAGGTGTGCTTGTTGTTAAAGCAAAAGAGCCCTACAGAGAGTGGGTTAACTCACTGGAGGCACATTCTGATATTTCAATCAAAGAAATCAATGTTGATAGTACAGCTTACCTGATTCCAGAGTTCGAAGATGATCGCCAGAGAGATCGTATCCTAAAGAAAATATACCCAGATATATTTGTAGAGCAGTTGTTTGATTGGTGCATAGACGAAGATATGTGGCCCCAGAAGAGAACCCTTGCTCTGTTCAAGAAATGGTTCGAGCTTGAGTTCCATTCTGTCGTGGAGGATATGGTAGAAGGTGATTTGTATACTGAAGATTATTGATATTATAGAAGATACTAGTATATATCTCTATTGACAGCACGAGTATAATATTTTTTCTAGGACATAATTATGAAATTTTTGACAAACAGTTTAATACTACCATTACTTGTAGCTGTTCTCGCTGGGGTATTTTTGTTCAATTATCAAACAGATAAACCAGATGTAAGATATAACTTATCACAGCGACTACCAACGTCTTTCAATGAAAATAATATTGCCGAAAGTTTACAATTGTTAGAGATCAAAAACATTGGTAAAGCTGAAGCTAACGCAATTATTGTTAAATCAAGTAAGAAAATACTAAAGTATGAGATTCAAAAATATCTAAAATCAGATAAACCAGAAGTATCTGACAGCAATGCATTTGAATTAAAATATGCATCATTACCACCAGAAGGAAGTTTTAAAGTTATTTTAAAGTCCGATGGTAATGGTTTAGTTAATACCGATCTAACTATTGTGCATTCAAAAGGTTTAGGCTCTGATGTTTTTTCTAATAACAAAGGTTGGATATATGTAATTATATTTTGGAGCGGATTTGCTTTTGGACTATTGTTTTTTATAATGAGTGTTAAAGATTATTCAACACAACAATGGGAGTCAAAGTCAAGTTACAGAATTGAGGAAGTGTTAAAATCAAAAAAACCATTTTACATAAATTCAGTTAAATGGGATGAGATAAAAAATACAGCTTATGAGCAAAACTTAGAAAACAAAATACCATCATATAATCAGATGCTAAATATTAGTGCTGCTTATAAGTTTCTAAACGCACCAAAGCCAAATGACATTGATAGTGAGACATTTCTTAAATTGAGTGATAAAGCATCTCAGTTAATGGTTGACATATACAACAAAGCTATAAGAAGATCATACACTATTGACGAGTTAATGTTAATAATAGATATACCATGTCCAGTAAATATGGCTCAAAATGTGTGGTCTGAAATATGTGGTAGTATACGAGACAGATACTTCGAACTATTATTTATTAAAGTGAAGAGAATAAATAACAATAGTTTTGCTGATATATTAAACAATCCAATTCCAGCTATAATAGACAATAATAAATACAAAGAGGTGATAATAGATGCGTATATTGACAATATCTATCGTAATTTATACAGATCGCAAGATACACTTAAATATCTTAATGATCTAAATCTTGATATAATCGATGGTGACACTAGAGATAGCTTGCAGAAGCGTGCTTACTATTTAAAGCTTGCCGACATATACAAGTGGTGTTTCAATTCTTCTGAACCACTAAAATATGTAAATGATAATAACTATGATTATTTAGCTGATGATGACATAAAGCTATTGATTAAAATTGCGCATCAAAAAGAGATTGCTAATCTAATGCCAGTTATTGATGTGAAATCAGCACAACAACTTCTAAAAATAGATAAGCCTGTATTGTTGGCTGAATACTATACAAATAAATTATACACTCTTGCAAAAGATATAATTGAGTTTGATGCTAATTATAATAAGAATATAAAAATCATGGATATTTTGAATAGTATCATTAGTGGTATTGATATTACTGCTGATAGACCAAGCAATATAACAGAAAGCGAATGGAATGACATAATCAGATTGTCTGATAGTATATATAGAGAAAAACGTAAAGCTTCATTGCTTACAAAGAAAGTTGAGTCACGAAAGATATTATTAGATAATGCTATAAATAGAGTTAAATCACAATTAAGCACAATCAATACTTTTCTTAGTGACCCTAGCGTAGTAAATAGGATTGAAAGTTATGAACATTTATTTGCTAAAGGTAATTTAGAAAACCTTACTATTTTGAACAAGCTACTAGTTGATAATAAAGTAATTTGATGATTATAAGAGTATATTTATTCAGCTATATAAAGGAGAATAACAAAGATGACAACACTCTCAGAACTAACAGTACAGGTAATAACAGCAAGACTTGCTAAGAAAGAAATGACCCTAGAAGAGCTTCAAAAAGAAATGGTAGCAATCAGTACAATGTTAAAAGATATCGACGCAGGAACAGTCTCAGAGCCTGTAACAGATGCTCCAGTAGAAGCTACCAAACCCCTTACCCTTAAGCAGGCTTTCAAGAAGGATGAAGTAATCTGTATGATTTGTGGTAAGGGAGGTTTCAAGACCCTCAAGAAACACCTTACAGTTGCTCACAGTCTAAAACCTGGACAGTATAGGAAACAGTTCGGTATTCCGAGTACCCAAGCATTAGTAGCCAAGAGTTATTCTGAATCCAGAAGGAAGTCCGCAAATGAAAGAGGGTTAGGAGATGTATTGGCTAAGGCCAGGGCTACCAGGGCTGCTAATAAGGCTGTTGTTCCAGAGGTTAAGGCTAAGGCACCAGTAAAGGCAGCTAAGGCCAAAGCTCCAGTTGTTAAAGTGAAAGCTGCTGTACCTGCTAAGGTTGCCAAAAAGGCTGCACTAGCAATAGCTGCTATTAAGAAAATGAGTAACTAAAAGTGAGATATTTGTTACTGTTCCTGTTGTAAAGGCGAAAGCACCCGTACCCTCCGTAAAGGAAAATCTAAGGTTCCTGCTGTTAAAGTGAAAGCTCCTGTACCTGCTAAAACGACTAAGAAGAAGTAATTCATGCATCACCCATATTCTGAATTACACAGGAAAATAATGTCACTCCAGGTTTACCTCTCCAATCTATCGAAAGCCTACAATGCTGGTAATGCAACTGAGCATACCCACAGGCCAGCATTAAAGGATTTAATAGAATCCCTTGCTACTGGTATTGTCGCCACTAATGAACCCCGTAGGGTCAAATGTGGTGCTCCTGATTTCATCATT
>AMFJ01021638.1_pt1 | contig 10519 bp, 13 predicted proteins | sample 427208 | NCBI WGS metagenome assembly AMFJ01 (sample SAMN02954298, study PRJNA114691) | groundwater metagenome | biome: aquatic; feature: subsurface aquifer; material: sediment; isolation source: subsurface aquifer sediment | place: USA: Rifle, CO | collected 2008-08
AGAAAAATTCTAGTGTTTAGTTTCTTTTAATTTGAAAATAACATGTTTTCTAAGTTTTTTGTCGTATTTTCTTAATTCAAGTTTTTCTCATGCTGCAAAATTTTTCTTTTGCACATTTGTAATATATCCCATTATTTTACTTTCTGTAGAAAGACAAGACATATATGTTCTTTTACCCTTTGCCATAATTTTTGATTTACGAATAAATTTTTTGATTTAAAAAAGTGGAGTAATTATATGAATTTTTTTATTTTTACAAATCTTTTTTGAAAATTCGCATTTTTTCATATACTAGAGAAAATTTGTATTTTAATTATAAAAAGAAAAATGTTTATTGATGAAGTAAAAGTTAAATTTATAGCTTGAAAATGATGAGACGGAATTGTTTCATGGAGAAGAGAAAAATATATCCCAAAATGATGACCATATGGGGGAAATTGAGGTAAATGAGGTGATATTATTTTGCAAGCAGATGCAAATTTAAATACACTGAGTGAATTCAGACACAAGAAAGTTATAAGATCCGCAATTTGAATTAGCTGAGATACTCAAGAAATGACAGGAGCAGGCGGAAGAGATCTTATTATAAATGTGCCAGTTTGAACTCTTGTAAGAGATCCAGAAACTCAGAGAATTATTTATGATTTAAAAGAAAATTGAGACCAATATCTAATGTGCAGATGAGGAAAATGAGGTTTTTGAAATTCTCATTTTGTGTCTTCAACTAGACAGGCGCCAGATTTTGCTGAGCTTTGAGATGTTTGAGAAGAAAAAGAAGTAATTTTAGAGCTAAAACTAGTTGCTGATATTTGAATAATCTGACTTCCAAATGCCGGAAAATCAACTTTAATTAAGACTATTACCAATGTTAAACCAAAAATTGCAGATTATCCATTTACAACTATTATTCCAAATTTGTGAGTAATGGAGTGGAAATGAAAAAATCTAGTATTAGAAGATGTACCAGGTCTTATTAAATGAGCAAGCGACTGAAAATGACTTGGTCATACTTTTTTGAAACATATTGAGAGAACAACGGTTATTTTGCATTTACTTGATTTGCAAGAATTAGATAAAATAGTCCAAAATTATAAAGATATAAGATGAGAATTAAAAAGCTTTTCAAAAGAATTAGCCAAAAAAGAAGAAATAGTGGTTTTTTCTAAGGCTGATTTATTTGATAAGGAAATGATTGATTATATTAAAAAAGAATTCAAAAAAATTACAAAAGTTAAAAAAATATTTGTAATTTCAGCTCCTATGAGCTTATGAATTGAAGAATTAAAAGACTTTTTAATTGACAATTATGCCGTGGATACCCCAAAAGAAAAGGTAGAAATTAAAAAAGATTTAAAAATATATGATTTAAAAGAAGTGAGCGAGAGATTTAAAATAATTGATAAATGAGATTTAGAGTTTGAGGTGCTATGAGAGAGGATTGAGCAAATTGTTAGAATGACAAATATGACAAATTATGAGGCAACAATGAGAGTATATGATGTACTTGATAAAATGTGAATTCTAAGAAAAGTAAATTCAATTATTAGAACAAAATATGCTCTAGAAATGGAAAATTATTTATTTGTAAATGACAAAAAAGAAGTTGAATTGATGCCAAAAATCATTATAGCAGGAAGAGTATTTTTGCTTGATAAAATATTTTTAGGAAATAATAATTAGCTAGTCGCAGTTAAATCTATTTTTTTAGTAATTCATACTATCAATCATCCTCAGACTCTATCTTTGAAATAAATATCATCTACGATATTATTAATTAGTTGAAATAGTCATCTTCATCTTTTTCACAAGAATCCTTCAAATCATTCTATTTCTTTTTGTTGTCTTATTTCCTCCATTTGAACACTTGTTTTCGCTCAGACTCACCTTCCAGTATCAGCTACTTCTATATTTATATAAAGTGAATTATTTTTTACAAGAAATCTAAGTATAAATAAATTTTTATCAAGAGGAGAACTTCAATATTCAATAGAATTATTAATTAGCTCATCTGAAAGCAAAGAAAATCTTCCCTTCCGTGGAGTGTTTACATTAATTTTATCAAAAATATAAATAATTAAAGACCTAATTATTTTTGATTGATTATAGTCAGCCTTAAAAGAAATTGAAATTTCAAAATTTTTGAAATCTGAAATATTTTCATCTACAAAATCTATGAGATCTTGATTATCTATGTTAGAAATATCAATACTTAGCATTTTATAGCTTGTAAAATATTAAACTTATCTTAAGTATATCAAATAATTACAAAAAAGTCAAAAAAAATACTACAATCTTTCAATTGCAGTATTTTTTAATAAAATTTAAATTATCTAATAGATTCTTTAAAAGTTTTACCAGATCTAAATACTGGAGATTTCATAGCTGGGATTTTAATTTTTGCTCCAGTTCTAGGATTTACTCCTTGTCTTGCAGCTCTGTTTGATACTTTAAAAGCACCAAAACCAGTAATATTAACTTCACCACCTTTTTTTAACTCAGCAGTAACAGTAGCAATCATAGAGTTTAAAACTTTTGCTGTAGCATCTTGACTAAGACTTGCCTTAGTAGCTATAGCTTTAATTAAATCTTGTTTCTTCATAAATTATATTAATTATAAAATAAATTTACACTCCCAATTATAACAAAAAAAAACATAATGCAAATTTTTTTTATACTTTTTAGCATTGACAAATGTTTTTATCGTTATTAAAAACTAACAAAGTGGCTTAAATAAGCCAAATAATATATTCTGAAAAAAATAGCTTAAATAAGGGGAAAAATCCAAAAAATGATAAATTTTTATGAAAAAATTAAAAATTATTACTTCTTTTTTATTTATTTCTTTATTATTTTAAATCTTTAACAATTTATCATTTCAAACTTCCCATCTGTCATTTCGAACATCTTCTCTGTCATTTCGAACAAAGTGAGAAATCCCTTTTTATTTCACTTTTGAAATAATAATTTCCAAGTTTAACTTTTCTTCAAGTTTTAGTCTCAAAAGATTTGATTTAAAGGGATTTCTCGTTATCACTCGAAATGACAGAAAGAAATTTAAGTAAAAATTTCAAAAAATTTTGACATAATTAGTTTTTTTTATAATATATGCGCACTAAAAATTTTTAGGACTTGGTTTTTTAGTGTTTACAACTTTTTTTGTAAACCATATATATTCCTCGATAGCTCAGTGGTAGAGCAGTTGGCTGTTAACCAATTGGTCGTAGGTTCGAATCCTACTCGGGGAGCCATAAAAAGCCTAAAAGATGACTTATAATTTGTAACTTACAATTAAAATGGATGCAAAATTAATAAATGAAATTCAACGCGAATTCATTAAAAATGAAATGCCACAAGTTAGAACTTGAATGGAGGTAGAAGTTTCTCAAACTATAAAAGAATGAGGAAAAGAAAGAACTCAAAAATTTAAAGGATTAGTAATTAAAACTAAATGAAAATCTCCTTTAGAAAAGACAATAACTGTAAGAAAAACTACAGATTGATTTGCAATTGAAAAAATTATTCCAATACATGCCTCAACTACTTCAAAAATTGAAGTTTTAAGACAGTTTAAAGTAAGAAGATCTAATATTAACTTTATTAAAAAGTTAAGTGGAAAAGCTGCAAGACTTAAAGAAGTAAAAAAATAAGAAAAATTCAAAAATAAAAATAAAAATCTCTTAGAAAAATTATAAGAGATTTTTTTAAAATTAGCGATTAATAAAAACCTACTAAAGAAAGTGTATAAAAAAGTTATACAGAAGCCAATGTCAAATGTTTTTTTTATTTTGACATTAGAAAAAAAATGATTAAAAATGTGTAAATTTTTATAACTAATTGTTTAAAAATAAATGGAAAAAATATCTGAGTTAGTAATATTGAAGAATATAATCAAGGAAGTCGCTGAAAAAATCAGAAAGCAAGACTTTTTAACTTATTTCAAAAAAGTATCAATAATAGAAATTTCTTCTGATTCTATCAATCTCGGATTTGTTTCTAGTTTTGCAAAAGATAACATAAGCCACAAATTCAGAGCTGAAATAGAAGAGGCTGTATTAAAAGTAATGCCTGAGATCAAAAAAATCAAATACAGCGTAGATAATAATATCGACAATCCATCAAACTACAAAGTAATAGATTGTATCAAGGAATACAAAGAGATTTTTTCAAAAAAGAAAAAAGAAGAAAATGAAGAAATTAATAGTTCTAGCTGAACTGAAATAAAAGTCGTAAATGATAAATATAAATTTGATAATTTTATAGTAGGACCTTCAAATCAACTTCCTTTTGCAGCAGCTGAGGCTGTATCTAGAAAACCAGGTTCAGCATATAATCCACTCTATATTTATTGAAATGTATGACTTGGTAAGACTCATCTACTTCAAGCCACAGGTAATGCTATTAAAACAAGATTTAAAAATAAAAAAGTAATTTATACAACTGCTGATAAATTTACAACTGATTATGTAACGAGTATAAAGAAGAAAACTACTGATAAATTAAGAGAAAAATACAGAACTATTGATGTTCTAATTATTGACGATGTACAATTTTTGACTGGAAAAAAACAAACTCAAGAAGAATTATATAACATTTTTAATGTTATGTACGAGTCAAATAAACAAATAATTTTGAGTGGTGATAGACCAGCAAGAGAATTAAGCGAATTAGAGCCTAGACTTCGTTCTAGATTTGAATGGTGAATAATTGTAGATATTGGAGCACCAGACTATGAAACTCGTCTTGCAATCCTACAAGAAAAAGCTCGCGCTAGACAATTTCTACTTCCACAAGAAGTATGAGAATTTATCGCATACAATACTGGATCAAATGTGCGCGAACTAGAATGAATTCTAAATCAAATAATAGCTGAATATGAACTTCACAATACTCCGCCAACAATAGATAATGTGGCTACTCGTATGAAAAGTCTTTGCATAACTGATTCAATACTCGGAAATAAGAAAATGAAACAGAAAATCAAGACTTATGAAGAGCTTGTAGAGGCAGTGAGTAACCATTTTTGAATTCATAAAAAGGATTTGCTAGGAGAAGACAGAAGAAAAGAAAATATGATTCCTCGCCAAGTTGCGATGTATCTACTTAAAAATAATATGAATTACACTTTTGAAAGAATTTGAAATATTTTCTCAGGTCGTAACCACTCAGCAGTCCTATACTCATGCAAAAAACTCGAATCAATCCTCAAGAAAAACCAAAACCTTTTCTACGAAATCAATGTACTCAGAGATAAATTAGGAATATAAGAGATTATGTGATTCCTCTTTTTTTCTGTCATTCCTGCGAAAGTAGGAATCTTCAATATATTTTTTATAATTAAACAATATGCTCTACATCGTCTCAACGCCTATTGGAAATCTGGAAGATATGACCTATAGGGCGGTAAGAACTCTTAAAGAGGTTGATTATATAGCCTGTGAGGATACGCGCACCTCTGGGGTTCTTTTAAAGCATTATGATATAAAAAATAATTTAATTAGTTTTCATTCGCATTCTGACAATTATAAACTGGAAAAAATCGTAGATTTATTGAAAGAATGAAAAAATATCGCTCTAATAAGTGATGCTGGAACGCCTGGAATTTCAGACCCTGCCTATAATCTAGTAAGACGTGCAATAGAAGAAAATATTACTTTGTCCCCTATTCCCGGAGCTTCAGCTATACTTTCAGCCCTAGTTTGTTCTGGACTTCATACACATGATTTTAGATTTATTGGATTTTTGCCGATAAAAAAATGAAGACAAACTCTTTTAATTTCTCTACAAAATAAAGATTATTCAGTTGTAATTTATGAATCAGTTCATCGTTTTCTAAAAACACTCTCAGACCTTGAAAAATACTTTTGAAAAGATCATAAAATAGCCGTTTGAAGAGAATTAACCAAAAAATTCGAAGAATTTTTTAGATGAACAGTAGAAGAATGCGCAATTCATTTCAAAAAACAAGGTCTAAAATGAGAATTTGTGATAGTTTTCTAAAAAAGACAATTTTTTTGACGAATAAATAATATTGTGTTATTATAAACTCAATATTATTTTTTAATTTAAATAAATATGAAATTCGAATGACCAAAAGTTGATGATGAAGTAAAAAAACATGATAATCCGAATGATAAAAAATCATTAAATAATCCAAATAAATCTCCGGAAAGAAATGAAAATAGTGAAAAAAATGAACAAGATAAATTAGATAAAGTAAGCCTTGAAGTAATTAATAATACCGAAGAAATACTTAAAGATAATGGAAAAATAAGTGATGAGAATAAAGGACAATTAAATCTTGTCTCTTTGATGTTCAAAGATGAATTATGAGAAGTAAATAAAAATTTTGAATTATGAGAAATTAGTAAAAAAGAAAAAGAAAAAGAACTCCAGAGAATATATAAAAATTTAATAATAGAAACTAATGATTTAATATGAAGAAAAGAATGAATTCCGGCAAAAAAAAGTAAAGAATTTGCAGATAAAATTGATCAAGATAATAGAGATTACAAAATTATATTAAATGAATATTCTGATAAACTAAAGATAGAAAATTGAGAAAAATTAGCAAATAAAAGAATCAAAGAGAAAAAAAATAATGAAAATAAATGATTATCAGAGCGAGAAAAAGCACCAAGAGAACGTGAAGCCTCACTTGAAAAATTATTCCCTTGAATGCCAGAAAATACATTTAACGCTTAATATTAAAAACTAAATAATATTTTAAATTGATTTAAAATTAATTTTAAATATTATTTTTTTAATTATTTAAGAAAATAAAAAAATATGATTTTAGATTGAAAAGAAGCGGCTTGAAAAATTTATGAAGATATTAAAAATAAAGTGGGTGCTCTAGCTAAAAAGCCATGACTGGGAGTTATTTTAGTGTGAAATAGTAGTGCAAGCCTGTCGTATATCAGACAAAAGGAGAAATGGGCAAAATATGCCTGATTAAATTTTTATTTAACTAAATTAGAAGAAACTATGGCTCAAAATGAGCTTGAAAAAGAAATTATTAAATTCAATCAAAATCCAGAAATAAGCTGATTTATCGTGCAATTACCGCTTCCTGGTCACATTGATGAGCAAAAAATAATTAACCTTATAAATCCAGCAAAAGATGTTGATTGATTTACAAAGGAAAATATTGGCGCATTATTTTTATGAGATAAAACTGGACTTATTCCCTGTACTCCTAAGTGAATTAAAAGATTATTGGATGAATATAATATTTCTCTCGTTTGAAAAAATGTAGTAATAATTTGAAGAAGTAATATTGTATGAAAGCCATTATCTCTCCTTTTTATTAATGAATGAGCCACAGTCACGGTTTGTAACTCAAAAACTCGAAATATTTCTGATTTTACTCTAAAAGCTGATATCGTAGTATCGGCAGTATGAAAGCCAAATCTAGTAACTAAAGATATGATAAATCCAGGAAGCGTTATTATTGATGTAGGATTTAATAAAATCGACTCTAAAATAATGTGAGACTGTGATTTTGAGTGATTAGAGTGACAAAACTACATTACTCCAGTTCCAGGTGGAGTCTGACCAATGACTGTTGCAATGCTTATAGAAAATACTTATTTAGCATTTTTAAGAAAATAAAATGAAACATTTATTAAAAACTTTTATTGTTATATTTCTTCTTGTGAGTTCATTTTTTGTAGGATTTTACTTTAAATGAAAAATCGCGGAAGCTGAGATAACCAAAGAAAGAGATAAAATACACAAGATTAATATCAAAAAAACTTCTACTAATCTCGATTTTTCTTGATCTGACAAGATAGAGATATCTGTCAATGATAAAGTCCTAACCAAAACAGGAATTATTTTAAAATAAAAAAATATTTATCCCGTCATTCCTGCCTAATCTGTCATTCCTGCACCCCGCAAGGGAGTATAAACTACGGCAGGAATCTACAATGTATAAGGATTTAAATATAAGGAAGATTCCCATCTTCATGGGAATGACAATATTAAATAATAAAAAAAGAGACGCCATAAATGGACGTCTCTACATTTTTATAATTTTTTAGTTAGCGTAAATATATCATTTGATACTTGAATCGTTTTTATTAATTCTTCTCACTGTAACCTCATTAATTCTTCTATAATTCATATCTTTAACTATTACATCATTTCATTCAATTCAAACTACAAGTCATACATGACCATAGTAAGGATTATATCCTGAACCTCTAAAAGAGATTATGGCTCAAGCAACAGCATCAGATCAAGTAGGAACTCAAGCAGCTCTAGCATTAGCTATCCATTGACCTGCATTTCATCTCCATGTTACATTTTTATGGTTAGCCACAAAATATGTACAGTTTCACCAAGCAAATTTATTTCATTTTCCAGTATATGAAATACTGTATCCACTTTGTAATTTAACTTTTGGAGTTTGTTTTTTAGTATCTTTTTTAACTAAAAGTTTTTTAGCTGGTACAGTAGATTTAATAATAATAGGTTTTGGTGGTTCTGGTTTAACTGCTCAAGGCAATATAATTTGTTGTCAGATTTTTAATTCTTTTGATGCATCTAATTGATTTTGTTCTAAAATAGCTAATTTATCAATTTTATATTTTCCTGCTATAGAATCAAGATTATCTCCAGATGCAATATTATAAACTATTCCAGAAACAGGAGGAATTTTGATTGTATCACCTGGTTTTAAAACTCTATTTTGAGAAAAATCATTAGACCAAATTATAGAATTAACTGAAACTCAGAATTTATCAGCAATATATCATAAACTATCTCAGCTTTGAATTGTGTAATATAAAAGTTTGTTAACTCAACTTGTATCTCTTGAATCATCTAAGATTGTATTTGGTTTTACAAATCAAGTAACCTGAGAGGGTGTATCACTTAAGCTAGACTCTGTGTCTCATTCATAAGAAGACAAGATTGTAGATTCATCATAGTTTCAAACTACGAATTCTTTATCTACTCAAATTGCTCCAAATGAAGGATAAATAGGAAGAATAATAACGATTATAAGAGAAAGTATTTTAAATTTTTTTAATATATTGAATATACTTTTTCTTTTTAAGAAATGGGAATTACGAGAGTGTCTTAGTAGACGGGCTTTAATATTAATTTTAAAATTCATTTAAATTTTTTAATAATAAAACATTTTCTTAAAAATACCCGGAAGATTTCTTCCTATATTTTTAAGAAAATGTATTAGGCTATAGTCAAAACTTCGAGCTTGCTTTTTGCAGCTCTAAATCATTGTGTTCTAGCATATCTTTTTTTAGATTTCATTTTAAAAACCTTAACTTTATCATCTTTAAAATTTTCTAACACTTTAAGCTCCACATTCATATCTGTCAATATTGGAGACCCTATTTTAGTGCTTTTACCATTTTCATCAGAAACTAAAAGGGGATTTACTTTTATTAAAGATCAAACTTCTTGATCTTGATTATCTACGTCAATTACATCTCAAACTTTTACTGTGAATTGATTTCAACCTAACTCTAAAACAGCTATCATATTTATATTAAATTAATTTGTAATTACATTATATCATATTTTCTATAAAATCAAATCTTTTTTTATAGAAAACACTTAACTTCCTCTTAAATAAGCCAGATAACTGTATAATTTTTTTATCCAATTTCGGCTTTTTTTAAAAAAACAGACTATCTCATAGTCAAAATGGCTGGGAATGAGGGATTCGAACCCCCGGTGGAGGAGTCAAAGTCCCCTGCCTTACCACTTGGCTAATTCCCAAAATAAGAAAAAGCCAGCCTATTATATGTTTTTTTCACAAAAGTCAAAAAAAACTTATTTTGGCTTATTTGAAGCTAGACTACAACTTATTTTTGAATATTTCCCCTAAATAATTATCTCCCCCACCCAATTCTTTGCAATTTCCCCCAAAATATGATACAATAAACTTGTTTTATAAATTAAATATCTAAATTATATGGTAAATACACCTAAAAATGGAGACAACGAAACTCCAGAAGTAGATACAGGAAGAAGAAAATTTCTCACAAAATTAATAGCGGTTACTTCAGTTGCTGTTTCAGTATGAATATGAATAGACTATGAGATTGATAAACTTAAAAGAATTAAGGCTTTAAAAGTAAAGGAAACACAAGTTGTTTCTGAAGTAAAAAATTTTAATAATTCTTTCAATACTGCTACTGAAAATTTACTTGATGCATATGAAGCTCTTGAATTTGATGTGGCAGAAAAATATTTTACAAATAACTATAAAAATGCTGATATCAACCAGTTAATTAGCTTATCTATGGTAATAACTACTTTAAAAAAAGTTCAAAAATTAGATGATAATATACAAAAAAGAATAAATGATATGATATTAAACTTTACTAATGAAGATTATCAAAATCTTTGAAAAATTGAATGGGGTATAACCTATAGTAATGATATACTTGCTAAAAAATATCCTACTCTTGTACCAGTTATTAAAGAGTGGAAAAAGAAACATAACATAACTTATGTGTAATTCAATGTATATTTAAAAAAACCCGAC
>AMFJ01005865.1_pt1 | contig 10518 bp, 9 predicted proteins | sample 427208 | NCBI WGS metagenome assembly AMFJ01 (sample SAMN02954298, study PRJNA114691) | groundwater metagenome | biome: aquatic; feature: subsurface aquifer; material: sediment; isolation source: subsurface aquifer sediment | place: USA: Rifle, CO | collected 2008-08
TACAACCATTTGACAAAATGGCTTTTTAGGTGTATAGTGAAAAGCTAGTATTTTAACAATAGAAACTTTGCCAATTTGCCACAGTAGAAAGTATTTTTTGATTCTCCTAGAGCTAAGCTCTTGGAATTTCCAAGAGCTTAGCTCTAGGATTCCCATTGAAAAACAAAGAATTTTTTCTGCTGTGGCGAAACCGATAGGCTAAGCCCAACAGCAACGAAATTAATTTAGAAAAAGGAAGGATTGCTATGAGCGATAAGGCCTTGATGAACAGAGCAACATTGGAGCTAACACAAAAAATTCAGATGCATTTTCCACTGGATATTGATCTGGATGTGTTGCGTGCATGGAACGGCTGTCAAAAAGAATTTTTGCAGAGTTGTTTGATGGAAGTTTTTTCGAAAATGCCGAAAATGAAAAAACTGCTTGAGCTTATCGGCACTATCGACATTTCTGCAACTTTAGAGCCTTTCATCGCGAAAGAAAAATTCGTGGTGAACACCGATTCTGATGCCAAGGTAAAAATATATAGCCTTGGCGAAAACTTCGAAAACAACTTCCTTGGCAAAGTGGAAAATCCGATAGGAAAAAGTACACTTTACTATTTCAAGTTGCTGAAGAGATTGGTGGACGACTCGATTATGGAGGAGCTTGGTGGCAAAGACAAGGTTGAGTCTTCCCTGTATGAGATGTATTCCTTAATGGAAAAACAGGGACATGGCCAAGCTGGCATTTTGCTCACCAATGGTTATGCGAATATTTTCTATATTCGCGATAATGTCGGTGTTCTCTGGGCGGTCGGTTGCGGTTGGGATGTCGATGGCTGGCGCGTGAATGCCTACTCCGTCGCTGGTCCGGATGAGTGGGGTGGTGGCTCTCAGGTGTTCTCGCGCAATCCCCCTGTCTCTCAGAGCTAAGATCCTTTGTCTCTTTGAGACTTTGACCCTTTGAAATCTAAAAAATTTCAGAGGGTCATTTTTTATCTCAAAAAATTATGATATACTTTTTGTGGAGTCATGTGATACGCAATGGTTACGGCTTTTGCGTCATGGCTTCAGAATTTTTTTGTAAGTGTTGCGCTGGCCAAGGCTTGCTCAAGAGTATGAGAAATATTCTTTCAAAAATATATGAATTGGTGTAAGAAATAGGCGAACTTCAAGGTCCCGAATAAGATTCAATCCGGAGAGTATTCAATGGATGGTGGTGCGGATAGTTTTTTGCACGAGAATGTCGGTGTTCTCTGGGCGGTCAATTGCAATTGGAATGACGATGGCTGGAACGTGAATGCCAACTCCGTCGATGATCCGGATGAGTGGAATGGTGACAATCAGGTGTTCTCGCGAAACTCAAATATTTCTCCTGCTCACTTGGCAGGAGTTTTCTTTTCCAAAAGCCCTTTTCTCCAGCCGCCCAGCATCCGTCCGATTTCTTCTAATCTCTCAGAAAGTTTAATATATTTATCATTGGGAATGAGTTTGTTTTCCCAAGCCAATTGGGAGAAAAACTTGAGAATATCCAAGCGAGAAATTATTTTTCCCAGCATTACTATTTTTTGTTCCGGCGGTAAATAGGCGGCAGTGAAACTCAATTCAAGAATTTCCAGAAAAAGAAAATCAATTTTCCGTCCCAGTCCATAGCGTTCGGTTTTGGGAAAATCACGATGTAAAACCAGCCAAAAGTGATAAACTTCTTTTTCTTTTGTGATTACAGCCGGAACTCCTCTGGGGGGGGGTCTTAGAAGAATTATTAAAATTATGAAAATTCAATTGACTCATAGCTATAATGACATTATTTGTTTAGAAAATCTTTTAGAGGCTTGGAAAGAATTTGAAAAAGGAAAAAAGAACAGAAGAGATATGCAGGAATTTTCTATGCATTTGATGGACAACCTGATTGCTCTTCATGGCGACCTTCGCAATTATACCTATAAACACGGCGGCTATCAAGCTTTCAAAATCAACGATCCCAAACCCAGGGATATCCACAAAGCCAGCGTACGTGACCGTCTTTTGCACCACGCGATTTATAGAAAATTATACCCCTTTTTCGACAAAACTTTCATCGCTGATTCATATTCTTGCCGGAACGAAAAAGGCACGCATAAAGCTGTCAATAAATTCCGCAGTTATTTCCGCAAGGTCAGTCGAAATAATGCCAGAACTTGCTGGATTTTGAAATGTGACATCAGAAAATTTTTTGCTTCGATCGATCACCAAATTCTATTTGAGATTTTATCAGAATATATTCCAGATAAGAACATAATTAAGCTTTTGGAAAATATTATTGAAAGTTTTTCCACTCAGAATAAAATTGCTACGGGCTTGCCGCTCGGAAATCTTACTTCTCAATTGTTTGTGAATATTTATATGAATAAATTCGATCAGTTTGTTAAACATAAAATAAAGGCTAAATATTATATTCGTTATGCTGATGATTTCGTTTTTCTTTCAGAAGATAAAAAGCAATTGAAAAATCTAATTCCCATCATCGAAAACTTTTTATTAAAAGAATTGGAATTGGAAATGCATCCTGATAAAGTTTTCATAAAAACACTAACGTCAGGCGTGGATTTTCTAGGGATGATTAATTTTTTCGATCACCGGATTTTGAGGACGAAGACCAAAAGGAGGATGATGGATAAAATTCATAAAAAACAGAAAAACTTGGAAAATGGCCTAATTGATGAGTATTCTTTTACGCAAAGTTTGCAATCATATTTGGAGATGTTGGGGCATGGGAATGCTGAAAAAATAAAAGCAGACATCTTAAGTTATGATATGCGGTAAGGATGGTTATGGCGCGTGTCAACTTATTAGCTCTTGTTTATATCAACTATTTGTATAAACTTATCAGTATTTTTTGAAATCCTAATGGTATGTTTCGTCTTTCCAGTTTCATTTTTTCGTGTTTGCATGTTTGGAACAAATCCAAGTCGAGTTATCATTTCTAATACATCCGTAGCAAGAGTTGGAATTATGGTGACAAAATTTGCCATTTTGTACCCTCTATCCATATAAATAGATCCATCAGTCTCAAAGAGCCCCTTTAGGCAATGTTTGGAATAAGTTTTATTATTTTTTACCCAATCAGGAATAGAGACCTTTTGTTTATATTTGGATCCTTCTTTGGCCTTCCATCCAAGAAGTTTTTCCCACTTGTTAGAATAGCAACTGATGTCAAAGCAAGTATCTTTCTTTTTGATTTTAGAAACTTTATTGTCAGGCAGAATTTTTTGAATAGAAGATGCTATACTTTCAATTATGGCTGGATAATTCATATCACAAGTTATCCTAAGCCGTACGGCTCGACCATTCGGGTTGGATAAATTACCATCGCCTAAAGCGACGCCAATTATGTAAGCTAAGCATTTTTTGTCTAGTTTATGATCAGACATTTGTTCGTGCCCGAGGCGAGACTCGAACTCGCATGGCCTTGCGACCGGGGGATTTTGAGTCCCCTACGTATACCAATTTCATCACTCGGGCAAATGTGCTATACTTTATATATTATGGCAAAAATAATTTCACTCGTCAACCAAAAGGGCGGAGTAGGCAAAACTACTTCTGCCATCAATCTAGCTACCTATCTAGCGGCAGCCGGCAAGTTCGTTTTGCTTGTTGATCTCGATCCGCAAGGCAATGCTTCTTCCGGATTGGGAATCGATATCCACAAAATGGAAAAAAGCCTCTATCATTCCATGGTTTTGGGCGAGCATCCTTCTAAAATTGTTATCCGTCTCAATTCTATAGAACATGATGTCATACCAGCCAATCAGGATTTGGCAGGGGCGGGAGTGGAATTGGTTAATATGGAAAATCGGGAGTTTCGTTTGTATAATGTTCTCCGAGAAATAAGAACTAATTATGACTACATTATTATCGATTCTCCTCCAAGTCTGGGACTCTTGACTATCAATGGACTAGTAGCTAGCGATGAGGTTATTATTCCTGTGCAGACAGAATACTTTGCCCTTGAAGGTCTTAGCCAGCTTTTGAATACAGTAAATCTAGTAAAAGAAAACTTGCAGCCAGACCTTAAGATTATGGGAGCGCTTCTGACCATGTATGATAAGAGGAACAGATTGTCCCGCCAAGTTATCAAAGAGGTGCAAGATCATTTTCCAGGCCATGTATTTGACAGTATCATTCCGCGATCCGTGCGCCTGGCGGAAGCTCCGGGATTCGGAAAATCTATCTTGAGTTTTGATGCTTTTTCCAAAGGAGCCAGGTCCTACAAGAACCTAGCTAGGGAGATTATTGAAAGAGATAAAGCAGAGAGTGAAAGGAAAAAGTTTAGTGTGTAAAATAAAATCAATTTTAAATTTACAATTTTAAATTTTAAATTAATTTTAAATTACCGAATGTTTGAATTATTAAAAATTTATTCATTCAGATTTGATTTAAAATTTTAAATTTAGACTTTAAAATTAGTGCAATTATGGCTAACAATTATGGATTGGGAAGAGGACTTTCTTCTCTCATACCCCAAAGTCGATCTAATAGCAATCAAGATAAGAAAATTATTGAGCCCAAAGAGGATTTCAATTATTTTGGAGCGAGGAGCGTGAATTTGCCTACGGGAGAAAAAGAACTTTTGTCCAGTGGAGTTCAAGAAGTTGAAGTTGCCCGCATTGTTCCAAATCCTCATCAGCCGAGACTTAGATTTGATGATGAAAAGTTGCAGGAACTGAGCGATTCCATAAAAGAACACGGAGTGATTCAGCCTTTAGTAGTGACAAAGAATGGAAATCAATATGAGATTATTGCAGGGGAAAGGCGTTTTCAGGCCTCAAAACTGGCAGGTCTTAAAAGCGTGCCGGTGATTGTACGCGAGGCTAGTGATCAGCAAAAATTGGAATTGGCAATCATAGAAAACGTTCAAAGACACGATCTGAATGTCATTGAGGAAGCCAAATCATATTTGAAATTGACAGAAGAATTCGATATGAACCAAGATGAGGTAGCAAAAAAGATGGGAAAGAGCCGCAGTGCCGTTGCTAATAAATTGCGCCTTTTGCATCTGCCGGTAGAAATCCAAAAATCCATCATTGAAGGAAAAATCACCGAAGGGCATGCCAAAGCAATTTTGGCCATTGCTAATCCGGAAAAACAAAGAGCGCTTTGGGAGATGATATTGAAAAATAGCTTGACTGTGCGGCAAACCGAAGATAAGACTAAGGAGATTGCAGTCAAAACTCATACTAGAAATGTTTCCATTGATCCAGAAATTAGAAGGATAGAGGATATTTTGACCGGAGCTTTCGGAACTAAAGTAAAAATTGCCAAGCATGGAGAGGGAGGAAAGATCGTAGTTGATTATTATTCTCCAGAAGAGCTAAACAACATTTTATCCAAAGTGCACGCATAATCTTCATATTTATACAAAAAAAGAACTCAATCATATCTCGAGTTCTTTTTTTTGCAAAAATTTTTCTATTTATTGCTTTCCTTGCGAAAGGCTCTTTCAATATTACTTTTAGCAAGGCTGGTTCTGACAAAGCGCAACCAATCCCGACTGGGCCTTTTGGGGTCGCGGGAAGTCATAATGTCGATTACCTGTCCATTCCTGATCTTATAATCAAGGGTGACCATTTTCCCGTCAGCCTTGGCTCCGGTAGCGCGATTGCCAATTTCACTGTGGACTTTATAAGCGAAATCAATAGGGGTGGCATCTTCAGGCAATTCAATGACTTCTCCCATCGGAGTGAAGGCAAAAATATGATTCTTGAAAAATTCTATTTTTAATCCTTCCATAAATTCGGAATTGTCCTTGCCGATTTCATTTTGCCATTCGCGCAATTGTTTTACCCAGGCTAATTCTTTTTCCGGTATGGTCTGCTCTTTTTTTCTGAAGAAGAAATTTTTGAAGCTCTTTTTTTCTTTCTCGCTATACACCCAATGGGCTGCAATACCGAATTCCGCCTCATCATCCATTTGTCCGGTACGGATTTGGACTTCCAGAATTTTTCCTTCCGGTCCAAAGATAGTAGTGTGAATGGATTGATACCCGTTAGGCTTAGGAAGAGATATATAATCTTTGATTCTTCCGACCAATGGACGGTATTTATTATGAACGATTCCCAGTGTTTCGTAGCAAGAAGAAACGTCGGGGACAATGATTCTGATGCCGATCAAGTCGTAGATCTTGTCTATGTTCATATCATGCTTTTTCATTTTCTGGAAAAGGCGATAGGGATGCTTGGTTCTTCCGAATATTTTTTCTACTTTGATGCCTTCTTTGAGAAGCTGTTGCTTGAGTTCCAAAACAGCCTTGTCCAGATATTGTTTGCTCTGCTTATATTCTTCTTTTTGCAGGTTGGTAACCAGTTCAAAATTTTCGCAGTCAAGATATTTAAAAGCCAGATCTTCAAGTTTGCCTTTAATTTCTCCGATTCCCAATCGGTTAGCGATAGGCGCAAAAACTTCCATTGTTTCCAAAGAAATCCTTTTTTGCTTGTCAGGCGGAAGGGCGGAAAGAGTTTCCATGTTATGCATGCGATCAGCCAGTTTTATTATAACAACGCGAATATCTGAAGCCATGGCAAAAAACATTTTGCGCAAATTTTCCAGATAGAGTTCCTCTTTGGTTCCGCGCAATCTTATTTTTCCCAATTTTGTCACTCCATTCACCATGAAGGCGATTTCACTGCCGAATTTTTCCTCCACTTCTTCCAAGGTTACGGAAGTATCTTCTGGAACATCATGCAAAAGTCCTGCTGAGATTGTTTTGGAGCGCATACCCATTTTGGCAATGTTAAGAGCGGTATAAAGGGCATGTTGGATATACTCTTCTCCGGACTTTCTTTTTTGTCCATGATGAGCCTCTTTGGCTACCGCGTAGGCATTTCGAATAAGCGTCTCTCGGTGAGACGTTCGGGCTACCTTGAGGTTTTTCAAGACATCTTCAATTGTAATTTCCTTTTTTATCATAAATCTATTTCTCAGTATAGTTTAAAGCCACTTAAAAGACAAGATGCAAGGCAAGTATGCTATGGAAGCAAAAAAGACAGAAAAAATCTGTCTTTTTATGATCTATCTATATTGTCTACTCTTCGTTTTTTTCTTCAAATGTTTCACCGCATTCTTTGTTAGAACATTTTGTTTTTCCCTTGGCGGCAAAAACAATAAGACTTCCGCATTTGGGGCATTTTTTTCCAGTGGGCTTGCTCCAAAGGGCAAAGTCACATTTCGGATATGTGTTGCAGCCAAAAAAAGCGCGTCCTTTTTTGGATTTACGTTCCACGATTTCACCTAGTTGGCACTTAGGGCATTGGATGCCGGTTTTGTTTTCAATTCTTTTAATGCCTTTGCATTCCGGATAATTGGAGCATCCCAAAAAGGCTCCGAAGCGTCCGCGTTTTACGAGCATCGGCGCTCCGCAAATTTCGCAAACTTCATCCGCATGCTGTTCATCAATCTTCTTTTCCGATTCTGTTTTTTCCGTATAGCGGCAGCTGGGATAATTAGTACAAGCGATAAATTTTCCAAAACGTCCGAATTTCATGATCAAGTCTCCTCCGCAATCGGGACACTGGCGATCTAGTTTTTCGTGCAAATCTTCCTTTTTGATTTCTTTGGTTTTCTTTTCTAGATTTTTATGGAAAGGGGTGTAGAAATCTTTGATAACCGGAACCCATTCCTTTTTTCCTTCAGCAATCTCATCCAAATTCTCTTCCATAGTGGCAGTGAAAGTATAATCCACAATTTCAGAAAAGTGTTCCACTAGAAGGTCGCAGACTGTAAAGCCGATTTCTTCGGGGAACAGTCTTTTGTTTTCATCTTTTGCCACATATTTTCTGTCGATAATGGTGGAAATTGTCGGAGCATAGGTGGAAGGGCGCCCGATGCCCAATTCTTCCATAGACTTGACCAAGGTAGCTTCAGAAAAACGAGCAGGCGGTTGGGTGAATTTTTGCTCATGCAAAAGTTTCACCAGATCAAGCAGTTCTTTTTCCGAAAGCTCAGGCAGAAGATTTTCACTGACGGGCATCTTATCTCCGAACACTTTTAAATAACCGTCAAATTTTATGGTAGATCCGTTAGCTCGGAGAGTAAAATTATCTTTAGATTTTTTCTGAGAAGCTTGGATATCGACGGTCACGGAATTCATCACAGCCGGAGCCATTTGCGAAGCTAGCATTCTTTGCCAGATAAGTTTATAAACTTTGTACTGTTTAGGGTCTAGAAATTCTTTCAATGATTCCGGATCTTTTTCAGGAAATGTCGGGCGGATAGCTTCATGCGCTTCTTGAGCTCCTTTGGCTTTGGTTTTGAAAAATCGCGGATTTTCCAGAGCATATTCTTTGCCGAATTTTTTTCCGATAATTTTCTGAGCCGAGAGCATCGATTCCATGGAAAGATTGACGCTGTCTGTTCTCATATAAGTAATAAGACCGACAGAACCGTCTTTGCCGATGTTGATTCCTTCATATAATTGTTGGGCGATCATCATGGTCTGTTTGGAACTATAACCAAGCTTATTGTTGGCATCCTGTTGTAAAGTAGATGTAGTATAAGGAGCTAGAGGATTTTTTTGTACTTCTTTTTTGGCAATGCTTGCAATTTGATAGTCAGCTTTTTCCAGAAAGGCTATGATTTTATCAGCTTGCTCTTTGTTTTTTACTCCCAGTTTTCCCAAAGCCGTTCCGTTTTCTTTGGATAGCTTAGCCTCAAATTCTGCGTCTTTTGATTTTAATTTTGCGGAGATGGCCCAATATTCTTCCGGTTTAAAGTTTTGGATTTCCCGTTCTTTTTCCACGATCAAGCGCAGCGCCACAGACTGAACGCGTCCGGCGGAAAGTCCTCGGCGGATTTTTTTCCAAAGAAAAGGTGAAAGTTCATATCCCACTAACCTGTCTAAAACACGGCGGGCTTGCTGGGCGTCCACCAGATTATAATCAATAGAGCGCGGATTAGCCAGGGCTTGCTCAATAGCTTTTTTAGTGATTTCGTGAAAGGCGATTCTTTGCGTTTCTTCTATCTTAAGCCCCAGTGCAGCCACTAGATGCCAGGAGATAGCCTCTCCTTCGCGGTCTTCATCAGTTGCCAGAATGACCCCGTCAGCTTTTTTAGCCAGTTTTTTCAGCTCTTTGACGCGATCGATGTTTTTGCTGGGAATCTCATATTCCGGTTCGAAATCGTGTTCAATATCAATTCCCATCTTTTTAGTAGGCAAATCGCGGATATGGCCATAAGAAGATTTAACGGTATACTTTCCGCCCAAAAATTTGGAAATAGTTTTAGCTTTAGTAGGGGATTCGACGATGACAAGTTTCATGGCACTGTTTGTTTAGTTTTATTAATATGAAAATTAATTTAAAATAATATAATTCTGTCCTCCGATGTTTCTCACCCATCCTTTTATTTCCATAAGGGATAGGGTGGAGGAGGCTATCACTGTTCCCAGTTTAGAGAGTTTGGAGATATTGTCAATGTGAATGGGGTCGGTAGAAAGGATCTGCAAAATAATTTCTTCTTCTTTGCTTTCCGGTATCCTGGCTGAAATAAAGGATTTCTCTTGAACTTCTTCAAAATTAAGCTCTTCTAAAATGTCTTTGACACTGGTGACTACTTTGGCTCCTGATTTGATGAGTTGATTGGTTCCTTGGGATTGGGGAGAAAAAATAGATCCTGGAACGGCAAAAACATCGCGATTGAATTCCAAGGCCAGATTGGACGTGATGAGCGTGCCGCTTTTTTCGCCCGCTTCAATGACCAGGGTCCCCATGGAAAGTCCGGCTACGATGCGATTTCGAGCTGGAAAAGTTCCGATGCTGGCGTGAGTTTCAACCGGGAAGTCGCTAAGAAGGCATCCATTGGCCATGATTTCGCGAGATAGCTGGAAATTGCTGGAAGGATAGATGCTTTTGTCATCCAGGCTGTTTCCCAAAACGGCAATGGTTTTTCCATCGGCATCGAGCACTCCGCGGTGAGCCAGGGAATCAATGCCATAGGCCATGCCGCTCACCACTGTGATGCCTGCTTTCGCCAGATCTTTGGAGAAGGCATAGGCGACTTGGGAGCCGTAGTCGGTATATTTTCGAGATCCTACAATGGAAATCATGGGAGCATTGAGATCCGCCTTTCCTTTCATATATATAATATATGGCGCGCTGGGAATTTCTTTCAGCAGTCTTGGATATTTTTCGTCCGTTTCAGTGAGGATTCGGATATTTTCTTTTTCCAATATGTCCCATTCTTTTTGCGGATCAATTTCTTTTCTTTGGGAAAATATTTTAGCCGATAGGGACTCTCCAATGTTGCTTTTCGCGAGCTCTGGAATTTCGGCGTTCCAAATTTCTTCCGGCGCGCAAAAGTATGCCATGAGATGGCGCATTTTTTGCGGACCGACGCCGTTAATTTTGTTGAGGGCGTTAAGAAAAATCAGATCATTTTTATTTTGCATGAATTTATATTAGCATAGAGAGGAGAAAAATAACAAAATTGACGCTCGTTATATTTTTTGCTAACCTTTCATCAGCTGTTTAACAATTCGATATCAAACTCAACCGAAAGGAGATCT